>Ga0114919_10000113_pt1 | contig 50250 bp, 36 predicted proteins | sample BlataG_FD_88682 | JGI IMG/M metagenome (GOLD analysis project Ga0114919, IMG submission 88682) | Deep subsurface microbial communities from Black Sea to uncover new lineages of life (NeLLi) - Black_00105 metaG | ecosystem: Environmental > Aquatic > Marine > Oceanic > Sediment | place: Atlantic... | reverse complement strand
GTAGTGTAGTACTGCGTGCTGCACAATGTGGTAGAGGGGGAGGAGGAGGAGGAGGGGGAGGGGGAGGGGGGGGGGGGGGGGGAGGGGGGGGAGGAGGGGGGGGGGGGGGGGGGGGGGGGGGACCATGCGTGGGGGGGAGAGCGACAGAGAGGCCCCGGAACTCAAGTCATAGTTCAGTCTAGGTTACAAAAACAACCCCACAGACGCTGGCGCAGTGCACTATTTTCTATGTATTGTGCATGGTCTGAGATTGGATCACGGACAGGAACCAGTTATCAAGGACTAATTTACCTGTCAACGCCAACTAAATAAATAAATCGACCAGTCTATCTTGTACGTTTAATACCCAAATTGTATGGCCCTCTCACTTAAACTTCTAGTCCCTCTGCTGTTTGGCTCACTGCTGTCAGCGCTGGTATGGCATCATATATTTCCCTCACTCATCCTCGTTGGCAACGTCACCAAAGATGAGGTTGACGGTGCAGTCTCTCTAGGAGGTGCCGTATCCTATGCAGCAGCAGTAGCATCATCACTAGGCATTAGAACCTGCATTATAACAGCAGCAGATGATACCGTAGATCTCTCCTGGTTGAGGTCAAACCACCTCCTTCATGTGATTCCCTCCGACTCTACCCTCACATTCGAACACACCTACACATTCTGGGGAAACAACCGCAAACTTAGAGTGAAAGCTCAACCAAGTATGATACTATCAGCCAGTCATGTACCTTGGAGATGCAGATTTGCCGATGTTCTCTTATTGGGCCCCCTCACTCAAAATGACATAGACGTCGAGAGTTTCAACAAATTCTCTCTCCTTTGGGGCAGAAAGCCAAAGCACATTGGCCTCATGGCTCAAGGACTACAGCGCATAGTAGACCCCACAACAGGTCAAGTGTCCCAATTAGATGAACCCAGTCAGAGCTTACTTGCTGGCCTAGGCCCCAGAACATCTTTGTTCTTGTCCGACATTGAAACCGACAGCTGGCGGAATGGCACCGTTGTAGAGGTAGCACAGAAAGCTGATAGAATGTTAATCACTAGAGGCAGACATGGAGCTGATGAACATGTAAAACTGAAAGTACATAGACGCCCTCCTTTTCCTATCGATAGAGTAGTCGATACGAATGGAGCGGGTGATTGCTTTGCAACTGGTTACAGCATTGCATTAGCTGCTGGTCACGATGCTCCTTCAGCGGTTGCAAACTGGGCTGGAGCAATGGCTGTGAGTCAACCACAACATTGTAAACCCTACTGTGTGGCAGATGCAATTAAAGAGAGGAAGCAATTGATGCCAAAGAGTTCAAAGGATTTCTTGACAACGGCTGTGAGCAGATTGATGGAGCTCGTGCCGACGGCAGCCACCATTGGATTGCTGCTTCCTGTGCACAAGCTATTAAAGCCAACCATGGCGTATTTGCATAGAGTTCTCCTTACTGCTACTGCTACTGGTGGTGCTGGTGTACCATCCTGTGTTAAGAAAATGGATTGATTGATTGGAGAAGAGAGAAATGAACCTTTATTTTGCGCGGAATGGACATTTGATATCTGATTTTCATTACCTGGTACACACATCAATCTAAATGAATACCCCCCCCCACCACCACCACCACCACTACATGAAATGAATAATCACCAAGTACAAGTTCCCGCCCTCTTTTCCCCCTTTTGTAGATGCTGGGGGTAAGGGTCTGTAATATAGATGTATCAGTTACACAGTTCACCCCCCTTTTCAAAAATGCATGCATGTTGCTGCTTATGCAAAAAGATGGGGGAAACTTACATGCACCAATACACAATGGCCCATTTAGAAGCAATTTAATTTGAACCAAAAGAATATTTAGCTGGATGTATGGATTCTGGATTAAAAAAAATTATTTTATAGAAATGAATGGATGGTATTCTGAGCAGCATAGTGCCGGTGGTTGGAAAAATAGAGGTAGAGGTATGGAAATATAGTATAGATTGGTAAATAATAATATACAGAGAGTGTGGTACACACACTGTTCTTCGTCCCCCCCTACCACCACACACTTCTCTCTCTTGTTGTTATACTCCCTTTCCTTCTTCCCCTTTTTCTCTTTTCACCACCCTGGTCTTCCCCCCCGCCAAAATCTCCCTTTCCCTCCTCATAAGCGCTATCTTTCTCCCCTTGCTGCTGATCAAAGTAATAAATTATTAAAGTATATCATCGCCTAAAGCATCGCAGCCCTTTCTTTTCTTTCTAGAAGACAATAGCCATGAAGACAACGACGACGACAACACTCAGCATAATGGAAGAGTACGTTGTAGTAGTAGTAACACCAGATGATGATGATACCACATCAGTAACACCTTCCACCACAGGCAACTCGTTCCCCAAAGTTGCAGCACAAACGTCCAAAAACTCAAGAAGGGAGGATCCCATCAAAGTATTGACAGTAGCAAATGTTTTGATCTGCTCCGTCTGGCATTGAGGACCAAACTGGAGAATGAAGAGGGGCACAAGGGATTGATAAAGCTGGTTAGTGATTGGCTGGTGGTGGTCTATTTGAAGGACAGCAAAGGAGGTGGACGTAGTATATAAGAGATCTCCCATGTGTGTGTGTGTGTGTGTGAGAGAGAGAGAGAGAGAGAGTGAGAGAGCGAGAGAGAGAAGAAGAACAAAACCTACTTACCCTGTGCCATTCTTCCGCGCAGGCCTCAGAACAGACAATTGTTGGCTCTTTACCATTGAAAGTCTGTTTCAATAGAGTGTCAAACTCAGGACAAACCTCGATGACTTTCCAATCAGCAGCAGCTGGGTCTTCATAGCAACTTGGAGAGCCTTCCGACTGCAAAAACAACAGCAGGGTGGTGAGGGTCGGTGTCATTATGTCAGCTAGGGTTGAGTCTAAGTTGGCGTGTTGGGGTATTGTCGCGTCAACTGTAGAAGCAACGATGTAACACTGCACTTACCAACTTGTAGAAAGCCAACCAAGCGTCTTTAGACTCGGGCTCATTAAACTTTTCAAGGAGAACATCCAATGCCTGGCCCCACACGCTTACAGCGAAGATGCTTATTCCAACCACCACCCCAAAGAACCTCATTATGAACAGTTGATCAATAAACAATAGACTGGCCTACCATCTACGACGTCACCTCCTTATCAGAAAACCACCCATAGGATCAGGAACTCGACAGAGTTCCATTTTGAGCTTTCATCAACCTCCCTCCTCTTGTCTAGTCTGAAGGTGTGTTTCCTAGATCTATACATGTTTAAATAATCAGAGTACGGATTCAGACCCAACCACACATGAAAAATCAACTGATATAGCAGACTAATTGGAATGATCAAAGGAGGAGGCAAAGTCTGCAACCCACAACTTGGAGTCGGCGAAAAATGGGCTCCACAGGCAAATGCCCAAAAACCAACTCCTTTCCTGTTTGGCTTTCATAGAAGCATAGATTTCCTAGACCTATCACTATGTATCAGTATGGTCAAAGAGCACCCAATTGTATACCATGTGAGTAAATCTGCAACCAAACAGCAACAGATCAACTGATTTTAAAGAAGAAGAAATTCCAAAAAAAATCACATCTCGCTTGCCTTTATTTTTCGCCTTATTCAGGAAAGACAACGCTTGCAGTTCTGTCTACTACACTGCTTGAATAACCTCTTTCAATCACAAAGATTCTCAGCTTCAGATCTGAATACTATCGCCGACACCCTCTCCTCCCCCCACCGACACCCCCTCCTCTTCCATCCCCACCGCTCAATCTTCCGCACTGGTAACTACGACGTTAATGTCTTAGAAGTCTGTCTATCTAGACAAGGCTACCAGCTTCATTGGCTGGATCAGAGAGATGTAGACTTCCAAGGAATAAATTACCACTCTGATGCATTACTGGGCATCATCGTCAACATTCCAGGAGGAGCTGGATTTCTCAACACTCCTCTGTTCAAAGGACGTCATTGGTTTCCTATAAAATATATCAATGGGAGTTGGATCAACCTAGATAGTAAGTTAGCACAACCAGAACAGATTGGTTGTGGCGATAGATCATCAGAAGTGGCATCGTGTGAGCTAGATGTAGACGGGTTGAAGAGGTTCTTAAAAGAGGAAGTTGAAAATGGAGGTGTGATTTTGTATGCAACGAGGAAAGATGGAACATAGAAAACAAAAATTCTAAACTACACATCATCACCAAAACAGACATCTATATCTACTGTTTCTTAGCTTGAAGGCCTCGACCTTCTTCCACCATTCCGGGGCTTCCAATTTGACGGCCCTTTTCCTCCATCTTTTGACCCATCCCAGCACCTGTTCTGCTGGCCGCGTCGCCCAGATTCTCAGCATTGCTTCTCCTGTACATCCAGTACCCCACAGCTGCTGCTCCGAGTACGCCAGCGGCAATCATCCTATTTTGCCTTGCGGCTGCATAAAGGAGGAAAGGGAGGGGATGAGTATGGAGCGAGCGTTGAAGAAAAAGAAGAGAGACGTTGCCCTGTTCCCAGTTCAAAACCAAGACATACCTGCATTTAAATTGGGATTCTCCATTGTGTTGTTGCTTACTATGTCACTGTGTTGTGAACCTTGTATTATTTCGATTAAATGAGAGGATCCAAGGCCAACTTGGCCACCAATAAAGGCGGTCTTGGTCTAGTTGAAGCTGCAATGAAGCTGTACCATATAGCTGAGTAGTTATGTGTGTGAGTGTGGGGGGGGGGGTAACAACCCCTGCTACAGACAGCAATTTTTGCATGTTTTGAAGTTGATGTTATCATTCTTCACTGTTTTATGACTTTCTTACACACATTTTATCAATACATAACTATGCATTCTAACAAAAGCAGGAGACAACATTCCTTACCGAGAACTACTATTATTTTCTAGTCTTGACGCTTATCACCAACTTCACTGGACGCTGCCAAGTCCTCTCCAAATCTATAGAAGCTTTCTCCACCATTATATCTATCACTTTCCCCTTCTTTCCCACCACTATCTTCTTCAGAGCTTCATTCCTAACTACTATTGTTTGCCTGATCTCAATCACCCCATCTGCCATTTCAACACAAGACACTGGTTCCACATCTGTGTCATACGGCAGCTCTGCATACAGCATTCTAAATATCTTCTCTCTTGTTATTTCTAAGGCCCAGCCTTCTAAATCTCTATCAGTTGCAGACTCGCTATCTAGTATCCAATCCCCAGGTGTGGCTTTGTCCAGTAGGGCGGTTTTCAAATCTGGTATGCCGGTACCATGGAGGGCGCTGACGAAGAAGACCTCCTCAAAAGACGCTTGTTGTTGCATGGTGTCTACGACACTGAGCAGTCTTCTCTTACTTGATACTGCGTCTATCTTATTTAACACTAGTATTGCAGGTGGTGGTGGTGTTGTAGGAGATGGCGAGGAGTGGTGTCTTTGGAAGACTTCTCCTGATCCTATGGCTGTGGCAATGTTCAACACTCGGGGATCCCTCCTCAACAGCTGCCTGGCTGCATCTACAATGAAGATAAGGATATCACAATCTGCTGCTTCTGACCAAGCTGACTGTACTCTAGTTTTGTGATCTACGTTTTGATAATAAGCTGGGTCTACTATGCCTGGGTAATCGTACAAGACGACTTGAGAATTGTCGACGGTAAAGGCACCGAGTCTGCTCTGGGCGGTGGTATTTGTCTTTGGAGATACTGCTGTTACTTTCTTGCCAACCAAGGCGTTTGTGAGAGTAGATTTGCCGGAATTAGGGGCACCAATCATGGCGACTTGTAGCAGTCGTGGGACGCTGTCCTCCCTGAGTGGTCTGGATTGGAAATGGTTTAGAGAGATGTCGTCGTCGGGGGTGTCAGATTCAGCTTCCACGAGCTCATTGAAGACATTCATGTAATCGCTGTTCTTCAGAGATTTTATGCGCGATGAGAATTCCCTTGTAGCATAGGATTCAAAGGACGCAAGCTTTTTAAATAGCCTTCTAGTCAGCATGTCAAATTATTGTTTGAAAACTATACATAAGAGGTATTCACGGCTGTAATTGGTAAGATCAACCTTATTAGTAGGCATGAATTGTAATAATGATGAAAAACAAAGGGTGATGTTGTCTACTTTGCAATATTTCAATGCAAAATTTTCAAGCCGTCGGCATCGAGCATAAAAAAGGAGTTTTCAGCACTAGAGCTCACTTTATGACTTGAGATTTTGATTGTCGAGTACTGTAACCTGTGTATTGCCACATAAAATCGTGTGAAGTTAGGGGTGTTCGCTTTTCAAACACTAGTTTGATTATATCTGCAAAGACATCCAATTCAAGTTTGGAGACTAGAGCAGACTGTAGTTATGGCAGATACAGTAAGTCTTCATCACCGATGCTATCATGCCTCCATCTATTTTCTCACACCCTTCCTAATCCAACCCCTCCCTGTCTTTTGCAGGAACGTCGCCATCGCCGAAGCAGGAGTCGTAGCAGAGATAAATACCGCCCCAGAAGAAGATCCAGGAGCAGAGAAAGAAGACGCTCTCCCTCAGTTTCAGAAGGAGGTCATGGTGGCACTGAATATGACCCCAATAGACCTCGTCGCCGACCAACTTGGTTTGACATCCCACCAATTGGTGGAGCCCCTCCACCTCTCAGCCAACTCCCAGGTGCAGTAAACGTTGTTCCAGACTCCATCAACCTAGCCAGCATAGAAGCAGGTCCTATGGGCTTTGGTGGCGGAGCGTCCAACCAGGCTACTCGACATGCTCGTCGCATCTACATGGGCAGCTTGCCTCCTGGAGCAACAGAAGATGACATTGCTGGCTTTCTTAGTAGCGCACTGACAGCCATTGGTGGAACGACAGCTGGCCCTGGTAACTGTGTTTTAAATGTATATCTCAATCATGAGAAGAGATTTGCATTTGTAGAGCTCCGTACTGTAGAAGAGACTTCTAATGCCATGGCACTGGATGGTGTTGTATTCGAGGAGCATTCAGTCAGGATACGTCGTCCTGCTGATTACAGAGTGGCAGAAGCAGCTGCACTAGGGCCATCTTTACCCAATCCAAATCTTAATCTTGCAGCTGTAGGTCTAGATAAGAGAGAAATTCAACAACAGCAGGCATTAGCAGCCCAACAAGCAGTCAACATGATGCAAGCACCGGGAGGAGGAATATCTGCAGTAGGACCAGGAGGAGCTGCTCCGACTGCAGATCCAACGCCTCATGCAGGTGGGGAACGTATCTTTGTAGGAGGATTGCCATATTACCTCAATGAAGAGCAATGTAGAGAATTACTCGGTTCCTTTGGTACAATCCATTCATTTGATTTGATCAAAGATAAAGAAACAGGGCAGGGCAAAGGGTATGGATTTGTGGTGTATCAAGATCCTAGTGTGAGTGACATTGCCATTGCTGGTCTGAATGGCATGCGGATGGGTGAGAAGAGTTTGACGGTGAAAAGGTCACATTCTAGTGCGGCTTATAGAGAGCAAAGACATAGGACGGATATTATTCACGGCACTACAGAACGCACACAACAACAACATCAACAACCATCTATACAAGGAGGAGAGTTGGGCGCGCAACAGCAGGGAGGAGCAGAAGAAGGCGGTGGTGGCGCTCTAATATCTACCTTGCCCACAGGCATCCCCCCACGTGTAGTTAAACTTATTGATGCAGTCACCCCAGAGGAGCTTGCCAATGATGATGACTATGAAGACATTCTGGAAGATATGAAGGAGGAGTGTGGCAAATATGGAAATGTAGTTGCAGTGCACATTCCTCGTCCATCAGCTGATGGCAGTCCACCTCCACCTGGCTTGGGTAAGATTATTGTAGAGTTTGAGGAGAATTCCGGTGCTATGGCTGCTAGGAATGCTATTCATGGCAGGAAATTTGCTGGGAATACCGTGCAGGCATTGTTGATGACTGCAGAGGATTACGAAGAGAAGAGATGGGATTGATCGAGTTGATTTTGGGTGAGATGTGATGTGTTCCCTTTCAGACATATTGACTCGACTGTTTGTAACATGAATGACAATAATACTAGCAATAAAATAGTATGGGTTCTTATTTGAATAGATTCATTGAAGGCTGGCTGGCTCCAGGAGCTTGGCTGAACCGTCTGGACCGGCTGGAGTCGCAAGGAAGACTGTGGCTCCATCATCATATGAACTAGCTGCAAAGAAACCCGTTGCTATAGCCATAATTACCAATAATGGTAATGTCCACTGGCCAATTGTACCTACTATGTCCCAATTTTCGCCCTGGAGAGTTGGAAATTTTGATATGGGTGGTCAGCAGGGGGAATAAGTCGAAGAAGATGGAAAGCGGGAGATGTGGAGGTGGATGTGAAGTTAGTGGAGTAAAACTACCTCCCAGAAATCTTTTGGCTCGTCTGACGCTACTGGAGTGGTGATGATTTCTTGTTCTTGCTGCTGGCGTTTCTTTGCTTGGACTTTCACACACTGCCATTTTGGGAGACTTGTTCTTCTGTGTCCCACCCTCTTGCACTGAATGGGTGCGGTGGGCAATAAATTAGCGCATTGCACTGATGCATACATGGTTCTTGAAATTAAATGGTACAACTGCTATTTTTTGCATCCAAATGCCTCCCCAAATATCTTCCCATCCAATTGGGAACTTGAAAGGTGGGTGAGGCACCTACATTTGGGCAAGCCTAAAACACTCATCCCCTGCGTCAAATCTGCAGTAGATTCGAAATAACTTAGAACAACTAGCATATCTCATAATGCACGTAGTTTCAGACCTATTTCTGGAAAAGCAGAACAGGGATTCTAGACTTGCCTCCTACAATGTCGAGTTTGAAACCCAAAGCTAGGTAAAATTCCACTGAGTATCGACTCGAGCCTTCAACATGATCTCTAATTGGGCTGTTAAAAAACTCGTCAAGTTCATTCTGAGGAGGTCTTTGAAACACTTGATCAAGACGGAGATAGACCTCAACGCCCTCGACGTCCAGTTGTCTAGCGGCACGGTTGAGCTTCGCCAAGTGCATTTAGAGACTGCCTACCTGAATGCGCAATTGGTGAGTAGAAATGTCCATCTTAAGGTTTTGGACACACAATAAATTTAGACTGAAAACAAACCACACAGAAAAAAGCTAACAGTTGACACACCTTTATCACTCTGCAGGCTGACAGTCCGTTCCGACTCGTCTCTGGTCTAATTGGCAAAGTGGTAGTCACTATTTCACTCAATCCTACCATCCAGCTAGATGATATATTGCTCACTCTAGATCCAAAACCCGTCAAAAGAAATAAACCCAAAGATGACGCTGCTTCCAATGCGCCAGCAAGTCAAGGCACCACCACCACCACCACCAGCATTCGAGAGGGCATCAAGATGGTGGCAATGGGCCTAGAAACTCTCTTTGAACGACTTACTGTCTCTATCAACAAATTTATTCTAAAGCTGGAGGTCCCTAGTACACTACCCAATAGTTTAGACTCCCAGCAGCATATTCTCCTCGTTTTTGCCAATAAAGTCAACTATGGCCCGACATACTGCCAGCCACCAGCAGGAAGTGAAGGAGTCTTGGCCAGAAGGGTGTCTTTACAAGGAATATGTTCAGCTCTCCAGCCTGCTGGAAGTTCTGTTTCTGATATACTTGTAGGAAGTTCTGATGGAGCAGGTGTAGATTGTACAATAGAAGTTAGGTTGTGGTCATCATTAGCCAAGGTTCAACCGACAGTGACGATAGAGCTCTCACAGACCGTCGAGGTTCGGTTGGCACCTCAACAAGCAGCATCTTTGTTGGACACATTATCAGCAGTGACGCAAGTTGAAGTAGAAAGTACAGAGGAAGGAGAAGCAGATACAAAGCAGAGTAGGAATCTCCTTGAAGATCTCATCCTCCCAGATTGCTCTAAACTGGCAGCAGAGGCGTGTGAAGAAGGCGACGAGGTGTTTTACGATGCGTCATCTCTGATAGATAGCATACATTCTTTATTAGCAGAGGTTGATCAAGATAATGTACAGACCATGGCTTCTAGCTATCATGAGCAGCAGCACCCCCGGTACGAGCCATGGGAGCTGTATGTGTCCTCGCCTGGCCTGGTCTTTTTGTTTGTGTATGGTCAAGGTGATGCCTTCTTGCCGAGGATAGTGCTGGAGGTTGATGACTTGCAGGTATTCATGCAAAGTTTGTACATGACGGTAGCTGCCTCTAGACTAGAGGTAGCTGAGCATCTACCATTTCCTCGTAGTGATACAGACTCGTATGGGAAAGAATACAAGCTTCCAAGCGGTCAGATGCTGGAGAGACTTTCAAAGGTTCCAGGTAAGCTACCTCGGTCACTCGTCGATAGAGCTACGCCCAAGTGTGCTGGGGATTATCCCTTGCCTTTTCGCCCTTCATCGTTTGCGAGTACATTGCAGCAGCTGTCACAGCTCAATGAAGAGATATTCTTCTCTGCAGCAGATTGCCTGGATACAACTGTCCACAGCACGGACATCAACGACACTGGCGCAAGAGGGCGGGTGCAAATACAGCCAATCCTGGTTTGCGAAGGCATTGAAAAGGCGTTGGTGGTTACTGCAGCAGCAGTAGAATCTGATGAGCGCATATTAGAGTGCGCTACAGGCTCTATATCGGTCTTTGTGACTATGCCTATGCTGCAGCGCATGCTTATGGCACAGGAAGAATATTCACAAGCATGCTGTGCCACGAGCTACAAATCCGCCTCTCAGTCAAAAGCAAATGCAGCAAGTGTGCAAAGGTCAATCCATGCCCACATTCTCCACGCTTGCATTGTGATAGAAGTCCCATCAGGAGAGGCACCAGACTATATCGCCCTAGATCTCCATGCCAGCGATGCGGACAACTTGCTCAAGGTTGCGCAAAACAGTGGAAGGTTGCGGCATATAAGACATGCAGTGACGCTTTTAAGGGAGGATTGTCCAAATCCGATGTTCAGGTGTGTCTTTGATGCAGAGAGCGCAAGTACTGCAGGCGCGCAGTTTGAAGTGGCTATGTCAACTGCAACAGTGGCTCTATTGCGCACCAACGATGCAGTGGACACATTAATACGAGTAAACAGAAAGGTATTAAGCAACTGTGTCGGATTTAAATGCGCTTGGAAGCCTCCCAGCTCTACGCCAGACCTCTTTAATGAAGATCTGTGGAGGGATTATAATGAGCTGCCTCGGATAGATATAGAGCATCTACGCAAGCAATGTATCCAGAATTCCTGTCTTCATATTGAATACGACGGACATATGCAAGCTGAACTGTCAAAAGAACTTATAACAGCCTGTTGCACTGTGGCAGATGCTGTGCTTCAGCTGTCTGCGCAGAAGGCGCAGGATCTAACAGTAGGAATGCCAATTACAATAGATATATGCGCTGATGTTGATTGTGTGCTTCATGGAGACGCTACATTCCAATTAAAGGCGAGCTTGGAGTTGTTCTGCGCTCAAAATGTTGATGGATTCAGTGGGAATGGCTTGCTGCTATTGCGCTGCGCAGGAACTAGTCTTCATGTTTATGAAAATGGCGCAGGAGTGTGCTTGCTCCATCAACGTCATATAGCATCGCCGGAAATGAAAGTTGTGTTTTTGAGCAAGCCTAAGGCGGATACCAAACCCTTCCGCAGAGACAATGCGATCGTAGTACCAGTGCAGTCAGTTATGAAGATAAAGTGCGCTGAGCTTGCCATACATGCTGGATCAGACTTTACATTTGGGTGGCTTCGTAGTTTTGGCGCATTCTTTGTCTCGACAGCTAATGAGAGCGCTTTAACCCTGCATGACCACAGCATGCTTCTGAATCTGAAAGATATAGTAGTGGCGCAGAGCCCTCGTGATAAGATGCCTTTTCTAGTGATGTTACTCAGAGAAGGCGCAGTTCTTGTGTCGAAGGAAAAGTCAATATCCTTGTCAGGGGTTGAAATCAGAGTCCTCAAGGATTCCGCGGATCTGCCTGAGTTGCTCAACCCATCGCATTTAGCTGGATATCTCGTTCTAACTGAGAAGGAGGTAAATATTAAGGTTTTCAATAGACGGTATACTTGTACTAACAGGCTTATGAAGCTCCTTCTATGCCCAGATGCTCTACTGCTCGTTAGACAAGCTTTGCGCTCAGAGGACAGCAGGGTAGGAGGACCAATCAGCAAAGACGCTATAGAAGAGCGGTTATGCGACAATAATTCCTCTTTATTGGCGCAATTGAAGGAGAATGCCTTTTCTAGCAACATAGAAGAAGCTCAGGAATCTGCATTCTTCACAGGAGGATATTATTCAGACGAAGGTTCCTCGCCGAGCGATGCCGAAGAAGAGGCAGGCAGGTGGCTGTCCTCATACAATTCCCTAGAATATGTGATTACACCATCTGGACAGCTGTCTACAAATCTACAAAATGCTGATATACTTCTGGATAAGCTAAACATTTGTCTAGAATTAAAAGGGTCGGACGGCATTTCACTCGTACGCTGCAACCTGACCAAGCTGACAGTCGCCCGTGCCACCCTGCCTTCCGCAAGCACCATGGTCTCTCTCGTGGACATAGATGCTTACTCCCTCTCTGAAACATTAGAACCCTACTCTATTATAGGATATTACAACAAGAATAGTCGTGAAGAAGGTATGGCCATCATAGATGTTGCAATAGAAGATGTCCACACAGACCCCAGTAATCCTTCATCTCCCTTGGAACACCGGGTCCTAATGAAGGTGCTGCCATTCCATCTGAGATTGTTTCCAGAGCTGGTCCAGCTTTTAGAAAGATATAAAGAGAATTGGGAGAAGGGTGTTTTCCAAAATAGTGCCCAACAGCAGTCTCCTTTCGTTCAAAGGTTTGAGATTCTTCCAACGACAATGTGCCTTGCCTGGAATAATGTGCAAAGGCAAGGGCAAAGAGGTGGACCAAGCCTACAGAATCTCCGCAATGGAGCTTTAGAAGAGGTGCTGAATTGCATTGCAATTGATAATGTGAAACTAAATTTAATAGGTCAGAGGTTGTTGGGGCTGCCAGGGGATCAAGTGGGACGGAAGCTGCTGGTATCGTGGCTCAAAGATGTCAAGCAAAACCATCTTGGCCCAGTGGCAGCTGCAGTTACCGGCATGAACAAACTAAAGAAAAAGCTGGAGCCTGTCAGAAGTGCTGCTAGATCTGCTGATCCAGTGATTAGATCAACTGTCTCATTGATGCTTGCGATGTTGGATAGTGGAGGAGGGAGTTGAGAGAAAGAAGAGAAGAGGAGGGAGACGGGAAGTAATAGAGGAGTGTTTGTGGTCAAACCCCACGCATTCTTTCATTGTAGTTCTGCATTTGGTTTAACTTATGCAATGCACAAGGTGATATTGCTCTTAATTTTGCTCGGGGTCTCTTTGGGAACCTTGGCAAGGCCTCTTCCTGATCTGGAAGGATGGCTAGGCGGAGGAAATGCAGAAGGAGATGGAGAGCTATGGGCTCTCTTGATCGCCGGTAGTGCTGGTTGGGGCAATTATCGCCACCAGGCAGACGTTTGCCACGCTGTTCAAGTGCTACGTCGAGGAGGAATTCCTGAAGAGAGGATGGTCGTCATGATGTTCGACGATATCGCTCACAACCCTGAAAACCCACGACAGGGAGAGATAATCAATCACCCTAAGGGTTCAGACGTTTACAAAGGTGTTCCTTTGGTGAGTGCAAAATGCAACAGGTGTCAGGTCTGGCCTCCCCGTTCCTCCTCTCGCCCGTTATTACTCACCTACTCATCATCATTTCCTCTATTATAACTTTAAATTGCAGGATTACACTGGACGTGCAGTAAATGCAAATAATTTTTTAGCTGCCCTAACAGGGAATAAAACAGCCTTAGAGCCCCCAATCCTCGGCCAAGGCAAGTTTTCAGGACGAGTCATTGAAGCCGGCCCCAATGACCGCCTCTTTGTCTACTACTCTGATCACGGAGCTCCTGGAGTTGTAGGCATGCCTTCTGGACCCTTTCTATATGCTGATCAGCTTCATCGTAGCCTCCACAATAGAAGCTTAGCAGGAGGCTTCAAGGAAACAGTTCTTTACATCGAAGCCTGTGAAAGTGGATCCATGTTTCAGGGATTGCTGGAAGAAAATGCAGGTGTCTATGCCGTCACTGCTGCCAACGAAATGGAAAGTAGCTGGGGCACATATTGCCCAAATATGGGAACAGATGAGCCTCCTCCAGGTTTCAATACTTGCCTTGGTGACTTATTCTCTGTTGCTTGGTTGGAAAATGCCGACAAGGAAGATTTGACACAAGAAACTTTGAAGAAACAATTCCAGCTGGTAAAGTACCGTACCTCTTCAAACTGGACCTACTCTCAAGGTAGCCATGTTGAGCATTTCGGCCAGCTGTCTATTGATGAAGAACTGGCAGCTAATTTTGAAGGGCAATTGAATAAGGGAGACGGAGGAGGAGCTCCTCCATCATCGTCAGTGAGCAGCACTTGGGGAGGTGGTGCTGGGTGGCTGTGTGATTACTGGGCAAGACTGTTCGGGTCTTGGGGCGAGAGTGGTAGTAGTAGTGTTCATAATGAACATAGGGAAATAGAAGAAACAGAAGAAGGAGAAGCTGTTCATTATCGCAGTGTCTTACAAAGAGATGCGGATTTGCTCCATCTCAAGGGAGAGGCGTTGCTGCAAGAAAAGAGTCGCAGGAAGGCTCTTGATGACAGTATCAGTGCTGCTATCTCATCTTTATGGCAGCATCTAACTCTCAAGGAGCCTTCTCACCCAGGTGTACCAATGTTATTGGGCACATCTCCTTCTTCTGCCACTCCTTCTACTATCCCTAGCTCTGTTGTCGGCGCTCTTATGCAAGCGCCATTAGCTGGCAGGATGCCAAAATCTCCTCTCGTCGATGACTGGGATTGTTTAAGAGGAATGGTGGCTGCTTGGGAAAGTGGGTGTGGAAAGCTGGACCAGTATGGTATGAAACATACCAGGGTGTTTGCTAACCTCTGTAATGCTGGTGTCAACCCTGGTCTTTTGAGAGAAAAGGGGGAGCATGTGTGCAATGGTGGTGAGGAGCAGCAGCAGCAGCAAGAAGTTTTGGTTTCTTGAGTTTTTGAGATTCATATTTCCTTCTATAGCTCTTTCTCTCCTCATACAGATATAGTCTCTCTCTCTCTCTCCCTCTCTTTATTGTGTGTTTATGTATTCTTGTTTTGTATACTATGCTATGCCTGTATGATGATGTTCTTCTTGCTTGTAAAACCACCGAGTTAAAGTGCAAAGTTAGTTAGTAATGGAATTTTAAAAAATGCACCACTAATACTAATACTAATACTGCATTACTATACATTTTCAATGTAATAATTACCCAAAGGAGCCCCACGGGCAGGAGGCTGGGATTGCCGTGTGTAGTCCTCCTTCCAATCATGTAATAATTACTATATATTTTGTTGTACAACCTTTTCTATCTATGCACTACACAGCTACCTCTCTATTATATACATGAACCTAGATCTGAGGAGATGAGTAGCACAAACACCATCATACATCTTTTGCTCTATCCTTTTTCAAGGACTCGTCGCCAACATTGAAGATTTATAAGCCGACATCGCCTGTCGCTCTCTCTTCCTATGCTGGCTCTTCCCCTTGCTCTCCACTGACGTCTGAGATCTATACAGCCGCTTCTCTTTCGCACTCAACCTCTCTGCTGGCACATTACTAGGCCTAAAACTGAACACATCATGCAAAAAGGGATTATACATTAGATGTATTTGGAATCCAGAACCCAAGTACCGTCTCATGGCATTCAACCTGATGCTTTGTGGCAACGTGTTGACGATCAGCACATCAGAGCCAAGTTTTATCTTTTGTTCTACAACTGCACCTTCTTCTACAACATTCATCAGCTCTCTGAATGTTCCTTTTTGTTCTGCGCGTTCTTTTTTACTCCTACGTGTAGGGTCTCCCTTGTTGGTGGCAAGGTCACGCATTCTATCGACAATGTCGTCTAATGTGGAAGGATGCACACCATTGCCGTTCTCCCCCTCCGTCTCGCCATTCTCGTCCTCTGCAGAATCACAATTCCAATCCTTAGACGGCAAATCTGATAATCCACAAGTATCAAACAACAGAGCAATAGCCTCTCCAGCTGCCTTTCTAACTTCCAAGTTATCAGAATGCAACAAGGCAGTCAGCCAAGACAAATGAGCCTCAACAAATGATGTTCCAAGCTTCCATGCAGGCACAGTTGTCAACAATAGTGACCAAGAACGGAGGGCTGGAGCTTGTACTTGAGCAGGCCCCTTTTCTATTGCTTTTACCAGCAAGTTGATGATCTCCATTGTCTCGTGGGGCCCTTCTGAAGCCACAAAGCACATCATGCCCATTGCATCCACTGCAGCAGCTCTGCTGGCTGTAGAGCGGCCAGTGAGAATGAGAGGCTCAAAGACGCTTCTAGCATCTTGAAAGACGCTTTCTGCACCTTCAGATGTGCCTAGTGTGAGGACATGAAGGCCCAAGGCGTTTGCGGCAAGGGCAGCTTCAGCTGGCCCTCCTCTCCGGATGCTACCAATGAAAGCCTGCGCAAATGTTTCTTGCCTAAATACTGCTTCCTCATATTGAAAGTCTGCTATGAATAGTCCTATCAACTTTTGTAAACCATCTTCTCTAGTGGCACCTCTTTTTTCAGAGAGTTTGTCAACATTTATCTCGAAAGGATCATCTGGAAGCTCGTCAAGGTAAAAGTCGGCGTCACGGTCAGGGATGCTGCTACCACCAAGAGACACGGTGCTTATGGATTGTCCGTCATAATCGCTTTGGTCTGATAAACGACCACCCTTCTTCTCTGCAGTTGTTGGGAAGAAACGAGAGCGTGTCAGTTGATTTTCGTTTGAAAACAAGGAATCAAAATTGAAAATCATGCACAGTTTGCTCAAATATGCATGCACCCAAACGTATGAAGCTCATTGGATCACAATTACACTTACTCTTTCCCATATTGATCAATTTATTACTATATAGCTATGTTTGCTACGGATTTTTATAAATCTGTCTTGATTTTCTATCAAAACAACACGGAGGATATTATATGGTTCCTAATCGATATCGGGATGCTTGGTATCATCACTCTTCATTCACATGAACACTTTAATGTGACTCTGCCTTGTTTCGACTTATCCCAGCTTCTTATCAGCCGTCGCTCTACGCCGGCTAAAGCGGTCGATCGAGCAAATAAACCTGTGACACCATCGGGCCATTCATTCATAGTCATAAAATGCACTCCTTTCCGTCTCCCTTATCCATCTCAAATTGCATGTAAACATGAACATTGGTATCAGTTTTTTATCCATTACTCATCAACCTAAAAGTAAGAAAGAATCTGCTGTCTTTTAAAGCAAGACAGAGAAGGAAGCCTTAGCCAGTCACCATCCGCCTTCTCCTCTCTATCGCTTCTTCTCTCTCTTTGTCCCTCCATTCCTCCACTTTCTTAATCAACCTTGTTTCTTAGCTCCTTTCACATCAGCATACGTTCCCTTCAACCACTCAGCCTTGTCTGAGGGCTTTGATTTAGTAACAACCACCTTCTTCTTTGACTTTTTAATCCATCCCTTATTCATGGCAAACTCATATGCACTCCAGGCAGCAAATCCTAAGATACCAGCCAGTATCAAGTAAAGAGACAGTAATTCAAAGTCGATCAATTTATTAGGCTCCACTACATTGATATTCTCATTGAGGACCAATACTGAAACAGCCTCTTTGTCATTGTCATTGAGGACAGCATTGACGGTGAGGAGGAATTCACGTGGAGGGAGCTTGTGTGGAAAGAAAATGTCATACTCGACAGTAGTCTCACCACCCGGTGGGATGACCTTGTTGAAGAAGAAACCCATGGTGAAGTTGTAAAGGATGGTGCTAGGTTCGTGTGCAAAAGCCAGGTGGGCGTTGCCGACAGAGGCGTTGATAGCATCTGGACCAGTGTTGCGCAGGCCGATGATGCATGGAGCTGGCTTCCCTGGTGTAAACTCTAATGTTGGGTTGTCTGGGAACCAGTAAGTGCTCTCAACTTCTGCTCTCACTGCTCCAATCGCTGGACAAAACGATTCGGGAGAAGAAAAGTTAGTTCCTGATCAAAGCGTCTAATCAATCACACATACCCTGTCAATATCTGCGATGCCTTTCAACAATCATCAATGATAACATACCTAAAATTACAAGGCACAATGCCCCCAAGATCGTCCTTTGTGCCATCATCTGGTTGAGGCGTCCTGAATATACTCTTATCTAATTAGGAACGACTATACCGCTCGTGAGTGAACAATAATTCAAACGTTTAGAGCAGACTCTGCCGTGTCTGCACAAATGAAGTCAACCCACCAATTTTTTGTTTCCGCCCGTCCGTCGTGATGAAATCGAGCCTCAGGCTGGCCAATCTCTCTTCTCTCTTCATTTCTCTGCTGCGGACTTGTGTAGTCACACTAAATACGTTACAGAATGGTACTTGACAAAACTACGTACACTTTTGAACCTTGAAAAATCAAAAGAGCACAAAAAAATGGGGGGGAATTCATTACTAAACCCTTTTTTATTTATTTATTGTTTTTCGTTCAAAAACTGAAAGTACCCACCATGAAATCTACCTATACTTCGGCCTGTTCATCCTATAGAGTTATAGGAATACCCAGAATTATTGCTATGTAAATCCCTGATACAATGAAAACAACTACTTTCTGCACTTCTTATTTCTCTGAACTACGTTTGCCTGTCATCTCTCACTTCTACAGGGATTGCTGCTGCTGTATACACTTCTTCTGGAGATTTGATTGTTTGACGACCTTGAGCATCTTCAAATATGATTTGATGCTCTACTTTCATTCCTCTCAGGATTTCCTCTGCAAAATCACCTCCTTCACCATCTACGCCAGGCAAAGGACACGCTACAATCGTGGGAATGTCTGATTGCTGAGCCATTGCCGCTGCAGCAAGCGCTTGTCGTTGCTGCTGCCCATATGTTGACAGTATACCAACCCAGGCTAACTCTACTGCATCCACAAACAGCAATCTATGTTGGATAGGAATAAAACTATAGGTAATTACGTGCACTAGAGGCCATAGCCTCCATCCAGCTTTCAGGAGATCCAGCCAAGAGTTTTTGACCCCCGTCGCAATGGTGCCGAGGGGTTCCGCTTTGAGCAAACCCAACAAAATGTAATAAGACGAGTTCCAAGCGATGCTCCAAACAGTTTGATCTATTCCTACTTTGATAAAAGGAACAAGCCAAGAGTCTTGATCTATTAGAGACTGGTGGAGAAAGGAGTTGTCGAGGGCAATGTAGTATAAGTGAGAGAGAGGGCCGTGAGCGAGACCACAGAGCGCACTGCGAATGGCTCTCACCCGATCCCAATCAGCAGGTTCTTTGCCTTCGTAGCCCTGTGCAAGTAGGTCGCCTAGTAGGTAGACTATGGACGAAATGAGTGCTTTTGTTTCCAGGGGATTGCTTGTTACAGCCTGTTGATAAAGCTCCCATGGGCCCAGCTCAGCTCCGGCCAGATAGGAGACGGTGGCAAGTGCTCCGGCTGTGAGCAGCCCTACGTTGATGATTCGGTTAAAAATTCGAGCGACAGTCGAGTCTATAAGTGGTGAAAGTTGATTAGAGGCGGTTCCATTGGTGCTAACAGCTTGTGCGCTTGGAATGAGAGCATTTCCTCTCAAATTGGGCTGTTGGGAAACGCCTGATGTCAGGTTGGAGGAGGATCTATTGGCTCGACATTCAAAACGTGAGTACTGTGGAGTAATAGCAGCCTTCCGAGTAAAACTCTGCCGTTCAAAGGACGTGCCACCAATTGATAGATAATAATGCCTGGTCAAGGACCTGCATACCGCAGGCTTTAGGGGCGTAGTGCCCATGAAATATACTATAGTTCCTATTAAAGCAGTATATCAAATTGAAACGTAACGGAGTGTCTTCTGAGGTTAAGAAGAAGAGATCTTTGGTGAGCGAGAAACCCCCATTGACGATCGCATCTCCTTCCTCTCTCATTTTGTGACCACCCATTCTCTCTCTCTCAAGTCAAGTTCCTTTACATGCTTGATATATTTCTCCATAGATATATAAAAACAACAATTATATATATGGGCTCAATTTATTGCATGGCGTTGCCCTGTGCACCCAACATTTGTCCTACTATGCCAGTTACTTGCCAGTACTTTGAAGCACATCGGTCTATGCAGCTGTTCTCCCCGACGTTCAACTCTCCGTCCTTGTACTTTCTATCTATGCATTTGTCAAAGCAGCTAGATACCATTCTGTTTTTTTTTTTTTTTTTGGGGGGGTTTGTATTAGAGTGGTGAGGAGGAATAAGGGGAGAGAGAGAAAGAGAGAGAGAGAGAGAGAGGGTCGAAGAAGGGGAGAGATGGAACCAACAAACATGCTATGAATCGGCGAGGTATAGATGGAATGTGACTTACTTATTAAAGAGCTCTACTCTATACTCCATTTCATGCTGAGCAGCTTGCATCTGCATATCCATTTGCGGATCTTTAGGCGCCATTTCTGAGAAAAGTGATGAGATTAGATGTTTGTGAGTTGTTGTCAATCTTTGTAGATTATCTAGACTGGAAGAATAGATTCGTCACTTTGATTTCAATCTCCTTACACTCTGTACCTCTGTGCCACAAGAGAGCCAGTCTTTGTACTCTCCCCCTCCTTGTGTTTTTCGCCGACGGTGACGTCCCCATCGATCAAAAAAGAGAGAAAATTTCCCTGGCTCATAATCAGGCCTAGAGAGCTGTGTAATATAGACTTTGGTCAAGTGGAGGCAGTAGAGACACAGATCTTATAGTAAATGTGTTGAGTCGTGGTAGGGAAGACTGTGGCTTCCCCTTCCTATATAGTTTATAAATCACAAAACTTGCTGCACGACGTGGGGCTGGTGGAGCGGTTGTCTTGTCAGAGAGGAAAATGGGGGTTACGTTACGTTAATTCAAGTCAATTGGATATGTTCCATTGGGTAACATTCATTTTTTGGTATGCAAGTTATAAAAAAAATTGTTTGAGACAATTATCAACTGACGGCTTTATTTGTACGCCGTTACACATTTCGATTTTTAAATTCCGATCCGTAGTTGGTCAATTTCGCATAATTGAAGGCTACCAACACCATGGAGCAAGATAAGATCCAAGAGTCCCTCAGAATTGGCGGCTTAGCAAAGGTACGTTCAACCAAAACCATGTAATCACCCCAACCCTCCCCGACCTCACACGTTCCCCCTTGTTTCCTTCTCACCTATCAAAGCCTGGAAAGACCCAATCTCTTGCCAGGCGTGCATGGGTTGGTGCTTTTGACAAGGTGGCCAAGAAAACCCCAGAGGAACTAGAGGAAGAAAAGAAGAAAAAAGCAGAAGAGAAGTCTGAGATGGTCTCCTATTTCTCTCTCTTTAGGTATGCCGACAGACTGGACTACATCCTCATGACTCTAGGCTCATTCGCTGGCATTTGCAATGGAGCTATCATCCCATTATTTGCCCTCATTTTTGGGGCCCTGATCAATGTCTTTGGGGACTCTACTGATCCCGAAACTACCACCGACAATCTCGTAGACGAAGTCAACAAGTACTGCCTCTACTTTGTATACCTAGCTATAGCCGCATTTGCAGCTTCATACGGTGAAATAGCCTTTTGGATGTGGACAGGAACCCGTCAGACAAATCGTGTACGTGCCAAGTACCTAGCTGCTGTGCTGAGGCAGGACGTAGCCTATTTTGATAGGGATGCGACAACTGGAAAGCTACTACAGGGACTGAATGAAGACACCATCACCCTGCAGAATGCTATATCTGAGAAAGTGGGGATGTTTCTACATAATTTCTTCACATTTGTAGTAGGTATTGCTATTGCGTTTTGGAGAGGCTGGGATTTGACTTTGATCATCCTCGCAATGACACCAGTCTTGGGTTTGGCTGGTGCTCTCATCTCTATCCTAGGCTCCAAGCTCACCAAACAGGCCAACACAGCGTATGCAGAGGCCAACACTGTGAGTCAGCAAGCCCTGGCTAACATTCGTACGGTGGCTGCCTTCAACGCAGAAGAAAATACTGTTGCCAGGTACGCCAACAATTTAATTATTCCTCTGAAAGTAGGCATTAAACAGGGATTCTTCCAAGGTTTGACTCTCGGTACTGCCAATGGAATCTTCTTCTTCAGTTATGCAGCTGCATTGTATTATGGTGGTACTAGAGTTGCCGCGGGGGCCTACACTGGTGGTGATGTCATGCAAGTTTTATTTGCTGCAGTAATTGGTGGGTTTGCTCTCGGTCAGGCAGCCCCCAGTCTGCAATACTTTAGACTGGGCCGCATTGCTGGTGCTTCTCTGTTTAACACCATCAACATGAAGCCAACTATTGATTTGGATGCTCCTGGAGAGATTTTAGACACGGTGGAAGGCACCATTGAGTTTCAAGGGGTTGATTTTGCTTATCCATCGCGTCCAGATAGGCTCGTATTTGAAGGTCTCGACCTCACTATCCCCCCCGGTAATGTCCTTGCTATCTGTGGCGAGAGTGGAAGCGGTAAATCTACTGTCGTACAGTTGATCCAACGGTTCTACGACCCTGAAGGTGGCATCGTCACTCTAGATGGAAAAGACTTAAAATCGCTGCAACTACGTTGGCTCCGCTCTCAGATTGGCTTGGTTTCTCAAGAACCAATGTTATTTGCTACTACTATATATGAAAACATTCAATATGGCAACCCAGATGCTACAGAAGATGAGATTTATGCAGCAGCACAGGCTGCCAATGCTCATGACTTCATCAGTGCGCTGCCAGAGGGGTACAACACCCAAGTCGGTGAAAAGGGCATTCAAATGAGCGGTGGACAGAAGCAGCGTATTGCTATTGCTAGAGCCATGGTCAGAAATCCTAAAATATTACTGTTGGATGAAGCTACAAGTGCATTGGATACAGAATCTGAAAAGATTGTCCAAAATGCCTTGGACAAGCTGATGGTGGGTCGTACCACCATTGTGGTTGCTCACCGTCTGTCGACCATCATCAATGCTGATAAGATTGCCGTGGTCAAGGGGGGTGTTGTAGTGGAGCAAGGAACTCACAGTGAGTTGTTGAATATCCATGATGGTGTGTATGCCGCCCTGATTGCTATTCAACAGTCTTCTATGGATAATGATGATGACGGTGGCAATGATGAGAGTGGCGACACCTCCCCAGATGCAGATAGCGCTGCTGCTGCTGAAGGTCTGGCTCCAATTATTGCTGCCAAGAGGAACAGCCTGGACATTGCAAACTTATCTTCCAAAGAGCTTGCCTTGCTAACTGAGCAAGTAGAGGAAGGAAAAGGAAGCAAGAAGAAGGGTAAAAAGGGAGGACATGCCAAGGTTGGATACATGAGACTGGTCAAACTGAACAAACCTGAATGGGGCTTTTTGGTCTGTGGGTTGTTATCATCGGCTGCTCTTGGATTTACAATGCCTTTCTTTTCCCTGGCATTGAGTAACATCATCTCTGTGTTCTACCAAACCACTGGTATTATAAGTGGTGCAAGAAAATGGGCTCTAGTCTTCACTGGATGTGGTCTCGTGGCTTCCATCTGCGGTATGCTTCAAGGCTACTGCTTCGGAGTGATGGGACAACAATTGGCAAGAAGGATAAGGATCATGATGTTCAGATCTGTTCTCCATCAAGAGGTAGCATGGTTTGATCGCACTGAAAATAGCAGTGGTGCTATTGTAGGAAGGTTGTCTGCCGATACAGTCGCTGTTAGAGGTGCCGTTGGGGATCAAATGGCTCTTATTGTTCAAAACTTGGTGACAGTTGTTGCATCTTACGTCATTGCCTTTGCTTCCAGTTGGTCTATGACTTTGGTGGTGACTGCCACTCTGCCTGTACTGGGCTTTTCTACCGTCGTTCAAAACAAGTTCTTTGTTGGCTTCACTTCTGATGCCGACAAGCTCTTCTCTGAAGCCAACCAAATCGCTGCCGAAGCTCTTGGGTCCATCCGTACCATTGCTGCATTTTCACTTCAAGACAAGATTAGCAATTTATACCACCAAGGCATGGCTGGTCCAGAAAAGGAAATCATGAAGCGAGCCAATACTTCAGGTGGTGGATTTGGCTTCTCCCAATTTGTCATGTTTGCTGTCTATGCTCTGGCTTTCTGGTTTGGAGGACAGCAGATCAGTGAGGGCAACTTGTCATTTGACGATATGTTGCGAGCCTTCTTCTCCATCATGCTGGCTGCCTTTGGACTGGCTCAAGCTCAAATGGGCTTCCCGGATGTCGGCAAAGCAGGTGCAGCTGTGCAACGTGTCTTCTCCATCATTGACAGGAAGCCTCTAATTGACTCTTCCAGTCCTGAAGGCGGCAAACCCGACGCAGTCAAGGGCATGATCGAGTTTAAGAATGTCACCTTTGCCTACCCATCTCGTCCCAATGTCATCATCTTCAAGAACTTCAATTTGACAGTGCAGCCAGGCAAGACAATGGCTTTGGTTGGTCCTTCAGGCAATGGTAAATCTACAGTTATTGCATTGATTGAAAGATTCTACCAACCATTGAGCGGTACTGTCATGCTGGACGGTATCGACATCACCACGCTGAACCTTCACTGGTTGAGATCCCAAATCAGTCTGGTAAATCAAGAGCCAGTTCTCTTCTCAGCCACTGTGATGGAAAATATCAAATACGGTGCAGCCACTGCTACCGAAGAAGAAGTAAGAAGAGCAGCCAATGTTGCCAATGCTCTTGATTTCATCGACAAGTTGCCAGAGGGTTTAGACACCAAGATTGGAGAAGGAGGCATCCAGCTGTCTGGTGGACAGAAGCAACGTATTGCTATTGCTAGAGCTGTACTGAAAGATCCAAGAATTCTTCTCTTGGATGAAGCAACATCTGCACTGGATGCAGAGTCTGAAAGAATCGTCAGTGATGCATTGGAAGCAGTCATGGTCGGAAGGACCACCGTCATTGTTGCCCATAGATTGTCCACAATCCGCAAAGCAGATGCCATCTCTGTGGTCAGCAGGGGTAAGATTGTGGAAAGTGGATCTCACGACGAGCTGATGAACAGTCAAGGAGGTGCGTACCACCGTCTGGTGAGAGCTCAGAGTAGCATGAGACGGGGACATGGGAACAAGTCCATTGGTAAAGGGATGAGTAAGATGACTACTTTGAAGGAGTAACATCACGTGTGTTTGATTTATCTTGGGAATTGGAATGGGGGAAAGGTTTTTGCTATGTGTGTTGATTTTTGTGCTCGGATTTCGAGATTTCATATTCTATAATTCTTCCAATGATACATAATAACACAAAGGAATGGAATGGAATGGAATGGAAGGGGTTTTATTATTTTTTTCCCCCAGGAGTTTGATTTTTGGGTAATAAAAAAGGGATGGTCTGCCTAACTCTACCGGAGGAACAACAAAGCATTTGATTGGCAATCGGTACTTGTCCCTTCGATGTCGGGGTTATTAATATTGTACTAATTTGATTTGATTCTTTTTAGCTTATGATTTTACTTTTATAGAGTATCATAGTTTATTTAGGTGTTTGTAAGGAAGAAGAGTAATGGTACATTGTGTAGTACACATCAGAGGCAGATGAAAGTGGAACAACACTACCAAGAGAGGAAGGAAGGGCGGTGAGATGCAGGAGTTTGAGAGAGAGAGAGAGAGAGATCACCGCCGGTGGACCCCCATTTTCTTGGACATATGCAAGAATCTGGACAGCTTTCGACCGGTAATACTAAATTTAATGTGAATATTTACATCCCCTGGAATGCAGAGATAATGTCGAAATCGAGTCTATCAGCAAAGACGGCAGATATTTTGAAATGGCCAGCTTTTCTCATCACATTGTTTATCATGTGGTGGTCGACAGTGTTTGGCTGCGCATTGTACCAAATAAAGTTTCTAGGCTTTGCTGGCTTGCGAAATGATGTGATAGGATGGTTAGTACCCTATCTCATTTCTCCCCCACCATCCCCGACATCCACAACCAACAACTCTCACACACGTTCCTCCTCCTTCCCACCCTCTAAACAATGACAGGTCCAAAACCTTGAAGATAATGATGCATTACAAAACCCTCCAAGTAGGCAAAGAAAGCCTCTACCAAGGCAAGTGCATGTATCTATGCAATCACCGAAGTTGGGCAGACTTCATCGTCGATCAATACACCACCCAAGGTCGTTCCATGTTCATGAGTCGCTGGGCTGTCTTCTTCGTCTTCCCCGTCTTTCTCACTGCTTCCAAAGTCATGGGAGGTCTGCTTCTCTTCAAGAGAGGGACAGTCAAGAACAAGGATGAATTTAATGCCAGAGTGGACGAGGAATTGGCCAACAGTCCTCAACCTGCTCTCACAGTCTACCCTGAGGGACATAGATCCACCAAGGGGCAGTCTTTGCCCTTGAAAACAGGGATGTTAAAGTACGCATTTACAAGGAAAATGCCAGTGCAGATTGTCATAGGCGCTAATAAAGAATCAATTTTATCTGAAAGGCATTGCACAGCTAGATTTGGTCAGACTATAGCAGTTGGGTATTCTCCAATATTGAGGCCTGATTCTTTCGACAGGTTTGATGATTTTTTAAATGCAGTACAGCAACGGTGGGATAAGCAGTGGGATGAAGTGTTTTCTGCAGACTGGGAAGGGTTACCGGAACTCCCGGACTTTGAACCAGATTACGAATATCCACTAACGACCCGACTACAACTGCTTCTCATTTATATTGTTTCAATTGCACTGTGGGTCTTGACTGTCTGGGCAACAATAAAAATAACAGATTCTGTATTGGGAATGTTTGGGATTTTGAAACCTGTATTGATAGTTCTTGGGGTGATGTATGTTGGAGCTTCGTTGTGGTTATATAGTCGACCGGTGGATGCATTAACGCTGCATACCAGTTTAGAGGAGCAGAAGCATCACCATCCTCGTCTAGTGCTAGCCAAGTCTGCTGGGCAAGTAGGTAATAATAATAATATTGATAATGGTGGAGGTAGTAGTAACGGTGGGAAACAAGATTGAGTACAAGGAAGAAGTACAAGGAGGAAGAGATACAAAAGCAGTATCAGCTGTACACATTGCTCTTATTATTATTATTAAGCTGTGTGCGTGTGTGTGTTCTTTCACTCCCGTTGTATGTGTAAGATATTTCTTTCTATCTATTATTACATTACACTTCCTTCACCCCCAGTCCTTCTCTCTTTCTTCTTCACTTCCATACTTGCTGCCCAAAATATGTCAATGCAGGCACGCCTCTCACCTCCAAATCAAACAAAGGAGCTTTAATCACCTGCAACTCCGACAACACTTCATCATCCTCTAACCTCTCCATAGCTCTCTGTTGATCCTTCCTCTTCGTATCTAAAAACTGTTCCTTCACACCACTATCCAACACCTGATTAATCACTATAGTATCCACTGGAACGCCCTCCTTTCTAAGAGCTCCAGCCAGCCGGGCACTTTCAGCTGTTGCCATTACTGTAGGTATTGTGACAATAATAAATCTGGTACTGGCTTGGTTTCTAAACAAATTTCTAGCTTCACTCATTTGTTCCCTGAATGCATCCAATCTAGCTGCACCAGGATCCTTTGTAGTACCACCAGTGAAGATTCCCTTGACAGAATCAGTAACTGACGTAATCTTCTGCCTCAATCTCAACAATCTTCCAACAGACGTATCTAGGAAATCGGGTAAAGCCAGCAGGCGCAGCGTATGACCAGTAGGAGCCGTATCAAACACTATTCTCGTAAACCTAGCGTATGCTGGATCTTTCAAGAATTGTACTACTTTAGCTATGGCTATTATTTCATCAATACCGGGTGGAGGCGTATCCAGTACCTCCCCCAATTTCAGTTCTTTCAGCTGACTAGCAACTCCTCCCAGGCCTAAAGAGCCTAGAGCATCATCTAGCCCCTTCCCTCCATTAGCCCCTGTAACCTGCCTCAAATCCTCTCTTGCTGCTTCTAGATCAATCTCCATCCCCCATACTTTACCATCTGTACCGGCCACCTCAATAGGGACTCCCCCAGACACGTTTTGTGCTAATGAATCACTCAGTGAATGAGCTGGGTCGGTGGATACAACTAAAGTAGTGTGACCTTCATCCATGGCTAGTGTCATTGCTAGAGAAGCCGAGCAGCTGGTCTTGCCGACGCCTCCTTTACCTCCAAGCATGTAGTACTTGCGTTGGGGAGAGTTGGAGGTGTTGAAGGAATCTTCCGACATGGTTGTGTCCCAGACGATTTTACCAAAGTATTGCAATGCTGGGACGCCTCTTACTTCTAGATCCAAGTAGGGGGCTCTTATTTTTCTAAGATCTTTGAGTGCAGGGTTGTTGTCTACTATGTCCATGGCTTTAGCTTGGTCTTTGAGCTTCATGTCGAGGTACTTTTGGCCCATTTCTGGGCCTATGACTTGGTTGACGATGATTCTTTTGCATGGTATCTTCTCCTTTCTCAGTGCTCTAGCCAGTCTTTCACTTTCTGATACTCCTAATACTGTGGGAATGGTAGCTATGACGAATTCAGTTGTTTTTTCGTCATGAAAGAGCTCTCTTACTGTTCTAACAGAGGCTTGAAGAGCTTCCAGTTTGTCAGCTGCTGCATCTTGCCCATCTCCTTTAGCTCCAAATAAACCTTGTACAGCTGCTGATGCTGACCCTAGCTTTCTTCTAAGTTGAGCTATTTTTGCCAAGCTCGTTTCTACAAACTCTGGCACAGTTAGAAAGCGCAGTGTGTGGCCAGTGGGAGCAGTATCGAATACAATTCTTGTATATCTAGCATATTCCTCGTTATTAACAAATTGCTGAACTTTGGCTATAGCGACAGCTTCGTCAAAACCAGGAGGTGGGGTGTCTAGCAATTCACCCAATTTAAGGTCTGCTAGCTGTTCCAGTATCCCGGCTACACCAAATCCACCGAAAAAGTCTGCAGCATCTTGTTTCCCTGCTGCGCCTGTTGTATAAGCTCTGAATTTCTCTTTTTCTCTCTCTGGATCTATTTCCAAGCCCCAAAGAGGGAGATCTGTGCCTTCTACAAGTACTGGAAGTCCTCCGGAGACGTCTTGTGCCAGTGAATCGCTTAATGAGTGGGCTGGGTCGGTGGAAACGACCAAAGTAGTGTGGCCAGCCTGAGCAAACCTGACGGCCAGGGAGGCAGAGAGACTGGTCTTTCCTACGCCTCCTTTACCACTAATCATGACATACTTCCTGTCTGTTCCCGTAGAGAGTTCTTCAAAGGCTGAAATGGAAGGGGCTTCTGTGGAAGCAGAGGCACGTATGGTTGAGATGACTGGTGGACGTCGGTGAGCGGATTGCTTCCTGGGATTTCGGAGAGATGAAGCTGAAAATTTGTGGAATTGATTGCATGATATAGATTTAATGCAAATACGTGGGGTGTCAGGTGTTGCTTTAGATGGGTGTAGGCCCGACAAACGATACATTTCTTCCAGTGATCAAACTCCGAATGTGTTTTAGTTGAGAATTCCTATGGGTTTGGCAGATGAGGCACGTTAGTCAGTTATACCAATTAAATTTAATCGAAAGCATTGATATAGGTTTTGGGATTGTGGAATGACATAAATGAATGTGGTCATCCAAACCATGGTCATTGTCGCCCGCTCCAGACTCGCCTCTCTTCTCTCACTCACGGCTCAGAACTCGAAGGCAAATTGCACAATTCTTTCACCACTGTTAATTTAGCCATGTTTGTAGTGGAAGAGCTACTTATCAAGATCTAAAAAGGATTTCTCGGAACTGATCTGACTCCACCAAGTCATCTCTCTTTCTCTCTCTGTCTCTCTCCCCCCTTCTCATCGAACGCTGACGGCCATCACGATGGCTTTTGGGTCAGGAACTCAAGAAGATCAGAACATTATCCTACTTTTGAACATAGAAACATAGGACTCTAATCAATTTATAACTTTTGATCGAATCATCACGATGATGCAGACCCAACTTTTGAAGAGCAACGTGCTCTCCAAGGCAAATAAACGTAGCATTAAGAAGTCATCTCAGCCAACCAGAAAAGTGAGCGTTACTGCTTCTTCCTCTCGTCAAGATGAAGAGGATCAGAATCAGACTGCTGCTTCAAGACGTATGATCATGTCTGGTTTGCTGGCAACCGCTCTCTTCACTGCTACAGATGCCAACGCCAAGACTGCCAAAAAACCAAACCAAGAATACGAGACACTGCAAGCTATCCTCGCCAACAAGAAAATTGACTCCAAGAGCCTCGTGAAATCCTATGAAAAGGTCAAGAACAAGCCAGTCAACCCAATTAAATCTTCATCTTCAAAATCCAAGCCAGCTGTGAAGAAGTCAACTCCTCCTCCACCCAAGAAATCTGCATCTCCTTCTTACGCTGCTGCTAAATCTTCATCATCTTCAGCTGGTGGTTTTGATGGCACAGTTGCAGCTTTCTTTGCAGTCATTGCTGGAGCAGGTGGTGTCATTGCCTCAGGCCTCAACAAGGACAAAAGCGGCAAAACCAAGTCCTCTCCCGCAACAGCTCGTCGTCCAACCCCTCCTCCTCCACCACCAAAGGCCAAGGCAAGTCCATTCACTGGAACTAAGAAAGTCGCAGCAAGAACTCCTCTTCCTCCTCCCTCAACCGCTCGTGGAACCATCGCTCTCAAGGCAGCAGCTGCAGGTGGTACCAAAAGAACCCCTGCCTCTCGTTCTTCCACTGCCTCTTCTTCATCTTCTAAAGAATCCCCTGGCGTTGGTGCCATTGCAGGTTTGGGAGTAGCTGGTCTTGCAGTGGCTGGATTGCTGTTTGCTTCTCAAGGTCAAAAACCAGCTGCTACACCAACTGCACCTAAATCTGCTCCTGTTGTTGCAAAGAAGGAGCTCCCAGCAGTCCCAGAGCCAAAGGCTGCTCCAGCTACTCAGGCAGAAGTTGCCACTCCTCCACCTCTACCTGCTGCACCAGCAGCAGCTGTTCCTGCTCCTGCTGCAAAGGCAGTAGTAGAGGCACCAAAGGTTGTAGCACAGCCAGCTAAACCAACTCTAGTTCCAGCTGCATCCAAACCCACAAAGGCTCCAGGACCTCCAGCCGACATCTTGAAAAACAAAGATGGCAAGCCAACTCCTCTCTTGAGTTTGGCAGGTATCATCGGTGCAATTTTGGTCATTGGTAGATTTGCTAGCAAGGGTAATACTGACAGTGCTGCTCCTGGAGTTGTCGCTAGCTCATCATCAGCTGCTGCTTCATCATCTTCTGCTCCTGCAGGTGGCTCTGACGACATCAACAATCGTCAAGCAGAAGTCAAGGCATGGATTGCTGCTTATCGCTCAAGAAGCAAGTAAATTTAGGAATTAAAGTAGAGAGAGATATAATGTCGAGTGTGAGTCTACTTGTGAACCAATAGTTGAAGGAAGGATTTTTTCAAAATTTCAAAATTTGCTTTTACATACACAATGTAAGCAGAGAGAGAGAGAGAGAGAGAGTCCTACACATTGTTATTTCCTACGGAGCTACTATTACTATTCCCATTACCGCCTCCTTCATTACTGGAAAACTGGAAAATGAGCGTCTTTGTATACGGAGGTGCCGACGACACTCCAAACTGCATCTTCAACTTGCTACTCAGCTCATAGCTCAAAGTCCACCTGGTTTCCACATCACTCTCTCTCAGCTGTCTGACCATGGCTGCCTGCAATCTCCTTCCAAACTGCACCTCCATTTCCGTACCAAATGTCACTGCTCCAAAAAGAGCCCCTGGATCGGTCAAACTCGGCTCCAAAAGACCAGGAATAGCAGGAGCAGACATTAAGCGCCACTTTGTAGTGCCTACCTGTCCTTGAGTCTCAATCTTGGGAAGGAAAGTCGACACAGTAGTACCTGCTAGTTTACTCAATGCCAATTGACCGTCTTCAGCTAGAATTGCAGATTTCAACCTCTCTTCCAGTATTTTTGCTGCATCTGCTGCATCCAAGGCTTCTCCAGTTCCTGTCTCACCGGTACCTCCATTGCCTGGACCTTTGAAAGCTTTCAGCTGCAGGTGATCCTGCCATTCACTAGCTCTTCCTTGGATTGTCAGTTGCAAGTCTCCAGCGTTAAAAGCCAGGTCGACAATAGGATCAATCGATGATGATGATGCTCCACTACCACTAGGCTCGTCACTGAACACAACAATATTGTTATGATTACGATCCAACAACAACTGAGTGGCAATGAAATTGACATCCCCACTGGACAGTTTTAACACTCCTTTTAACGACACTGCTCCAGGTTCAGGAGGTCCAGAAGCCTCCAACTGACCCGTCACTGACAAATTCATCACCAGAGGGTACACTGCCTTGATATCAGGGCCCAGTGAAATGCACAGCCTATCCAGGAAGACATTATGTTGAGCAGCATCTGCTACAAGAGCTTCAACTGCTTCGCGTTCTTGTCTGACCGCCTCTTCGAATTTGGAGGCGAGGACGTCTCCTTCGGCGTCGGTGCCTGCGAGAGCTGTTGGAGCTGCTCCTCTTGTCAGGACTCTGAAAGTTCTGGCTACTGGACCTTCGACTACTGCACCGCCTTCACGTGATGATGATGAAGATGATGAAGAAGATGACGATGCCTTGCTGCTGCTGCTGCTACTTCTGGAAGAAGAAGATACGTTTCCATTACTACTGCTGCCACCATCACCAGCAGCCTGAGTTCCACTGCTGCCACCTTGAGCCTGAGCATTCAAGTAGAAGGTACCTTTACTGAATGTCATTTTACCACCAATTGTAGGGCACTCTACGCTCTCAGCAACTTGTAAAGAAGCATCAAACAGACCAGAGTACACGTTAGGAACTCTTAATTCCAATGCATGCAGTGTAGCTGTCAATTTACCTGCACCACCGCCAGCCCCTTGTTCACCAATGCTACTATAATTCTGCTGTTTCTGTCTACTATTACGATTACCATACCGACCTTGAGATCCATCCTTTCCAGACCTAGATCCAGAGTCTTATGAAGAAGTCAGTCTGAATGGAAGACCCCCTCTTATGCGGATAAACCCTCTTCTCCCAACTTTCCCATCAATTCTATCCACCATCAGCTGACCGTCTTCACATCTTATTGTAGCGGTAAGATTGGTCAGTGGTGATTTCAAAACACCAGGTGCATCTATAGTTCCTTTAGATACAATGGCAGAGCCACTGAAAGTGGTGACTGCAGGAGAATCACTTGTCCCATCTCCTCCTGACGGTGATCTGTAGAGGTGGAAGGTAATGTCCGCCTCTCCACCTTGCCATTCAACTTCGGGGCTTAGAGAGGTAAGTACAGCCATTCCACTGTCGCGTACTGCTAATCTAATATCAATAGGCAGTTGCTTTGGTGTATTTCTATTATTAGTTGCTGTATCCATATCATTGACATCCAAAGCAGCGAGAGGCAGTGTACCAGCAGCCCTCACATGACCTGCCTGCCTTGAATGCCCATCAGCAGGCACAATGTCAACATTGAAACTAAGTTGCTGCGCATCATTCAGACGAGCGAGTGCTTCAGCTCTGGACAACCTGGTTGTGCCAATAGCAGCGTCATACAAGCGAACTGCTACTTCACCGGTTGGTTGTTCCATACTGCCGCCCAGCGTGCCCGACATGTAGAGCAACCCATTGATTGGGGAACCTTCTCCTCCTGTTGATGATGAGGAGGAAGAGGAGTCAGGGGTGAGGCCTTTGCTAGCCTGTCCCAATGCATTGGTCAGCTTGCCTAGTGCGTAAGGAGATGCAACCGCCTTGGGTGGCTCTGCTGCAGACACAGCAGGCACAGCACGTGCCAAGGCTGGCACTGCTCTAAATAATGGACGTAACGTGGCTACGGGGAAATCTGATATTCTCAGTGTAGCATCCTGCTTCTCTCCAAAGAGCGATCCCTGTAACAGCAACTTGGCTCCTTCTGATGTGATGACAAACTCTTCCAAATGCAGCCCTTCCTCAGAGTGGTAGTTGCCCACTGCACTGACGTTGTCGAGGGACACGAGAGAAGAGCTCCTCCATTTCCAGTTGTGTCCTTTGAGGTCGAAATCACAAGAAGTGGCACCTCCACCGCCTCCGTACGCTTGGATACTGCCGCTCCATTCACCTTCAGCGTCTTGGAAGCCTGCTAATGGAGCTGATGATGATGCTGACGCTGGAGCAAGCTCATTATTACTATATTTTGACACACTTCCTCTTCCTCCTCCTGTTGCAGTACTAACACTAGCATCAGTCGCCGTTGTAGGAATAGAGGATACAATTTGAGACGCCATCTTATGAATCTGTGTATTCAATTCCCCAGCAGTAGCTTGTAACGTCTTGATAACGTCCAAAAAGGCTTCTTTTGCTCGAGTCTGATCTGGTGGGGCCAGTGAAGTGGCATCTTGTACTAGACGAGCTGCAGGGAGGATTTCCTGCATATCAGCAGAGGGAACATTCACCTGTACTCTCCATCTCCCTCCAGACGCCAAACTTTGCTTCCCATTACCGATGGAAGTTGTATTCCTAATGGTAGTACTACCACCAATGGCTCTTTCTCCTCCTTCTAGTTGCTGTTTTGTCATGATCAAGTCAACAGCCGATCTAGGCAACTGCACACCTGGAGGCAATGTATACTCTCCTTGCACCTCATACCTTGACTGCTTCTGCTGAATAGCTGCCTTTTCCAGCCTAATCACATCCCTATCTCATCTAAACCCACCCGACAACGACTCTCCTTGCAGCCCACTAAATCTAGGTCTGTTGACTACCAGGCGACCTTGACCTTTGGCGGCTACAAAGTCAAGAGCTGCAGATGCTTCTTGGACACTGCCTCTCAGGGAGCCAAACTCTAGTTCATCCAGGGGGAGGTTTTTGATGGAAAGTCTGAGAGCTGATCCACCAGGCTCCATACCACCGTCTATAAGTAATTGTCCGCAACGGAGATTTACGAGGCTTGGAGAAGAAGTTGGTGTTGTTTCTGTTTGTCCTTCTTCTTCTGCTGTTGCTCGTGGTGGTAATGGCTGCTGTATTGCTTCATTGATAATTGCCGTATTCTTCGGCAAAGCTACCTCTGCAGCTGAAATCATCATCGACCCATCCTTTCTTGTCTTCTTGGCATCTTTGTTGAACAGGGTTAAATCAACCTCAAGATCCAGCACCTCATCAGCCCTTAATCCTCTTCCATGAATGCCTGCCTTGGTTTCAGAAAATTGCATGTTTCCAGATAGCTTTTTGAATAGTTTCAGCTGATTCAATGTGATGTTCTGGAGCCCCAGTTTACCATCAAAAGACCAACTATTATTATTACTACTACTACTATTAACAGCTTTATCAATGCCATCTTCTTCCTTTGTCACAGCTCCATTGATCTTAGCATTCCCTGACATTTTCAATCTCAACGGTTGTCCAGGGTGCCTAGCAGCCAGCTGTCTCAACGCATCCTCATCACCAGATGACAGCAAGGGCAGTATATCCATGCCTCTCATATTCACCTCCATCCCTGCTCCTGTTAGGTCTGGTTTTGCTAGGGATGTTGCAGCTGCTTGTGTGACTGCAGCTTTGATAGCGCTAAACGGTGCTGGGTTGAGCCGTAGAGAGGCACTGACGTCTGCCTGGGGGGAGGACATGGAGATAGCAGTTTCTTCTCTTGTGAATTGTATTTTTCCAGTAGCATTGCCATCGGGGACAGAGAAGTTGACATCAATGACGGGAGAGAGGTGGCTGCCCCTCATTGTTGCATCTATTGTTGCAGGGCCAGGTACCACCAATCCGGCTGGCCACTTAGCAGCAGAAGGACCAGCAGAAGGAGCACTCTGTTCATCACTAACACCACTATTATTATTATTACTATTATCATTTTGAGAGATACCAGCTTGATAATATCTCTCCAACAGAGACTGAGCAGGAATATTCGTCCCATAAGCTTTGACAAACACTGCTTCTGGATCTTGTTCTGCCCATGGTGCCACATTCATCTTCCCCGCCCCTCTCAATTCCCCTCCTCCTACTGGTTGAGCTGTGAATTCATGCAGTACCATTATATTTGCAGCTGTATCTAGAGAGAAAACTAGAGAAGCTGATGTCAGAGGTACCAAATCATAAGCTCCCACTGCGCTAGCTTCTTCCTGGATTGTCGTCAGTGCTTGAGTGGACTCGCAGTCCGCCAATATCAAGTCAGCAGGCCTTACTGCCACTGCTCTCCCAGAGAACACAGGCTTCTCCAAAGGACCAGTGACATTGAGAGTACCAGCAATAGCACCTGATACTGGAAATGGAGTAGGCCTCACACCTAATGTAGCTCTCAATAGATTGATTTCTACTGGTTTGACTGGGTCAACTCTGGCTGATAATCGGTACTCTCCCCCCTCTGGGAACAGATCCAAGTCTCCAGTTATAGTCAATGGCACTTCACCAAATCTACCACTTGCATTATGTAAATACACACGTTTTCCTTCAAATAATAAATCCAAATCTGCATCCATTATATCGTCAGTAGCATCCCAAAAGTGAAATTCAGCATCTTTCACTGCCAGTCTTCCATAAAATTCTGGGAAATGCCAGCTGGCGGTGTCTTTGGATTTGATGGTCAGTGTGCCATTCACTCTACCTTGGTATATGTCCATTGGTAATTCGATTAAACGCTCTATTAAGGGGGTGTGGAGGTCTTTTCCCGTGATTTTTATGGCGAGATCGCTCCATGGGCCATCTGCATTGGTGGATCCTCTGGGTGGAGCTCCTTTGCTGATTTGGTTGGCAAACACTTCTACTCTAAGCTGGCCCCCATAACTCAATTGTTGTTGTGGAGGAGTAGACGACGATAATAATGATGATGACAGTGTTGTAATTCCTGTATCTATTGCGGATCTAGGAGCTGCTGCAGTCTCCAAAGTCTTGGAATGATCAGGTTGAAATCTCTCAGCATCAAAAATAGCTTCCGTCACCCCCACCAGATCCCTTAAATGCCTGTGTGCATATGGCGAAGGCATGGTACACACAGCAGAGGCTGGATCCCTCTCTCTGGGTTGCGCTGTGATGTTTAGGTACAGGCTATCATAGTCCTTTCCAAGGGATAGGCTTGCCTTGACATTATCAAACTTTCTTGGAATGGCTTCTCCTGCAATGTGTCCATACAGAGTGGTGTCCCCTTTGAGTTCAATACCGCCGACTGCTACTTGAGGAGCATGTCGTACCAGTGCTCTCAAAACGTCTTTTACTACTGTGCCCACTGTTCTTTGTCTGGCTCTGGCATCTATAATGGCTTCAGGTGGAGCTGGGGTGTAAGTGGGGCCATATGGAACTCCAAAGTAGCCTGGGTGGAGGAAGCTGGAGGTCTTGTTTCTTGAGAAGAGTGGCGATGACGGTGAAGAAGGTGAGCCGACAGTGTTATCTGGAAAGAGAGATAATACTTTAGCTGACGACGTTGTTTCTTGCTCTTCTTCCCCTCTTTTTCCCTCACTACTACTACTTCTAGTACTCTTATCTCTTTGGCTGAGATTTAAAGCAGCCTCTGCATCTGAATGGAAGGATAACTCACTAGCTCCTTCTTTGCTCACATCTCTTGGTTTCAGAATGATTAGACCAGATGGCTTGAATTGATAATTGTCAGCGAGACTCTTACTTCTAGAACTAGAAGAAGGAGCCTGTGTGTCTGTATCTCCATTCCTGGCTGACACTCTTCTTCTTCCGCTGCCATGACTACGATCAACATCCTGCTGCTGTGTAGTCTTCCTATCCACTCTTCTAGTAGACAGAGTACTATTACTATTATCAGTATCAGTATTACTCTTTCCTTTCTGGACCCAGGGCAATGCCTGAGAACCTAACTTTTTCTTCTGTGCTGAAGTTTCATCAACTATCATCTTGGAAATTGCCGAATGCTCCTTGATATTCTGTTTGTATGATTGTAGTAAGTCTTGACCTGATACAGGAGCTAGAAGACTATTCAGAGCTGACGATTCTGGAGATTGAGGTTTCTTTGCCATTGTGTTGACCACTAATGAAGAAGAGGAAGGGTGTGCTGATTGTTGTTGTTGTTGAGGAGATGGTGTAGCAGTAGATGGCTTGGTGCCGACACTACTACCACGACCAGTATCAATAGTACTAGGAACTCCTACCCTTTGTCTCTCTTTCTCTTCCAGTAATCTACTCTTCTTCAGCTTCCTGGTAAGACTCAGCAGCTTCTTCTGTTGCTCTCCTAACAATGCTTCATCAACATCCTCTTCTTCTGCTTGCATTGAACTTTCCACCACAGGGCTATGTTGTTGCTTTGGAGGATGGAAAATGTCAGGAGCTTTATACAGGCGAGAACCTTCTACATGCATTGCATGGATATCTTGGTTTAACAAGGCTGCATTGCCCGTTGGTGTAACTACTTCTGTAGTAGTTTGTTGTCTTAATGTTGTAGGGATAGATGTCGCTTCTATGTCAGCGGTAGAAGTAGTAGTAGTAGTGGCAAGGTCAGTGACGTTTTCTAATGTCTGCTTCTCTTGGTCCTCCTGTTGCCTCTTTCCATCAGCAGCTTCTTCTTCTATTGTATTTTCTTGTGAAGAAAAGCCAAGAGCACTGCGAATATCTCTATTGACCTCCAATTTATTCAACGCTGACACTCCCTCTCTTTCTGGCTGCTTTGCATTGTTGTTCTTCTTGCTATTTGTTGTTGGGAGAGAAGATCCAGCTGCTGAAAGTAACCTATCTAATGCCCTGGTCAGTCCATTTTGGAAGCCACCTTTATTGTGGTCTGTATTACCAGCCTTTGTTGTTATTTCTGAAGATGCTGCTCCTGGTTTCGTACTACTACTACTACTACTACTACTACTTCCGTTGTTACTACTATCACCACCGATATCATTACTACCACTATTACCTTGAGCACTTTTCCTAAACAGATCAGTCTGTTGCTGCTGCTGCTGCAGCTGCTCCTGCTGTTCTTGACTGGAGGTTCTTATCAATGGTCCATCTGTAGCAAACACATAATCACTCATCATACTATCATCTCCTTCTTCAGCATTACTACTACTACTATTATTATTATTGCTATATTCATTAATATATGCCTGTTTGACTTCATCAACCAACGATGAAGGGGTATTTTGCAATACATCTTGAGTCAGCTGGTAGATCATGCTGTGTAAGGCTTGCATGGCTTGATTTGAGGTGTGCATGTCAATGTCAGCAGGTACCGGCTGTTGGTGTTGAGATGTTGATGTGGATAATGATACGGATAATGGAGCTTGGGCACTAATACCAGCACTCTGTGTTATAGTAGGCTGCTGTCCTCTCTTTCTCCTTTTATTCCTATTGCTTCTTGATTTCATTTCCCTCTCTCCTCCTCCCCCCCCACCACTATGCGACCCTCCGTCATTCCCCCCCCTTCCCCCACCACCATTCTTCTTCTTCTTCTCATTCTGTTCAGTCAATCCAGGAACAAAGTCCCTAGAAGAAGGTTCTGTATCTTCAGGATATCCAAACCAACTATAATTACCACCTTGATGTAAATGAACCTCTGCATCTTTACCATCAAGCGTCAACACCAGCTTGCCTCTTACCAATGATTTCAATGGGTCAAATCTGACCAGAACTCTTTCAATTGTAGCAGAGCTCACTTCTACCGGGCCAGCTCCAATGCTGACTGGACCCACTGATGCAAGGGGGGTTAAGCCTGTGATGCCAGTAGGTGCTAGCCATTTCACACCTCCAATGTCGAGAGGTCTCTTCAGCAGATTAGCAGCCTCGGTGGTGATGTTTGGGAGCACATTCTGGTTGAGTCTAGGAACGGCCCATATATTGACAGCTGTATGGCAAGCAGCAATGATAACAGTGATAGCAAGAGATGTTCTAGCTACTTTATATTGCATCCATTTGTAGTAAGTTTTTTGGAAGGATATGAAGAGATCTAGAGCTTTTTCTAGTGTAGGTTGGATGTTGGAGTGAAGGGTGACGAGAGCGGTTTTAATTTGCTCCTTGTCTGGGAAGTGATCACTGAGAGATGCTCTCGGTGTTATTGGATGAGGGAGTCTGCTGAGGCGGTGTTTGAAGAGGATATGATAAGGGCGGAGAGGGGTGCCGGCCAGGGAGCGGACACTGGTGCAGCTCTTCGGTTGACGATGAGTATGGACTCGGAGAGGGCCAATCCTCGTTGCTGTGATCATGTCTCAGTTTCTGGTTATAGAGACGTTAGTGATGGAAGGTGATCATCCTTAAACATCATCATGCGCAGTTATTCACACAGTGGTTGTCTATCGAGGAAGAGATCAAACTGTCTGAAATTAAAAAACAGTTTTGCACAAAAATGGCCGTTGTGCCAATTATAAATACTTGGTATGATCTCTGTACCAAGTCTAGTTTGCTAAGAAATGAAGGTATGGGTTAAATCATCAACTTGTGTTTTGAATTTTGAGCTCAATAATAGACATCGCCCCGTTCACCACCTCCAAAGCTTGAGATAGAGAGGGAGAGCTGCCTCCCTGCTTTCCAATCAGCCTGGGGATCAATGAAGCTTAGATTTCCTATGATTGGGGATGACTCCCTGGCTCAATATGAAACTGGGCTCAATATGAAATTAAAGAGAGGCTCAGCTGAGGAGTATACTGGGCTACAGAATCCAGTACCTGAAGGCCATTCATCTGCCACTGGCAATGGGGCAGTGTGGCTACGGCAAGCGAACATCGACGTTGGAAGATAGGATTTTGTATAATCGGGCCGATGCAAGCTCATGCATGATCAATTCTTGATTATAATACTAACATCAAGTGTGCATTTAATATAGTAACCGATCTTCAAACGTGCAAACTAGCCTGAAAAGAAGATTGAAGGCATGTTTGCTGGGTCAATTCTACCCAAAACAACCGTATACTCTAGCTCCGTGCCATTACCATGTGTACATAACAACATTAGATCCAGCAAGACATACAGAATCGTGTGCCAGGCAGAGAGCAATAATAATGGGAATCCAAAGAAAAATGGGTCCAAAGGGCTCGGAATTGGAGACTTATTGGGACCTATCGGCCTCACTATAGCTAAAACCATTGACAGAGAGGTAATATATTTCAACATTACATCCTTGCATGTCCTCATCTTGCCTCCAACGCCAATCCTCACCCCTCGTCTCTCTCCAACTCACACACATCCTGCAGGAACACGTTGACTCTCAAGCCGGAGCTCAACTCCTCCAACGTGCCGCTGATGCTGCTGGTGTCAGTCTAGGCCCCATTGGTCTCACCATCGGCTCAGACCTCACAACCGCCAATGAAGACTCCCAAGACGACTACACAGATCCAGAAAGCATCGCCACATTATCCACCGAGGAATGGCGTTCCAAATACGAGCAAGATGGCTACGTCGACTTGTGGGTAGAAGAAGAATTCAACTCTGGCTCTCGTCTCATCGGAGGCCGTGCTGTCCACTTTGGAGGCCACGCAGGCCAGAAATCCGGAGAAGGACCAGGTGAAAGTACCGCCCCTCGTCATAAAGTCAAGATCTTCAACAAATTCATCGACCAAGAAATTGAAGTAGAAGTCCCAGAGGATAAATACATCCTCTACGAAGCTGAAGACCAAGGTCTGGTCCTCCCATATGCCTGTAGACTAGGCTGCTGCACTGCCTGTGCAGTCAAAGTATTAGACGGAGAGCTGTATCAACCTCAATCTTTAGGAATATCTGCTGCTCTGAAAGAAAGAGGATATGCTTTGATGTGCGTTGGCTACCCACTGACCGATCTAGTGTTGGAGACTGTTGATGAAGATGAGATTTATGACTTACAGTTTGGAAAGAATTTTGAAGAGCAGGCGACTGATCCTAATTCAGCCTCTGTGTTGAGGGATGATTATGCCATTGAGCTGGCTTTGTTGGATGAATAATAATAGTAATAATAATAGTAAGGGGGGAGGAGAATGGTTTGATGCCGTATATATGTGTAGCTATGTTTTATGTAGGCATCCTGGTTTTGTTTCTTTCATTATTCATTTTGTGTGAGGCACCATTTGATCCCCCCCCTTCCTCCCCAGGTTATCTTCTCATAGAAGTAGACCAATATATAGCGTAGTTTCTGCCCAGCTTCCTAGGTAACCCTCATATCCTTCCCTCTGTATCCTTCTACAACTAGAAGAATGAGCTGCATATATACAATAAGAAGAGAAAAAGCATTCCTACTACAATGGCAGATATGTCTGCTGAGCAACACAAAGGCAGCTGTGGCACCAAGTGCATATCATCACAACAACAACAACAACAACAACAAGGAAAGGATGCTGTTGCCGACTGCATCATCGTAGGAGGAGGCCCTGCAGGCCTCTCAGCTGCCCTCATTCTAGCTAGAGCCTGCAGAAACATCATCCTGTTCGACCAAGGCCAGAAGAGAAACGAAATATCCTCCGATCAACATGCCATCCTCGGTGCAGATGGTGCTGATAGACGACAATTTCTGCAGACTGCTCTCTCTCAAGTCCTGAAATACCCTACTGTGACCTATATACAAGAGAGAGTGGTAGATATCAGTATCAACAATGCTGCCATTAGTATGAAAGCTCCACTGGAAGAGAGGCTGGAGAAGACAAATTGTACCATCAGTGATGATGGAAAGCCATGGCCATTTGAAGTAAACACTCATGGCAACGACAAGGATGATGATGGCAATGACACCACCACCACCACCACCACCACCACCACCACCACCACCAACAACAACAACAACAACAACAACAAGCACAGTAGAACAACAAAGGCGTATCATAGTAAAAAGCTGATCTTGGCGACAGGAGTGACCGACGACCTGCCCAGACAAGTCCAAGGTTTTGAACGATACTGGGGTAGAGGGGTATGGGTGTGTCTCTATTGCAACGCTTTTGAATACTGTAGACTACCAATGGCTGCATATGGTAATGGAGAGAGAGGAGTACACCTTGCTCTGGAGATGCTCTTGTGGACTGATGATGTTGTCTTGTTCACCGATGGTGAGGAGTTGGTTGCCACGGAACATGAGCGTAGATTGTTGGAAGAGTATGGGATTGAAGTGGTAGAAATACGGCTCAAGAGGCTGTATGGAGAAGAAGAAGAAGAAGAAGATGAAAATCTGGAGGAGAAAGAGCAGCAGCTGCATCGTCATTTGGCAGGAGTGGAGCTTATTGATGGTAGGAAGATACTCATTAAAGCTCTGTTTTTCAACACTGGGAGGACGCAGGCGAGTGAGTTGCCTGATAAGCTTGGATTGACGCAAGATGAAAGGAGCGACGTTGTGTGCTGTCAAGCCGAAGGCACTGTCAAATCTGTTGATGGTCTCTATGTTGCTGGTAAGTTGAAACTCTACTGCTATCTCCCTGGTAATAGCATAATTAAATCAGATAGGATGTTCCAAATGACGAAACTATTGCTTTGCTGGCACCAGTACCCGTTCTTATTTTATTGTCAAAGAACAGTGGGATTACATTTAACTTCCGATGGAACACTCATGAGTATCTACTTGTCTTTACTTGCTGACTGTATTTATCATTTCTCAAATCCTCTCCTACATATGTACTCATCATTCAACCCCCTCATTTCACTCCCTATTCATATATACACCCAGGTAACTGTGCAACAGGGCCTACCAAACTCATCGTGACAGCTGCCAGTCAAGGTGCAGCTGCAGCTGCCAAGGTGAATAGTGAGCTTTTCAAGGAAGAATTTAAGTTGGACAACAATTGAATGCTATTTTACCCGTAATTTTTATCAGTATAGATCTCTCATTTAATAATGTTATTGTTAAACAAATCTTCAACCCTGTATTACTATTATTATTAAGCAAGTGTCTTTTCAAGCCAAGGCAGTAGATACTGGTGAACCTTCTCTGGTTCCTCATCTTGAGGACAATGTCCGACCCCTTCTAAATCAATAAACTCAACCCTTGCATCATCATCTCTATTATTATTATTATTAGTATTTGGTAAAGATCTAAAGTATTTCCCAACAGGGCCATCCCCGGGAGTGAATGGGTCATCAGTCCCCCATAAAATCAACATTGGCTTCTTAAGATTAGGCACCAACTGCTCAGGTCGGGGACCGGGGGGGCCAGTTATAACACTAACAAAACATTCCAAAGCACCTCGATCACAGCTGGGTTGGTAGAGCATGTCGACAAGATCGTCATCTACTGCTGTGGGATTGCGATAGACGCTGAGAAGGACGCTACGCAGGTTATCTGGCGTTCTGAAACGGTCGAAAAGTGACCTGGCAATTGTTGGCTGGCTGAATAGCCAGTCTATTAGGTAGAAGAGAGGGAGAGCTAGTTTGATCCTCCAGTCATCTGAAATGGCTTTATTATTCATCCCTCCTGCACAATTGAGTAGTACGGTGGCTGACACCAGGTCGGGATGTGTCGATGATACAATGAGTGATGCTAGACTGCCGACACTATTACCTACTACTGCACAGGGTTGGTCTGAGGAGAATTCTTTTATGAAATCTACAATCTGCTCTGCCCATAGTTCCATCCTATAGTCCAAGATGGGCTTGTCACTGCCTCCAAAACCTAGGAGATCAAAGGCGTACACTTTATAGCCATTTGCTGCCAAGATGGGAATGTTCCTCTTCCAATGGCCTAGACTGGCTCCAAAGCCGTGGACAAGGAGGATGGGTTTACCACACCCAGCTGTTGCATAGTTTATTTTATTGCCTCTCCATTGCCAGGTATGGGTGGTGAAGGGAGGAGGAGGTTGCGTGATTGACCGAGTGGTGGAGGGAGAGTTGTTGTCGGTGGCTTGAGAAGAGATTGTGAGATTGATTGCGGCTCTTAATCGAGAACTAGACTTGAGAAAGTTGATATGGGGTGTTGTTCTGTAAGAATGGTCTGAAAAGGTTTGGGTTGGTTTCTTGTCTAAACTTAGGACTTTTCTACTACAATTCGAAATCATTGTGATCTGACTGAAGCAACGAAGTAGCGTTCAAATAAAATGCAAGATATTCTGCACATGACTCTTGCAAATTAGTTAATCAAATTTTTGGGTCAAGGAGGCTCTTCCTACTCCTCTTATCTTTTGGTTTAGAAAAGGCTGAAATTTTGCAATGATCGGAGAGCCTTGGGTTTCAACAAATTTAAAGGCCATGATGTTGCTGAAACTGAGATAGTTTCTTTGAGGGGATCATTCGTATTATCGACCCATTTATCCTTCGCCCCTTCCTCCTTAAGCCTCATCGAGAATAATATTTACCATTTTTCCTCTTAATTTAGTTTTCCTAGGTTCGACTGCATAATTATAGATCTAGATGTATAATTCAAATCAAGGTGGTCATCAAGGTGGTCATTATGGAGGAGGAGAACAAAGGGTAGGCAATAATCTCATCAATCAATCTGAAACAATCCCTATTTATCAGTCTCACTGCCTCAACCATACACTAAACCTACGCCACCCAACTCAACCTATTCCCTCTCTACACACATCCCACCATCTCCAGGCACTCCCTAAATTCGTCCCGGGCAAGGTTTTTGTCGGCGGTCTCTCTAACGACACCACTCGAGACTCCCTCCAAGCCTACGCTGCGCACTACGGCACCACCAGCGAAATCTACATCAAAGAAAGAAAAGGCTACGGATTCACCACTTTCGAAGATATTACTTCTGCTCAGGCCTTTCTAGACACCCGCGACCACGTAATCGACGGCAGGCCTATCGAGGCAAAAGCCGCTGTCCCCAAATCCCTCGGCGGTTCATCTTTAACTAAAAAACTCTTCGTAGGGGGCCTCCCTTTTGAAACCACACTAGAAGAGCTCCAGGAGTACTTTGGAGTGTTTGGAGACATTACAGAAGCTAGAATTCTCAAAAGACCAGACGGTACTAGCAGAGGGTTTGGGTTTGTAGAGTTTCAGGATGAAATGAGCGTTGAAAAGTGTCTAGTTCAGTATCACACGTTGAAAGAGAAGTCTATTGATGTCAAGCGCAGTAGTAGAGGGCCGGGTGGTGGTGATAGCATGGCTCCTCCTCTTCATCAACAACAACAAGCCAATTCTCAGTACCCCCCCGAATGGATCTGTCCTCAATGCAGCCATAACAACTTTGCAAGACGTTCTTATTGTCAGAAATGCGAGGCACCCAGGGGTCCTCCTCCTTCCATGCATTACCAGCAACCTCCATTCCATCATCATCAACAAGGAGGAGGAGGAGGAGGAGGAGCAATGCCACCATACTACTCTGCCCCTTACCCACAACAACAACAACAACAACAAGGATACCCACAACAACACTACCAGCAGCAAGGAATGATGTATCATGGTGGTGGTGCAATGGTTCCACCTGCTGCAGGTACAGGTATGATGGGCATGCCAGGAGTGCCACCAATGATGATGGGTATGCCTCCTCAATCTATGATGGGTATGCCAGGAGCAGCAGCAGCAGGAGGAGGAGGAATGATGGATCCCTCGATGATGATGGGTATGCCTCCTCTTGCTGCTGCTGCTGCTGGTGGTGGTGGTGTCAACCCCTTGATGATGATGGGTGGTGCAGGTGGAGGTAGTCAACAGCAATACGATCAATATGGGTATGGTGGTGGGGGTGATGTATATAACACTGCTTCTATGGTTGCTACTACTGCTGGTGGTGGTGGTGGTGGTGATGAGTATGGAGAGTATGATAATGGAGGAGGAGGATATGGCGGTGGAGGTGGAGGAAGAGGTGGAGGGAGAGGGAGAGGAGGAGATAGAGGGGGAGGGAGAGGTGGAAGAGGAGGTGGAGGAGGGTATGCAAATCCATCTAGTAGTCATCGTTTCAGACCTTACTAAGTAGTCACGTGTATGTGTATGTGTGGTTTTGGATCTATATGTTTTATAGATAGATAGATAGATAGGTGTGGGATTTTTTTATTTAAAATTCTCCTCCCCCCCCCCTCCTCTCGTACTGGATAACTGCATGTTTAACCTTATTGAAAAACAATGGCTTTTGCTTCTTCTTTTGTTCTTCAGAAGTTTTATTTATGAAAGTCTAAAGGTTCTACTGTATACTATTACCAATGGTGTTTTTTTACTCTTCTTCTTTGTTGCTTACCAGATAATGGAGACATAAATGAGACTGTGTGTTTTCAGTTAGTTTTGTACCTAACACACTTCCTCTCTCTCCGGAATTGCTCTCTTTCTCTTTCATTGGCACTCATTTACCGCTACTTCTCAGCATTGCACAATTTCAATTTTGTACTTTCCTTCAGATCTCTCAAACCAATCCAAACTTATTTATTTATTTATTTTACATTACCCTGCAGGTTTTGCTACGACACTGATAATGATACCGCCCAAATGAGATTGCTTCTCTACTATTTCAAATCCAGCCGCTTTCAACAGCCCTACAACGTCTTGATTCCACACACATCCCTTTCCATTCTTTGCGACAATATTTGATGTAACATCTTGATACGCACCTAGCAAACTATTAGAAGATTTAGAGTGTTCTAGTAAAAGCAATCTACCATTATTTGGGTCTAACAACGACCTCATATTTGACAATGCTTTGAGAGGATCTGGATAGACACACAGACTGAAAGTGTCTACGATAGTATTGAATGTTGATAGAAGGTCGGTGCTACTTGGGTTCTGTAAGTTGGTTATATCATCTTGGATGAAATCTATAGAGAGGTTTGTTGTGATGAGGGTTGTAGTACGTTTCTGGGCCTGATTCAACATGCCTGATGAGATATCTAGTGTCGTGAGGTGGTTTATTTTCTTGTTGATGACGTAGTATGGCAGGTTTAAGCCTGTTCCAACGCCGACTTCACATACATTTCCTGAAGCTTGGCTGATGAGAGCAGCTCTCAAGTCAGGGAAGCCAAAAGCTTGGGCGAGAGGACCGCTGTCGAGGTCGTCATATGTGGCAGCAAAGGAGTCGTAGTCGGTGCGAATAATGTCTTGGGCAGTGGGGTTTGCAGCTTGAGATTGTGATGGGGAGACTATATTCTGAACGATGGGGATGCATGTACTAAGAAGAGAGAGTCTGCGGTTAAAACAGACCAGGGTATGTGCGTTCTGGACGCTTTTATTGGCAATCAGTTGAGATTGTTGATTATACAATCCTCTACAATTCATTTTTTAAAACGATTTAACAATCAACACCAAATAATTGAACAATCATATACTACGTCAAATAGAAAAATATCAAGAAAACGTAGGATTTTAATGGAGTTTATAAGGTCATCAAGTGCGCTCCATCCATCACACCGTCTCTCTCTCTCTCTCCCGTCGTCAAACAGAAAAGGTGGAATGCCCAGCCTTGTAAGGATTCACATTAGTCTTAGCCTTCTTCACCTGAGGAACCTTCTTCTCTTCAGTATCCATCATCATAGCCACAAACTCTTCATAATCAATCAACCCATCTCCATCCTTGTCAGCATCAGCAATAATGGCATCCAGCTCAGTCTCACTCAGGTCTGCTGCAGTTCCACTGGCTGCAAGGGCCTTTCTGAGCTCATCCTTGGTGATGCTGCCGGAACCATCTTCATCAAAGTGTTCAAATGCCTTTCTCAAGTTTTCTTCCTTGTTCAGCTGGTGGAGAGACATTGTGGCAGCAAGGAACTCGTCGTAGTCAATGACACCAGATGAGTCGACATCCACCAGCTTGAGAAGCTGTTCAAGTTGATCCTTGGGGATGTTGTTGCCCTTCTTCTCCAAGGTAGCATTGAGCTCTTCAGCAGTGATGGTTCCACTGTTGTCAGTGTCTATAGCCTTGAAAATGGCTTCCAAACCAGCTATTTCATCAGCAGGCATGGCGTTGGCAATGATACGCATGGCCTGTTTCTTCATCTTGTTCATCTTGGCAAAGTTGTTAAGACGATTGAGCACCACATCACCAATTGGCTTGTCAGAGGCAACACCATTCTCCTTCATCCATGGGTGTTGCAGAATCTCTTGAGCTGTTGCACGTTTCTCCGGTTTTTTTTCCAACATTCTCTTGACACAATCTTTTGCTTCGTCAGAGATTTTGTCCCAAGGGCTGTCAGTTATGTCATACACACCCTTGACAATGGCATCAAATACCTGCTGCTCAGTCTCTCCCCAAAATGGTGGTACACCACTGAGCAAAATGTAGAGGATGACTCCACAGGACCATATGTCACATTCAGGACCGTAGTTGCGTCTCAAGACCTCTGGGGCGACGTAATAAGCGCTGCCGACAACTTCATTGAACTTCTGTCCTGGCTTGTAAAAAACAGAGAGACCGAAATCAGTGCACTTCAAGTTGGCGTCGTCCTTCTTAGAGTCGAGCAAGAAGTTTTCTGGCTTCAAATCACGATGAATCACACCCATGCTGTGACAGTGAGCGACACAGGAGACGATGGTACGGATGAGGGCGGCAGCGTCCTTTTCGGTGTATCTCTCCTTTTCGACAATGCGATCGAACAATTCTCCGCCTTCACAGAGGTCCATGACGAGATGGATATCCTGACGATCTTCGAATGCGCCCTTGAGGTGGGTGATGTTGATGTGGCCTTTAAGGTGGTGCATAATCTGGACCTCTCGGACGACATCTTCCTTGTCTTCCTTGCAAGTGAGCTTGCGCTTGGCGATACTCTTGCAAGCGTATGGAGCACTTTCCTTCTTGCTTTCTGCAAGGCGGGTGGTACCAAATTGGCCACGGCCCAAGACGTGCTTGATGACGTATTCACCTTTGACATCCTGTGAGTTGTGTGTGTGTGTGGTGTTGGTGTTGGTGTTGGTGGTGGGGGGGAGGGGGTGAGGCGGGGCTAGGAGGGGAGACCGATTGATCAGCATGTTTTTGGGAGTGGGAGACGTGTATAACCCAACATGAGCATACCTCATATGGTTTGCCAAGGACTGATTCCTTCTTAGTATCAGCGTCAAACTTCTTGGCCTTGCCATTCTGCAAGTATAATTGAGGAAGATTGAGATGGATTACGAGATTCCGAAGCAAGCAGAGGAAAACATAGATTAGGGATAGATCAACATACCCCATGAGTTAACACAGTTGTTTCTTTACTAGATCCACAGCCCATACTTGACTCCAGGTTTAGTAAAGCGTGATTAAGGTCGGTTCTAAAAGATGCCTGGGTCGTCTCCAGCGGCTCAACCTTTTGCTAGATTAGAATTGTTGATCAATCAATGAGCAATGAATAACTTGTCTAAGATAATTGAAAACCCAAGCCTTTTATAGGAGATGCCCCCAGATCATCCTCCCGCTGCCAAAATGATGATTCGCTGTGTATGGAGGCCCTCTCTCATTGGTCATCTCTCTCATCGGGTCTATGCACAGGACTCTTTAGATACATTCTTTCAGATGTTGATGTGCACCAAGAGAGATAGAGAGAAGAGAAATTTGGGATCAAATTCAAAGACCATCAATCAATACACCTCTCCATCTATCTTGTCAGTAATGCGCGCGCGCGCCCCCCCCCCCCCCCCCCCCCCCCCACACCCCCCCCCCCCCCCCCCCCCCCCCACACCACCCGCACACCCCC
>Ga0114919_10000111_pt1 | contig 50493 bp, 50 predicted proteins | sample BlataG_FD_88682 | JGI IMG/M metagenome (GOLD analysis project Ga0114919, IMG submission 88682) | Deep subsurface microbial communities from Black Sea to uncover new lineages of life (NeLLi) - Black_00105 metaG | ecosystem: Environmental > Aquatic > Marine > Oceanic > Sediment | place: Atlantic... | reverse complement strand
CGAGATGCTCCTTTCTGTGTATTAATGTTTGACTACTAACTTTCATAATACACTGTTTATTAGAGCATTTCGAGTACTTTTTTACTTCTTTTGCAATTAATTTGCGCTTGTATTGGGGTTAGAAGGGTCTTAATCCGCCTTACTATCTTCCCCGCATATTTATCCAACTTGGTTCTTTCGGGCCTAATCTCACTGATCACTGTGAATCCACAGTTTGCAAAGGATTTCACAATACTATGATAATCGTAAATCCCGAAGCAAGGGTGTATGACATTTGGACCATGCTTTTCTGTAATCTTTCCGTTTAGAAAGAAAATATACTTTGCAGAAGGACTGATGGCCGACGGCAGGTTATAAAAAAATTTCGCCATACCAAATCCAGAACCCGTTGTATTTGCAGAGAATAAGATAAAACTTGCATTCCAAGGATTAAGGTAATAATTCCAAGCAGCCTGGTGGTTTTTGATTCACTCGAATAAATACTTGCCCAAGCGCCAATTCCGATCCAGACCAAGCTAATTACAAAAAGAATCCAATTCGTCATAAACATCCTCCTTTATATTAATCAATAGCCGCAAAAATCTTGCCAAAATATTTACTTTAAAGTATTTTATATAATTATCAAGGAGTTAGCTTGCTTGAAAGGCTGACAGGTTAAAGAGTGGTGAAATAAACATCTTAATTTTTATTACATTTTTTACATATGGCATAATTCAGGTTAAATAGAAAATAGGAGGAAATCGGAGGGTACTTTAAAAACTAAGATAAAATGTGTAATCTGTAAATCGTGACCATAAGAATACTTTTTAATTATTCGTTGTGCCGTTTTATATTAAGGTCGTTGATTTTATATAGAATTGTTTTATAACTGATTTTTAAAATTTTACTTGCATTCGTACGATTCCAACCCGTTTTATCAAGAACGAATGAAATGACCTCTTTTTCTATCCTGTCAGTGGCTTTTTTTGTGACTTTTTTAAGGGAAAATAATGCTTGATCTGATGAATAAACACCTTTAAAGTCTAAAAGCACATCAACTATCGAAGCCCCCTCCAGAGCCGATTCTTCTGAACTGGTTACAGCAGCAGACCGGCTTTTGAAATAAAGATCGTCAATAATTTCTTTCCAGTCGCCGATAACCATTGAGCCTTTTAAAACATTCTGAAGTTCTCTGACATTGCCTGGCCAGCTGTATGCCATCAATTTTTCCATAGCATCAGGTTCAAGTTTTGGGATTCGTTTTTTATCAAACTGAGAGGCATATTTTTCTATATAATAGTCAATTAACGGCGGTATGTCTTCAGGTCTGTTGCGAAGCGGAGGAATAAATATTTTTATGGTATTGAGGCGATAGTAAAGATCTTCTCTGAAAAGCCCTTTTTTTACTTTCTGCTCAAGTTCTTGATTCGTGGCAGCGATAACCCAGGCATCTGACCTTACCTCTTTTTCGGAACCCAGTGGGGCAAACTCTCCACTTTGAAGAACGTGAAGAAGCTTGGATTGCAGCGAAAGAGACATATCTCCGATTTCGTCTAAAAAAATAACCCCTTCATGAGCGAGCTCGAATTTTCCGCGCTTTTTCCGATCAGCTCCGGTAAAAGCACCACGTTCAAATCCAAAGAGTTCACTTTCAAGCAAACCATCTGGTAAAGCCGCGCAGTTAACCTTGATGAACGGTTTGTCTTTTCTTGGAGATTTATCATAAAGATTTTGCGCAACAACTTCTTTGCCCACACCACTTTCCCCTGTGATTATCACATTTAGTCCTGTATCTGCAACGTGGTCGATCAGTTCCCTGATTCTTTCGATGCTTTCGCTTGTTCCGATTAATGGCGTCGCCATGATTTTTTAATCCTAAACCTTGTGCTTTTTGGAAGAAATTAGTTTATTGATTGCTTTGTCAAGCTCAGAAAGTTCAAATGGTTTTGACAATACCTTATCCGCTTGGGATTCTGTAGCAAACGCTTCAGGGTACTCACCCCAGCCAGTTATGGCAATAACGGGTGTATCAGGGAATTTTTTCTTAATTATTGAAATAAGGCCAATCCCACTTATTTGGGGCATAACGAGATCTGTTATGACCAGGTCAAATCCTTGTTTATCACTTTCAAGCAATTTCAGTCCGTCCAAACCGTCAGAAGCAGAGATAACATCGTACTTTTTATCACTAAGAAAATCGTAAAGCGTGGCCAGAACATGCTCGTCATCATCAATTATTAGAAATTTTAGTGGCTGGTCCATTCTATTTAATTTGATATTCATTTTATTTTATCCATTTTTTTATCGGCAAGTTAGGTTCAGGAGATGTGTTAAAACTGGCCATGTAATTGTCGCAGACGTTTAAACACTTTTAGGCCACCTATCTAAATCTATCTTATAAATCACGGTAGGTGGATTAAATTATGTTCTCAGATAAAAGCCCGAATCTTTTCCATACGATTTCGGAACGCTGTACTGTGCGCCGACAATGCTATCCCTGACCCATATCCCCTTGACTTGTTTGCGGATTTCTGACTTCATTGGATTGTCTAAATTAAATTTCACGTCCAACGTATCACCTGGTAAAATTTGGTGTTGGTTCAGACTTTCAAACCGGATTCCACCCAGTGAAAGGTCTCTAATGATTACCTCTCCTTTTTCTCCTTTTCAACGAACAATGTATTCACCGGGCAGTCTGACGTTCTTACGGTAATGCTTTCGAAATTCGAAGGTAACCTGAAAAACTTCACCACATTTACATTTGGCCTTCAATCTCTTTTTAGTATTCTTGAAATTTGTTGCGTCTATATTTTTCGTCAAGCCGCATTTGGGACAGATTATCGTTGCTTGATTGCTATTGCCAACAAAAACCGTCTTCATGAACCGATCCTCTTTTTTACCTGTTTCAAGCTGGATTTATCATCCTTCTTAAACCATAATTTATTTGCAAGAGTCAGTGATAAAGCCTCGCTCTGTGGAATATACTATAAATCTTCAATATCTGTTGATTTCGATACAAGGAAGAAATTCCTTAAAATTTAAGATTTTTAACCGAAATGGAACAAAGGATATCTGGCCATAAGCACAACCCAACATCGATTGGTGCTGATTACATATATCCTAAATTTTACAAAAAATCAAAAAGGGCTTATTCTTTAAGCCATCCACCACTTGGCGGACATCACTTAAACATCACCTACCTTTTGGATTTTTCTTTTCACATTGACAATTACCAAATTTCTTTTCTAACTGAATCTTTTCAATAATCGTGGAATGACCATTTCTAAAATAATATTGCTTGATATCCTCAGCAGAATAATTGAAACAAAAACATATTAAATTGCTCAACTTTTTCCTTTTTTAAGTATGGTCTTATTTGCCGCAGCATTTTTTATACTTTTTCCCGCTTCCACACGAGCAGGGCTCGTTACGTCCAACTTTCTTTTCGGCTTCTTTAGGTTTCGGCCAATTCAATAATATTTCTAACTCGGTAATATCCTCCGGTTTATCCCGGTCTACTTCAATTGTATATTTCCAGTCATTTTTTTCAAAAATCTTTGCGACTTCTTTCATTCTTTCCTTTGTTTTGACATTAACAATTGCGGGATTCTTTTCAGTGCCCAATTTTAACTTCTTTTTACCATCAAATATTTTTCCCATCTTTTCACCCATAAAATATTGCAAGATCCATCTATTTTGACAAAACCCCAACCCGAAGTGAATTTATGTCGATTAATCGCATTATGTCCACAAAAAACCAAAAAAGACAAACCATATAAAATAGATTTGCCTCTATTGAAAAAAAAGATATCACAAAAATTTTATATCTTTGATATTTACATTTTCATAACAGTAAAAAGGAGTCTATTTCGACGGTCCCATATATTGTGGTGTCAAGAATAGGAAAGTGTTTGAAACATCCTTCTGGTATTGTTTAATTTTAAATGACAAGTAAATGTTACGTTTAGGATAATTATCCTTAAATTCTATGTTGTTGAAAAATACATCTGGCAGCTGGCTTTTATAGTGACGTCAAGAGTCTGCACTAATAGCGGCTACATTACCCTAGGGGGATAGCCATATCCCCCGTGTTCTCTCTATATTCAGTAACGTGTTGTCTAAATAAAAAACTTCGAGAGTGACTTCGTTTTGTTCCGAATCTTTTTCACTCCGGATAATTTCCGTTGTGGTTTTTCTATCCACTGCGAGCGGCATTCACGATTAGGCGCTGGTGATCCATAGTCAAAAGTTGATAAGATGCGTTGCTCGATCTCAGAACCGATGATTCGATTGATGGAGCACACCATATTCTTGTCTTCTCCGGTAAGAAGGGTAAAAGCTTCGCCGCTGCGAGTTGCCCGGCCTGTCCGTTCGATGCGGTGAATGTATGCCTCGGGGGTGGAATGGATATCATAGTTGATGACATTAGAAATCTGGGTAACGTCAATGCCGCGAGCGGCGATATCGATGGCCAGCAGAATCTGAAATGTCCCGTCGCGAAAGCCGTCCAGTGCTGCCTGGCGGTGTGTCTGGGAAAGGTTTCCCTGTAGTGAAGCTGATCGGTATCCTGCGGCAACAAGCTTTTTCCCCAAGCTCTTGGCGCGATGTTTGGTTCGGGTAAAGACCAGCACCGACTTGGTATTGGTTTTTCCCAGCAACTTTAACAACAGCGCCGTTTTTAAATGCTGGACTACCGGGTAGAGTGCGTGACTGACAGTATCAACAGGTGCGGTGATTCCCACCTGGACGGTGGCCGGATCTCTCAGGATATCCCCCCGGCCAGGCGTCGTATTTCGGTGGGCATGGTAGCCGAGAAAAGCAGCGTCTGGCGCGCTTGTGGAAGATGCGTCAAAATTCTTCTGATATCGGGGAGAAAACCCATATCGAACAACTGGTCAGCTTCGTCTATTACCAGCACTTTCAGTTGGGAAAAATCGATGGTATGACGACCGATGTGATCGAGAAGTCTGCCGGGGCAGGCAACGACAATATCGGCACGCTTCAGTTTCTGAATCTGTGGGTTAATACCCACGCCACCGTAAACCGCAACGCTTTTAAGGCGGGTTTTGCGCCCCAGGATTTCGATAGCCTGGTGAATCTGTCCGGCCAGTTCCCGGGTGGGGGCCATGATCAGGGCACGGAGGCAACCGCCTTTGTTCCCCATCAGACGATTCAAGATCGGCAGGACGAATGCCGCCGTTTTGCCGGTGCCGGTTTGGGCCAGCCCCATCACATCGCAACCCTTCAGGATCGGCGGGATTGCCTGAGCCTGAATCGGGATCGGGATTACATAACCCGCTTCTAAAACGCCAGCCGAAACAATAAGATGAAAATTAAATGCTTCAAAGTTCAATATATACCTTCTTTTTGTGTTCCAATAAAAAAAGCCCCGGAGTTATTCCGGGGCTTACGTATATTTTTTGATTGACAACCAGGAACACTAATTTTGGGTGGACAATATAGGTTGCAGAAGTCTTTGTTAAGCTTATTCGTAAAATTGATAACAACCGGGTGGTGACTATTGGCTAACTATTTCAAAGATGCCATCTCTAGTTAACAATTTCTTTATTTCGGCTTAGAAAACCACGTCCTCTGGGCGTGGTCAGAGTCTGACGGCTTTGTCTGAAGACTGCTCACATGCTAATCCTATATTAGAGTTGTTCCCGCAACTTTTAGAAAGGAGAAGCAAGTGAGCAGATTTCGTAAGTTATCACATGTAATATGGCATTGCCAGTTATGTGCAGCAGAACATAACTGGCATTATGTGTAGCAGAATTTTATGTTGAGTGAAACAGAAACTTCGTTGCTATTCTGCGATTGATGCTTTGATTTGCTGCACATAACATTCAATAATTAGCCTCTATGGTGGCAATGATTGTCACCTGTTACAAAAGGAGGCTTATTATGAATTCGATCTTTGTTTCAGAGTCAAAATGTTTTGGAGGGCTTGATTCCCTTATGGCAAGTGCTGTCAAGCATTTGGAAAACCTGGGCTACAGGCATGGGACCATTAGAAACTATCAATACACATGGAAAGAGTTTGCTCAATTCACTCTGGAAAACTCGGCAGAGAAAACGTTTTCAACAGACCTTGTCTTTCAATTCCTTGATAGCTGCGGAATTTCAGACAAGGTTGAAACAAACATGACATTTCGTCAGCGTCACATCAGGAACGTAATGCACGCTATCACAGATTTTGCTCTGCATGGATGCTTTCAGCGCCGCAGTCATGTTGTTGAAAAGACAAAACTATCCGATAATATGGAAGAAACTCTATCCGGGTATGAGCAATTCTGCTGCGAACAATTGCAGGGCTACTGACCTATCGTAAATTCAGATTCAACATATTTTAATGAAGAATCCACACCTTGAGGGCATATAAAAGATGAACGTCGAACATCGAACGTTGAACATCGAATAATGTATTCTACCATTTATAATAAAGACAAAGCGAAGCGCCTTCCACATTCGACGTTCGACGTTGAACGTTCGATGTTCGATGTTCAAATTGTTGCGTCTGAAATTACGACTAAACCTTCATATCACGTTGAAATTACGTATACAGGTCAGGAGTTCTGAATTGTGGAGTCCTTTGGGGACCATACGTTCCCGTAAGCGAGATATCACCAGGTTCCTCCATTATCTCGACTCTCACGGCATAGCATCGGTCAAGGAAATTCAGGCATCGACACTTTCTCGGTTCGTGACATCATGTGCGCACTTGAAGCCAGCGACCCTTGCTCATTTGGTCTCCTCTATTCGGTCGTTTCTACGTTACCTTTATATGACGGGGGGCATCTATAGCAATATGGTCGAACTGAAATGCGCTACGCCCTAATTTCACAGGGAATTATACAACTATATTGAATGGATGTGGAATGTTATGGGTAAGAAAGGGAACAAAAATGCACAGAAAAATGTGCACTGTGCACAGTTTTCAGGGTATAGAGATTTGGATGCATCGTTTATGGTAAACGGGGGGGCAATTGGAGGGTAAAAATCTATTCCAAAATATGCTCGCAGTTTTTGCTTTGTTGAGAAGTTTGTGAACTCCTTTTTTCGATTCTCAAGGTATCTACGTAAAAGAACCATTAAGCATGATGTAACAACATGGCCAAGAATAAGAGAAATAGATAATCCGATAATCTAATTGTACATAATAATTAAAAAAGAAATATCATGGAAAATAATCTGGTAAAAGTTGCTGAGTAAATTCCAGACTTAGGATATCTGCTATCTCACTTCCATAACCCAAAATGCCAAATCGTGACGCATACCATATCTTGTGGTTGTGCCATCAGCGCAAATATTTAACATAACATACCACGACATGAAATCCATTAAAACCAATGGATATCAAACTCGAACTGTAAATATCAGGTCGAGATCGTTTTTAAGATATCCATTTCTTACCTCAGATCTGGCATTTTCTGTGATTGAGGGTATCTCATAAAAATCGCGCTTTTCAAAACCTGACACTTCTTTCCAAACTTCAAAGCTGACGTCAACTAGTGTTGATTACATATATCTGGTACCCACAGAAAATCAAAGGTCAAATCCTGCAAAATGAATTCGCCCCTATTGAAAAACAAAATTTGGGGTCTGCTTTTGACTCTTTATTGTATAAATGTAAGGATGTTATGCAACATATAAGGGAGTGTTACGAGTGTACAGGTTGACATTTCATTATAGTTGTTTTAATTTCTTACCTTCTAAACGGAAATTCGGACAACATAATATAGTGAGGTATATGCCATCGAAATTATTACGACAACCAAAATGATGCAGGCGCGATCCGACCGGATGCGCCGTCAGTTTAAAACCATTGTTTTCATTCCTACCATGGGATTTCTCCATGAAGGTCATCTGTCTTTGATTCAAGAAGGCCACAAATATGGAGATGACATCGTAGTAAGCATTTTTGTCAACCCCACACAGTTTGGCCCAGGAGAAGACTTGGAGTCTTATCCCAAGAATCTTGAAAGAGATTTGGAACTGCTACAAAAACAAGGGGTAAATGCGGTATTTACCCCTGATGCAAAGGAAATTTACGGCAAAAAATTTCAGACCTATGTTACGCTGGAAAAACTGCCGAATTACCTCTGCGGCGCCTCCAGACCCATACACTTCAGAGGTGTTGCAACCGTTGTTGCCAAGCTGTTCAATACGGTTAAACCGCATGTGGCCGTTTTCGGCCGGAAGGACTATCAGCAACTTATTGTCATTCGCCAGATGGTGCGTGATCTCGATTTCGGCATAAAAATAATCGGTGCTCCCACGGTAAGGGAGCCGGACGGGCTTGCCATGAGTTCCCGCAATAATTATCTTGCCGCCGAACAGCGGATTAGCGCCCTTTCCCTATACAAATCATTGCAGAAGGCAAAGGAGCTTATCAAGAGTGGGATACAAGATGCGGCGACTATTATAGACGCGGCAACAAAGCTGATACAGTCATATTCTGAAACCGATATAGATTATATTGCCATTTGCGATACGGAAACACTTGTCGATATCAAAACCATTGACAGGCCAGTAGTGATGGCTCTGGCTGTCAAAGTCGGAAAAGCCCGCCTGATTGACAACATGATACTGAATCAATAGCAAACAGAATTTAAAACTAAAGAAGACCAAGGAGACGCTTTATGAGTAATGAACAATTCTTTTTTACCTCCGAATCGGTGACCGAAGGTCATCCGGACAAGGTTGCAGACGCGATATCGGATTCCATTCTCGACGCAATTATCGATCAAGATAAAGCGTGCAGGGTTGCCTGTGAAACTCTTGTAACCACCGGCCTAGCTTTTATTGCCGGTGAAATTACAACCAGTTGTTATGTGGATATGCCTGAGATCGTTAGAAATACAATCCGCGAAATCGGATATCATTCATCCCAGATGGGGTTCGACTGGCAGACCTGCTCGGTTATTACAAGTATTGATCAACAATCTCCGGATATCGCTCAGGGAGTGAACGTCGGTCATGGACTTTTCAAAGACCAGGGCGCCGGAGATCAGGGGCTTATGTTTGGGTTTGCCACGGATGAGACGCCTGAATTGATGCCCATGCCGATTATGTATGCCCATAAATTATGCCAGCGTCTTGCCACGGTTCGAAAAAACGGGGCCCTTGATTTTTTAAGGCCTGACGGCAAATCCCAGGTGACCATCGAATATGAAAACGGCACTCCCAAACGGGTTGATACCGTTGTTATTGCCGCCCAGCATAAACCACATGTTACTTACGATGAGTTGAAAGAAGCGATCGTAGAAGAGGTTATAAAAAAGGTAATCCCCAAGAAGCTAACGGACGGTGACACCCGATACTTTATAAATTCCACCGGCAAGTTTGTGATTGGCGGCCCCATGGGAGACTGCGGGGTTACGGGACGTAAAATCATTGTTGATACCTACGGAGGCCAGGGGAGTCACGGTGGCGGATGTTTTTCAGGGAAAGATCCTTCCAAGGTCGATCGCAGCGCTTCATATATGGCCAGACATATCGCAAAAAATATCGTTGCCGCAGGCCTTGCAAAAAAATGTGAATTGCAAATCGCCTATGCCATTGGTGTGGCAGAACCTGTTTCCGTGATGGTAGATCTTATGGGAACCGGTGTAATTCCAAAACATCGAGTAAAAGAAATTATCAGAGAAATTTTTGATTTAAGACCCGCAGCAATCATTGAATATCTGGACCTGCTGCGCCCAATCTATCGTAAAACTTCAGCTTATGGGCACTTTGGCCGGAATGAACCTGAATTTACGTGGGAAAAAACCAATATGGTGGATGTTATTCGGGAAAAGGCAGGGGTTTAGGGATTGACGATTGTCGATTGAAAAATTGAAAATTGATGATTGATGATTAAAGAATAAGAAAGACGGATATGACCAAATTAACAACCGGTTAGCCACTCGACCACTTAACTGCTTAACGGAATCGGAAGGAGATTAATAATCCATGGAATATGATATTAAAGATGTAAAACTGGCCAGGGAAGGTCTGTTGCGGGTCGAATGGGCCAATCAGAGCATGCCGGTCCTAAACAATATCAAGAAAAGGTTTGCAAAGGAAAACCCCCTAAAAGGCAAACGCATCGCAGCCTGTCTTCATGTTACCACCGAGACCGCCTCTTTGATGCAGACATTAAAAGCCGGCGGTGCCAGACTTGCTCTTTGCGCCTCTAACCCGCTGAGCACACAGGATGATGTGGCGGCTTCCCTTGTAAAACATGACAAAATTTCCGTTTTTGCCATCAAAGGTGAAGACAACAAAACATATTACAAGCATATCCATTCAGCCATAGACATCAAACCTCATTACACCATGGATGACGGCGCCGACCTGGTTTCCACAATCCATTCCGAGCGCCAGGAACTCATTGAGGGAGTCAACGGAGGTACGGAGGAAACCACCACCGGAATCATTCGACTGAGAAGCATGGCGGCAGACGGAGTTTTGCAATACCCGATCATCTCTGTAAATGACGCCCGGACCAAACATTTTTTTGATAATCGTTACGGTACGGGTCAAAGCACTATGGACGGCATCATTCGGGCCACAAACCGTCTGATCGCAGGGTCCAATTTTGTGGTCTGCGGTTATGGATGGTGCGGCAAGGGTCTTGCGATGAGAGCGTGCGGAATGGGAGGAAACGTTATTGTAACCGAAGTCGATCCCACAACCGCTCTTGAAGCGGTTATGGACGGATTTATGGTAATGCCGATCCGGCAGGCGGCGAGAATCGGTGATTTTTTCTGTACGGTTACCGGGAACATCAATGTGATACGCAAAGAACATTTCGAGGTCATGAAAGACGGTGCTATTGTAGCCAATTCCGGTCATTTTAATGTTGAACTCGATCTCGAGGGGCTCAAAAGCATAACAAAATCCCACAGGACAATAAGGCCTTTTGTTGAAGAATTTATGCTGAAAAACGACAAACGGATCAATGTTCTGGGTGAAGGGAGACTGATAAATCTTGCGGCCGCCGAGGGACATCCGTCAAGTGTTATGGATATGAGTTTTGCCAATCAGGCGTTGAGTATCGAATATATGGTAAAAAGTAAAAAGAAACTTGAAAAGGATGTCTATCCGGTACCTGATGAAATAGACAGGGCCATCGCCAAAGAAAAGCTGGCTTCCATGAACGTTAAAATTGACAAACTCACCGCTGAACAGAAAAAATACTTGGCATCGTGGAGTATGGGAACCTAGTGGATTGTGGATTGAGGAATAACTAAAAGGTGACTTCTTTTGGGTCGGCTTTTTACTCAACCACAATTATGACCCGGCATTTTTTCATAAAGGAAAGATTCTCGGAAGCACTTCGAAGCCTGCGAGCATCTGTGTTACTGATTACAACGTCGGAATTTTCGACACCTTCTGTCCTCAACCCTTTTACCGTCAAAGGATTGTCTGCAACCCTCTGATTACTCTGAGCTGCCGCAAGATCCTTTGAATACCCACTCATACCTTGCTGTACGGCATATTCACGGCTGACAAAGGCTGATCCATAGACTTCACGTGCGTTTTCGTCAAGTATTTTTGGGGCCATGACGGGCTTTATTCCAAGGCCCCGGGTATCAACAACCAATCCGGTAAAAACAGAGGGTGAATTGTTAACAGGCGCCATGGTTCTGATCGACTCCAACGGTTTGATTTCCCCTGGAAGAACAAGCTGGGCAAATCCGCCTCTTAAGTTCATTTCCATTGTAACTTCTACGGTTCCGTCTGAAAAATATTCCTTTTTTACAACATCGGCGCTATTAACCATGCTTTCTATTTTAGACATAATTATATCATTTTTGCCCGCATAATCACCGACAACTGTGGCGCCATCGATTCTGATCCCTTTTGCGACTTCAAGGATTTTTCGGCAGGCATCCAACGTTGCATCTTTTAAAGCAGATGAACGTGCCTGGACACGGTTAGGAAGCTTATCAGGAAGAACCCCGATCCCTTTTGCTTGAATTACTCCTCTGCTCCAGTTAATGACTCCTTTTGTCTTCTGCTCAACAACGTCCTGGTCCCGATATTCATTACCATATCCAACAGGAGAAATTATCAGAAGAAACATAAGTGCCAAAGCAAAAGTCGGCTGATTTTTCATGGCAATTCTCCGAGCTATTTTTTAATTGTCGCGTTTTTCAAAATAACGTTTTTTTTTAGAGGCCGACCAAGTGGAACATATTCCTGAGAATCTTTCTAACAACACTGATTTAATCACTTAATTTTGTCAATAGAAATTGACGATCTCCTGAAACTTGTTTTTTTAGTTTCTGCCGAACTATCGAAGTGATCCGGTTTGTCCGAGTTCGGTGGATAGTAATGATCTATATTGTTCGATTTGGAATAGGGCGTCTTTTTCGGTCGAAATCTGTTTGATGGATTCACGGAATCTACTGCTGTAACGCAATCCCTTGACAAACCAATCGAGCCGGCTGCGCATCATCCGGATCGCCCGTTGCTCTCCAAAGTATGTTACAGAAGATTTAAGGTATTGAATCATAACTTCAAAACGCCGGGATGGATCAGGGAAAGAGACTTTATTATCCCTGATTAGCTCAAGTGCCTGAGAAAAAATCCAGGGATTGCCGATGGCCGCTCTGCCGATCATGACGGCATCGCATCCGGTTTGGTTTTGCATCTTCAACACATCTTCAGGAATCACGATGTCTCCGTTTCCTATTACAGGGATTGAAGCAGTGTTTTTAATAGCGGCAATCAAAGACCAGTCGGCCTTGCCCCGGAACCCCTGAGTTGCCGTGCGCGGGTGCACTGTAATTGCATCCACACCGCATGATTGAGCTATTTCAGCTATTTTTAAGGCCTGGCCTCCGGAACTGTCCCATCCGGTTCTTATTTTTACAGTCAATGGAATTTTTACCGTTCTGCGGATTGCCTGAAGAATTTTCTCAACCTTTTGGGGCTCTTTCATAAGGGCCGCGCCTGAGCCGGTTTTTAGCACTTTTTTTACCGCACAGCCAAGGTTGATGTCGAGGATATCAGCTCCTGAGGATTCAACTATGGATGCAGCTTGAGCCATGAGCGAACGATCCGAACCGAATATCTGAACGGATAAGGGTTTTTCTGCAGGTTGGCTGTGGAGCATTTCATGCGTCTTGACCGAGTTGTAAACCAGACCGTTGGAACTGATCATTTCCGAGCAGACCAGGGCACAACCTGCTTCTTTGGCCAGCAGCCGGAAGGGCAGATTGGTTATCCCTGCAAGTGGGGCTAAAACCGTAATATTATCAAGTGCAACGGAACCTATTTTCATTTTATCTGCAACTTTTTTTTGGAAGTCGGATTAGCATAGCAAAACAGGCAGTTGTGATAGCATGGGTGCAGGTGGTAAGATCCTATATCTATCGACACCATGCATCCGCATCCGTGCGTTACCCTCTGGCCGGTATCTTTTTTAAAACTAAGATTGCCCCCGAAAATTTTCACTAAAACATCGTTTGGAATACATGAACTTTTTTTTATGTTTGAATCTGCGGGCAGGGCGTTGAGTACGTCTTTTTCACAACAGGTATAAAGATCAATATTTTTTTCGGAAAGTTCTTTTTCCATTTTCAGAAGAATTGCCTTTTTTGTTTTCAACGGCGGATCGACAAACGAAAATCCGGGCAGGCAGGCGATCCGTTTTTTAATTTTTGGGTAATGGTCCATGAAGCTTGTGATACATCTGGTAACACCGCATCGGCAAGCCCTGGCGGCAATCCGGGAAAAATCATTCAAATTATCCTGAACTTCTTTTTCATGGAATTTAAAAAAACAGATGGGATCAAATCTCCAGTTAACCGTTCTAACGTCAAAATTTCGGCAGAGCTCCTTTAGTTGATCAAGACGCTGGTTTAGCGGCGGCACACGAGGTTCAAGCAAGGACGGATTCGAATTTATGGTAAAATTGAAAAAAAGATTGTATCCCATGGCCAAGAGCTTTTGGCCGAACCCGCCCTTGATGAAGGGAGCAAAATTTTTTGACCAGAATACAAGGGTGTGAACGCTGTCGGGGGTAGCTGCTATTCTGGACTTTTGCCGGTTATATGGATTAATAAGCTCAAAAAAACCCTTATCAATCTGATTTATGAACCAATCCATGTAAAATGCCGGGATATCGGTCCGCCTGGAGGCAGAAATAACGATTTGAGTTGGTGGTTTCATAAAAAAATCTTATTTTTATTTTTTCTTCAGATCTGATAATGATATAACCTTTCCGGAATCCGGTGTTTCAGCTTTTTTTTGTTTTTCTCCGGAAAGATCAGGCTCTTTGGGACAAACTACCGGCTCCAGACGTACTCTCTTGCCGCCCATGGTAAACTCCTGGCCCTGGATATAAATATCCCGCAGGATCCAGGTTGCCACCTGAAGGGGCATCTGAAGCATAAGTATTTTGACATGGTACCAGTCCTTTTTAACATCCGGAGAAATCTCTTCTATTCTGGCGAATGATATGGGTTGATCTTCAAGGTATATCAGTACAACGTCATTTCCCTTTGCCATGATGCTGCCCTTTCTAAAAACCTGATACAATGTTATTCACTGGTTATATTTATGCCGTACAGGTTTATTTTGAAAGATGAACGTCCAACATCGAACATTGAACGTGGAATGTCGAATAATGATGTCGCTCCGCTCCTCAAATTATTCTAAAATCGAATGAAAAACAAACATCCAATACCAAACATTCAACAGCTATTTCTATTTCTTTTCAGCCGTTTTGATACTCGTAACAAAAATCTTAATAAACGTTTCACAATTGCTACAACTATATAAAATCAATAATCTTTTAATGGCAACCTCTTTGTGCCATCGGCATTCCATCATTTTTACCCCGTGAAACTTTTTTTCTATTTCACCGGGGCTATTACTCCATCATTCCATTCTTCCAATTGGGGCGAAGCCCCTAAGTTCTATTAATGAAATTCTTGCTCTTGTTTTTGTCTTTCATTCAACATTCGATGTTGAACGTTGGATGTTCGATGTTCATCTTTTTCAGTGAACCTTCCACAGTCCTTCCGGCGCAAAAAATAACTTAGAGATTATGGGGTAATGGGCGGGGGAATCGCGGCGCTTCTGGCCGGCCGCGGCACTTTTTGAGATGTGCGGATAGAGTAATTGTCTAAAATATGTTCCTTCAGAAATAAAATTATCCGTTTTTCTGCTCGAAGATCTTCATAAAATCGACAAGGGCTTCCACTGCCGTTACCGTTGTGGCGTTGTAGATCGACGCCCGGCACCCTCCCACAGACCGATGGCCTTTAAGGCCGCCGAAACCGTTTTCCAGAGCTTGCTCGACGAACCGTTTTTCAAGCGCTTCGTCCGGGAGTCGGAAGGTTACATTCATCATCGAACGGCTGTCAGGTTGGGCCGTTCCGTTATAAAAATCTCCCGAATCTATTGCTTCGTAAAGAATACGAACCTTTTTTCGATTGATTTCCGCCATTTTTTCAAGTCCGCCAATGGTCTCTTCAAGCCATTTCATTACCAGTTGAATGGCATAAATCGTGAAACACGGCGGGGTATTAAACATTGAGTTTTTGGATGAATAGGTTGTATATTTGAGCATTGACGGCAGGGTATCCGGCACCCTGTTGAGCATATCCTCCCGAATAATCACCATGCACACCCCGGCAGGACCGATATTTTTTTGAGCCCCGGCATAAATAAGACCGAACTTATCCACATCAAATGGTCTGCACATTATATCCGACGACATATCGGCGATAAGCGGCACACTGTTTGTATCCGGAAAGGATGCCCACTGGGTCCCTTTTATCGTGTTATTGGATGTGATATGAGTGTAAACCGCATCGCTGCTGAACGTAATATTTTTCGGAATATATGAAAAATTTTTATCTTCCGAAGATGCCACAACCTTGATGGTTTTACCCTGTATTTCGGCTTCCTTTACGGCTTTTGTGGACCAGGTGCCGGTATTGACATAATCGGCCAAATCACCTTTGCCGAGCAGATTCATGGGGATCATGCAAAATTGCAAACTTGCACCGCCCTGGATAAAAAGCACATGGAAGTTATCATCCAGGCCCAACAGACGCCGGGTTCTTTCAACGGCATCGTTTATGACGTCGTCAAACCACTTGGATCGGTGGCTTATTTCGGTTATGGACATACCGGAACCGCCGAAGTTTAAAAATGAATCCTTGATTTCTTCAAGAACTTCAATGGGAAGGGCGGCAGGCCCGGCGTTAAAATTATAAATTCTATTTTCCTTCATCTGTTTCCCCCATTTTTTATCCTCAGATTTATTAAGCGTATCCTCTAAAAAGAAAATTATTTGTACAGAACCGTTGAAATATGTCAATCAGTATTTTTCAATCACCAAGATAAAGTCTCCAGACCATTTCTTCTCAAAGATCTCGATGATCTGCCCATCCTTTACATATGCCATTCAACAAAGCGGAATCTTTTTACCCAAGATGATTTTATTAAGATCCATAACAACATCATAAACAATCACTTTAACTCCGCTGTTTTTTGCCTTTCTGAACTCTTTTCCGTATGCCGGGTCTATATGGTCGGCCGTAGTGAATGCTTTTGCATCCATCCTTTGTACAAGAAAGAATGCTGCACAGCGGTTTCCTTTTAAAACGAGTTTTTGAAGTTCCACCAGATGTTTCCGGCCACGGGCGGTCACCGCGTCCGGAAAGTATGCAATGCCGTCTTTAACCAGAGTGCAGTTTTTTATCTCCACAAAGCATTTTTCATTTTCTCCTTTTGTAAGCAAAAGATCAAGACGGGAGCCGCCCGGCACTTTAACTTCAGATTTTATATTTTTATAGCCCCTTAACTGCCTGACTCGTCCCTCCTCGATCGATTTTTTTACGAGCCTGTTGGGAACCATGGTATTGACTCCTACAAGGGACGTGGGCATTTTAATCATCTCCCAGGTGTATTTTAATTTCCTTTTGGGATTGTCATGAAACGAAAGATATACCGGTCGGCCCGGCTGTGAGCACTCTTTCATGGTTCCTGAATTAGGGCAGTGGGCTGTTACCACTTCGCCGCTTGTAAGCTTTACATCAGCAAGAAAACGATGATATCTTTTTATCAGGGTTCCGCATATAAGATCAGGCCACCGGAGCCCATGCGGGCTTACTTTGTTTTTTCTTTTCGTCATTTATTTAAGATTATTTAAGAGGTTGTTTGGTAACATCTCAATAAATTATGGATTCGGGTCAATATGATCATTTAATACACCAGAACTTATTGAGAAGTTACGTTGTTTGATGGTTGATAATAAATGAGCGGCATTGTATATTTTTTATTTAAAATATAAAATGATTAAAATTTAAGTTGACCCGGATTCAATTTAAGGTGTTGAGCGGTAACTACTGTATAAAAAAGTAAAAATCAATATAACACCTGAAATGCTAAAAAAGGAAATCGATAACCTGTACAATCAGTATAACAGACGCGGGTATGTTCATCCTGACCCCCTTGAATTTTTATATTTATATAAAGAAATAAGAGACCGTGAAATTGTGGGCTTGATAGCATCTTCACTGGCATACGGCAGGGTGAAACAAATACTGAAGAGCGTTTCATTTGTGCTCGATATGATGAATCCGTCTCCTTATGTTTTTATAAAGAAATTGAGCTATAGATCTATTTGCAAAGTGTTTGAAGGCTTTACTCATAGATTTGCTACCGGAGATCATCTTGCAGGGTTGTTTGGGGAATAAAAAGTGTGATAGCCCGGTTTGGTTCTTTGAATAAATGTTTTTCCCATGGTATGTCGCCGGATGATGATACGGTCATCCCGGCGATGATTTTTTTTACAGGGCAGCTTACTGCTGGAAAAAGCAAACCCGGACATCTTGTGGCTTTGCCTGAAAAGGGAAGCGCCTGTAAGAGAATGAATCTTTTTCTAAGATGGATGGTCAGAAAAGACAGAGTTGATCCCGGAGGATGGAAGAATGTACCTTTGTCAAAACTGGTTATTCCGCTTGATACTCACATGCATAAAATAAGTCTGAAGTTAGGTCTTACCGCAGAAAAACAGGCGAACATGAATACAGCTCTTGAAATAACATCCTGCTTTAAACAACTTGTTCCTGATGATCCTGTAAAATATGATTTTGTTCTGACGCGCCTGGGAATCAGGGATGATATGGATATCAAACTGATTTGCCCTTGACATACAGTGGACTCTTCTTTAAGTTCCTTATTTGGAGAAACAAACGGTTATCAATAAATTATTATTGTTGATAACCAGTTACGGTTCGGAAGTTCACGGTTAATTACCTTAGGAATTGAACTTTGAACCCCAAACCCTTGAACAGTGACTATCTTTGTAAAAATGAAACCGATTGTAGAATTTCTAAATCAGGAAGGGTTTCTAAAGAGCCTGTTTGAATCGATTCCCTGCGGAGTTCTTATCATTGATGGTGACAGACGAATTTTGGCGGTGAACAACGTGTTGGAACAGACCTTTGGAATCTCCGGAGCAGAGGTAATGGATCAGCGCGGCGGCGAAGCGTTAAGATGCGTGAATGCATTTAAGAACCCAAAAGGATGTGGGTTTGCTGAAGAATGTATTACCTGTGGGGTTCGCAACACAGCGCTTGAGGCCCTTTCAGGAAATCAAACACACAGGAAAAAGGCAACGTTTCAGTTGTTGGTTGACGGGAAAACAAACGATCTGCAGTTACTTATAAGCGCTGCTCCCTTTGACCATGAGGGTCGACGGTTGGCAGTCATTGTTCTTGAAGACATGACCGAGTTGAACACCCTTCGGCGGCGCCTGAAAACAGATCAGAGCTTTGCCGGGATTATCGGACATGATGCCAAGATGCAGGAACTATTCGAAACCATAAGGGAGGTTGCAGAAGTCGATGTTTCTGTTCTTATCCAGGGGGAAAGCGGGACGGGGAAGGAGCTGGTTGCTGCGGCAATTCACAACGAGGGCATTCGTGCAAAAAAACCTTTTGTGCCGGTCAACTGTGGTGCATTGCCCGAGGGATTGCTGGCAAGCGAATTGTTTGGACACGTGAAAGGTTCTTTTACCGGGGCGTTGCGTGATAAGAAAGGTCGTTTTGAACTGGCGAACGGCGGCACCCTGTTCCTGGACGAAGTAGTTGATTTGCCCAAGGCTGTGCAGGCAAAACTGTTGCGAGTGCTTCAGGACGGAACATTCGAGCGGGTGGGTGACGAGAAAACCAAATCCGTGGACGTCCGCATTATTAGTGCCGCCAATCGCGATCTAAAAAACCAAGTAAAAACGGGTAATTTTCGCGATGATCTATACTACCGCATCAATGTCGTTCCCATCTACATGCCGCCCCTCAGAGAGCGAAAAAACGATATTCCGCTTCTTATTGACCACTTTTTCAGCAGGATTGTAACGGATAGGAGTCGAGATTATCCGGACATTTCCGATGAATCTATGTCCCTGTTGATGGACTACCATTGGCCGGGCAATGTCAGGGAGCTTGAAAACGTTATTCAATTTGCCATCGTTAAATGCAGAGGCCGGAAGATTTTACCCAAAGATCTTCCCATTGAACTACAGAGACGTAATGTCCTTGGTACTTTTCGTGGACCCTCGCGGAAACTTGACCTTGAGATTGCAACATCAGCGCTTGTAAAAAGCGGGGGCAATAAAGCAAAGGCAGCGCGGCTTCTTGGTGTGGGTCGGGCGACGTTATATCGGTTTTTAGCTGACTATCCGGAAGCAATGTCGGACACTAAATAAGCACGGAACCCGCAATCGTGATAAGGGACCAAAGATAATAAAAAGGGGCTCCGGAATAGAGAGCCCCGTTTGTTAATATATTATCAAAGGGTTATGCTTTTCATTCTTAAGCTTCCTGATAAGCGGCATCCATTGTCCGACGATCCGCCATATCCATGAGGATTCTGTCTCTGGCCTTATCAATGCCAAGCTCTCTTCTCTTTTTGTCGATATGGGCGATCATCATTCGGGCCATCTCCTTGGGATCGGGGGAAAATCCCCATTTTCCCAGACCCTGCTTTTCAAGTCCCTCAAACAGAAGCTTGTGGAATTTCGTTTCTTTAACAATGGGAAATGTTACCCCAAAAACGGTGTATACACCCGAGGCAACGAAGTACTGCCCGATGCTTATGGCTTTTTCACTCATCCATTCGGGTGCGGCGCCGGCTACGGGTAATTCAGCAATACTATGTCCCAGACCACCTTCTCGAACCATGGCAGAAGCTGCAATCAGAATCCGGCTGTTGTCCACGCAAGAACCCACGCCCAGGACCGGAGGCATGCCGACGGTCTCACACACTTCCTGCAATCCGGGACCTGCAAGAATTGCGGCTTCCGGAGCGGTTAAACCGGCCTTGGCAAGTGCAATCTGAGAGCATCCGGTTTGGAGAACCAGTACGTCATTTTTGATCAACTCCTTAACCAGTTCCACATGAACCCAGTCCTGTTTGACCCTGGGGTTGGTACAGCCGACCACGCCGGCAACTCCCCGGATCCTGCCGTTGATGATATTGTCATTGAGTGGGGTATAAGACGCTCGGAAGGACCCGCCAAGCATGTAATTAATATACTCGTGGGAAAACCCATGGACCCCGATATTCTTAATTTTTGGGATTTCTATTTCTCCGGTTCTGTTTTTGAACCGAGAAATAGCCTTGATGACGATTTCATCGGTGCAGACACTTGGATTGTGTTCATCCAGTTCCATGTGCTGTGCGCCTTCGATATGGCATCTCGGGTTGGTGGTGATGAGATGGGTTCCATAACATTCAGCCACCTTGGCCAGTCCCTGTTTGATGCACTGGACATCCACGGTCATAGCATCTACAGCGCCGGTGACCAGAACGGCTTCCGTGGACATAAAGTTCCCTGCATGGGGGATTCCATGTCGAGACAGCATTTCCGCACCTGAACAGCACATTCCCACCAGATTGATACCCGCCGCCCCGGCTTTCTTGGCCGCATCAACAAGTGTGGGCTCATTGACCGATACCAGAATGGATTCAAAAAGGTTTGGTTCATGACCATGAACGATAATGTTGACGTGGTCTTCTTTAAGAACCCCCATATTCACTTCAACGCTGACCGGAGACGGGGTTCCGAAAAGAATATCGGATATTTCCGTTGCCACCATGGATCCACCCCAGCCGTCGGCAAGGGCGGTGCGGTTGATCTGAGTGGTAATGTTCTCATAATCCTGATCTACGCCCATGTGAGTCCGATGCATCAGCTCCATAATCTCCCGCATGGCTCCCCTGGGAACAATACCGAGTTTGCGCCAGGTCTCCAGTGTTTTTTCAGGAACCCGTTTGGCAAAGGGAATTTCCCCTTCCACCTGGGTATAAGTGCGCTCCAGTTCTTCGTATAGATCCATTGCAATATCATGAAGTTCACGCCCTTCGACTTCAATGCCGATGGAAGCCGCAACCTCCTCAAGCTTGTTCGGATCCTTAATTTCATAATCCGTGATATTCCCCTTTACCACTTCACGGAAAAGATTGAGCATGCTCATTCCGTGGTCCGTATGGGCGGCACTTCCGGAAGCAACCATGCGTGCAAAATTACGAGACATAATTGTATCAATGGTCGCACCGCAAACTCCAACTTTTCCATACGGATCTTTAGCGTTCAACCGGCAAGGTCCCATGGAACAATGTTTGCAGCACGCAGAATCCGCACCAATAGGACAGGCTCTCATGCTGGCAGCCCGGTCAAATGCGGTCTCCACACCGTCTCTTTTGGCTTTTTCCAGCATTTGTGCCGTGGCCTCACAGATGGTAACATCCCTTGGGTTAATCTCTTTTTTCTTGGATAAAACTTTCTTTTTTTCCATTTTTTCCTCCCTTCTTGGAAAGATTGTTTGTTTAAAGGGTTATCATATTAACTCTTAATAGTAATTATTACCATTAATAATAGATACCACAATGTGTATTGTCAATACTAAAAAAATTAAAGTTTATTTAATTTGAATTTTGGGATGAAAATTAACAAGTTATCGAATGGTTCGTAGAAGACCGGGTATGTTGAACTTAAGGTATAATTTTCGGAGAAAGGAAAATTGAATAAGAAGTGCTGGGTCGATTAAATTGGGTTAGAACTTATCGTAGGCGATCATCTCAGGTTCAACCCCCAGGCTGTCAAGCATATCTTCAATTGCATCGATCATCACTGGTGGACCGCAGAGATAATATTCAATTTCGGTTGGATCTTCATGTTGGCTGAGGTAATGGTCATGCACACACTGATGAATATAACCGGTCATTCCTTCCCAGTGATCCTCGGGTTTGGGCTGGGACAGGGCGATAAAAAAAGAAAAGTTCTCAAACTCTTTTCCCAGATCCATGAACTCTTGTTCAAAAAACAGTTCCAGTTTTGATCTTGCCCCGTACCAGAAGGTAATTTTCCGTTTTGTTTTCAATGTGGTTAGCTGGTGAAGAATGTGACTTCTCAGGGGCGCCATTCCGGCGCCGCCACCGATAAAGCACATCTCTCTGTCTGTTGTTTTTGCCAAGAACTGTCCGTAAGGTCCGCTCAAGGTGACACGATCTCCCGGTTTTAGATTGAAAATATAGGATGATCCTGCTCCGGGGGGCGCTTCCGGATGACCGGGCGGGGGAGTGGAAATCCGGATCGTGAATCGCAGCATATCCGGTTCGCTGGGCGGATTTGACAGGGAATACGCTCGAAAAATCGGTTCTTCTGTTTTAGAACGAAGTCCCCAAAGGTTGAAGGCATCCCAGTCCGGTCTGAATCGTTCGGCAACCCGGACTCTGAATTGGGAAAATGAGAGTTCGTATTGGGGAATATCGATCTGAATGAATGCACCGGCTTGAAATTCGAGCTTTTCACCGGGATCGAGTTTCAGCACCAGCTCCTTTATAAAGGTTGATACGTTTTCGTTTGATACCACGGTGGCGTTGTATTTTTTGGCGTTAAATATTTCTCCCGGCAGCCGGATTTTCAAGTCTTCCTTTACTTTTACCTGGCAGGACAGGCGGACATTCTCTTTTTTCTCTCTTCGGGTGAGGTGGGCAAGCTCAGTGGGAAGAATGCCTCTTGCACCTTCTTCCACCACGCATTTACACGTTCCGCAGGACCCGCCGCCGCCGCAAGCCGATGGAAGAAAAATTTTATTTTCGGCCAACGCAGATAAAAGTGTGGTTCCGCCCTGAACCTTCAGGCTTTTTTCCTCGTCGTCATTGATGACAATCATGCAGTCACCCTTTTTAACCACCTTGGCTTCCACCAGTAAAAGCAGACCCACCAGGATAAATATGACCGATCCAAATACCGTGATGCTGATAAGAAAAATCAATGAAAGTTCCTCATGTTAATGCGTGTTCCCGGAAAATGTTACTTAAGAGCGAAAGGACTGCTATAATGTAATCCCTGAAAACAACATAAACGCCATGGCCATGAGGCCCGCAATAATCATACTGATGCCAAAACCCTCAAGACCTGCAGGGACATCCGCATATCTCAATTTTTTTCGTATCCCGGCCATGGTCACAATGGCAAGCATCCAGCCCATGCCTGAACTTGCTCCAAAGACAACGGATTCGACAAAATTATAATTTCGTTCGACCATAAACAGAGAAATGCCCATAATCGCGCAGTTTACGGCAATCAAAGGAAGAAAAACACCCAGCGCAGTATACAGCGGCGGTGAATACCGGTCGATAATCATTTCCAAAGCTTGAACAATGGCGGCGATCACGGCAATAAAAATAATAAACTTCAAAAAACCGAGATCAACGCCCGGCAGTCCCGCCCATTCAAGGGCCCCCGGCGCCAACAGGTAGTAGTAAATCAGCCAGTTCGCCGGTGTGGTAATGGAAAGTACAAACGTCACGGCCAACCCCAGACCCATCGCTGTATCCAGGTTTCTGGAAATCGCCAGAAAGGAGCACATGCCTAAGAAATAAGCCAGAAGGATATTACCGACAAAAACGGAATTTAAAAATATACTGATTAGATTTTCCATTATGTTAGTCTTTGGAAACGGTTTTCTGCACCCAAACGATAAGGCCGATCGCAATAAATGCGCCCGGGGCTAACACCATGAACCCCATGTTTACATATCCTGCGACATAAAAAGCGTTGGGAATAACTTGAAACCCGAACAGTTTTCCGGCGCCCAAAATCTCCCGCAGCACCGCCACCGTTATCAGAATTTGGCTGTAGCCTAATCCATTGCCGATACCGTCCAGCAGGGAAAGAAATGGTGGGTTTCCCAGAGCATAGGTCTCAGCCCGACCCAGAATAATGCAGTTCGTAATAATAAGTCCGACGAAAATAGACAACTGCTTGCTGATATCATACAGAAATGCCTTCAAGACCTGATCCGCAAAAATTACCAGGGTTGCGATAACCGTAAGTTCTATAATAATCCGGATATTACGGGGGATAAGATTTCGCATCAGGGAAATCGACAAATTCGAAAAAGCTAGAACAAAGGTCAGTGCCAGACTCATAACAATAGCGGTTTTTAACTGCACGGTTACGGCCAGTGCCGAACATATCCCCAGAATTTGTCCGGAAACCGGGTTGCTTTCCCAAATCGGGGTAAAAAACACTTTAAAAGCTTTTGTCCGGGTTATCTTCATTTTATCTGGTTGTTCCTGAATTTTTTGGAAAGAGGTTCATATTGGATAAGTGTACGTTTTAGACCTGCTGATAAGAATTTTCCGGTTAAGGTCGCACCGCTGATACCGTCCACAACGTTTTTTTGACGGCTATCGTGTATCTTATCCCTGACTAACCCTTTTGCAATGGCAACGGAAACAAAATTGCCCCGGTCATCCAGGATTTTTTTGCCTGAAAAATTTTTCTGAAACCAATCCTTTTCGATTTCTCCCCCAAGGCCGGGGGTTTCCGAGTGACTGTAAACCGTAAACCCTGAAACCGTGGTTCCGTCATTTTTTATAGACAAATATCCTAAAATTCTTCCCCATAGACCGCGTGAATCAACAGGAATGATGTAAGACTGGATATGGTTTTGTATGACATAAAGATAAACCGGCAAATCATCTTGGCTTTTATTTTGTTCCGGAATGATCTTGCCTGAAAGATCAACCCATACCTGTTTGATGTTTTCAGCGTATATCTTATCTATTGTGTCCGGAGAAAGGGGTTTTTTGTCATGAATCAGTCCGACGGATTTTAAAATATTTTTCTGCTTGTCAAGTGCTATGTTTTTAAGTTGATATTCTTTGAGACCGGTCGATGCCAGTGTTAAAAGGCTGCCGCATATCACCGTCACGACTGCTGCAAATATAATCGATTTTAAATAACTAGACATTTGGCACCCTTTTTCTTAATCTGGCTTTTATTTCATAATGATCCAGCAAGGGAGAAAACAGATTCATAAAGAGAATCGCCAGCATAATTCCTTCCGGAAAAGCCGGATTGAAAACGCGGATTAAAACCGTCAACGCCCCAATGGAAAAACCATAGATCCATCTGGAAGTATTCATTCCCGGTGCGGATACCGGATCCGTGGCCATATAGATAATTCCGAAGGCAAAGCCCCCCATTACCAGATGATACATGGGATGCAGAGACAGCATGGGCACGGATGAATTTCCGTAAAATTGATTAAAAATGTACCCCGGGTATGCGGTCGCTAATACACCCAGAATACCACCAAACATAATTCGGTAACTGGCAATACCAGTAACTATTAAAATAAATGCCCCGATCAGGCACATAAGGGCGGATGTTTCCCCGATACTTCCCGGATATGCACCGAAAAAGAGTTTGGGAAAGGTAAACCCGGCGTTTACCAGGGAAGATTTTACGATATTGAAGGCGCCGCTAACCGCGGAGACCGCGAGGGGAGTCGCTCCGCTGAAGGCGTCAGCCGCCGGAGACTTCATCCCGCTAATTACCGTCCAGACCCTTTCGCCGGTCATATTGCCGGGATAGGCAAAGAACAGAAACGCCCTTCCGGTCAGAGCCGGATTTAAAAAATTTTTTCCGGTACCCCCAAAAATTTCTTTTCCGAATATAACCCCGAAGGATATACCGACAGCAACCTGCCACAGGGGAATTGTCGGCGGAAGCGTCAGCGGGAACAACAAACCGGTGACCAGAAACCCTTCGCTGATATTATGTTTTCTTATGGATGCAAAAAGAACTTCCCAAAAAAATCCAACGCCGTAGGAGACCATAATCACCGGTATAACAATCCACAATCCGTTCACAAAAACAGCCATAAAATTAAGGGAAAGTCCGGATGCAAGGTTGGACTGGTATCCGGAATTGTAAATCCCGAAAAACAGTGGCGGGATCAATGCCAGTATGACAGTACTCATGAGGCGTTTCAGATCAAGACTGTCACGGACATGGGGATGGTTTTGGGTTGCATTTCCCGGTATGAAAAAAAAGGTTTCAATTGCCTCAAAAAGCGGACGGATTTTTTCAAATTTTTTGCCGTCTTCAAAATGCTTGCGTCTGGCATCGAAAAATTTACTTAACCGCTTCATCATCACAACTGTTCCAGGTAATATGCTTTCTTGGTGTTTTTTATCACATCACAAAGTTCTATCTTAGAGGGACAGACATAGGTGCACAGACCGCATTCCACGCAGTCCAGCATACCGTGAGCCAGCGCCTCTTCAATTTCATCGGACAATATACATTTGTATGTAAACTGCGGAAGAATATCGACCGGACAAGTTTCTGCACAGGACCCGCAGTTTATACAGGCCCGCTCTTCACCATGACAGTTACAGTCCATGGGCAACAGCGATTTGTTAAAATAAGACAAAAACGCCCGGGATCGGCTCGGTTTATTGAACCCCGGTCTTGCGAATCCCAAAAACTCTTTTTCGTTTCCTTCTGGAATCAACACAAGAGACGTTTCATAAAACCCCATATAAGAATCTTTTTTATCGGAATAACCTCTGAAAATACCGCCCACAATATATCTGGAGTTATCCACATTCACCGTACGTCCTTTGGTAAGATGACCCAGGGGAACTCCGATTCTGGTAAAAAAATGCTTTTTCTCCCTGGCCAGGGTTCCTCCAAGAACAACAGTTCTCGCCACAGGGTATTTTCCGGTTCCAAGAAGCATGGCAACAAGCAGCAGATCCTGACCGTTTATAAACAAGGTTTGATTTTCCGCCTGCGTTTTTTTAATATGATAGAGCAATACGCCCGGGTCCTCGGCCGGATAAACCCCCTGGCAGACGTGGGTCACATGTGTGTTTAACTGTTCTATGACATATGAATTTTCAGAAGATGTGCTGATGATGAGATTTTGAGATAATTTTTGTAAAATTTTTATGCCGAATTCAAACAGAGCGATGTTGCCCTTCAGGTAAGCTTCGGGCACCGGCTGAAAAGGCTCGTTTGCACCCAGACTCACAATGATACACGGAGGCATGGCGTCAGGGTCTGCGACATCCCGAAACGGGAGTTCTCTGAACAGCGGCCAGAGCCCGCCGGTCATTATGGTTTTGATCAGAGATTTTCTTTCGATATTTTCAAGCTGTGCTTCAGTGAAGATGGGAAACGTTTCATACTCCTCGTCTTGATCCAAGGCTATGACGACCCTTTTGATTGCCCGACGAGGACCCAAATCAATGTTTGCTATTTTACCCCCGCCCGGCGATAAAAATATCAGATTCGAGTTGCGTTTGTCTTCAAAGACCGGGGTTCCAACCTTTACTTTATCACCAATCTTAACCTTTAAGCGGGGCTTTACAAAAGGAATCTTTTCCGGCAAAAGAGCCACCTGGGCAGGTTTTTCCAATGGCTCCACTTCAGGGGAGGGCCCTCCGGCAATTTTCGTTTTGTACCCTTTTTTTATTTGAACAGAGATCATCTATTATTGGCACCCGAATCTTACGGTTAACAAAGGCGTACAAAACTAAGGTGCAAAAATCATACCGAAAATTATTGTTCAAAACAAGTAGATTTTACAGCCCATAGCGCCGCATTATGCTGATTAACGGTCCGATGTCGTAGGAAAATGATCATTTTCTCAAGTTCCAAATTTTCATCCTGTCCTATGATCAAAATTTACTATCGAAAATAATGAGTTGGTTTACCTTATAATTTTGATGCCGCCGATACAGACTTGACACGGACCTTTTTTCAGCATAGAAGATATAAAGAAATCCGTGGGCTACCCAGTGGCTGGAAGGATAACGACTTGTTAAAAGAAAATAAAATGAGAATGACCCGTCAGCGCAGGATAATATTAGAAGAGCTGCGAAGGGTCAACACCCATCCCAGTGCCGACGAAATTTACGAAATGGTTCGTTTGCGTTTACCCAGGATTAGCCTGGGTACGGTTTACCGAAATTTGGAAATCCTTTCCGAATTGGGAGAAATTCAGAAGCTTCAACTTAGCGGCGCCTTGAAACGTTTTGACCGGGATACAAACAAACATTACCATATCCGCTGTGTGCGCTGTAACCGGGTGGACGATGCTCCGATTGCGCCGCTCAACCAAATCGAAGATGAGCTTTATGAGGCAACTGTTTTTGAAATAATAGGACACAACCTTGAATTTGTCGGGCTTTGTCCGGAATGCTCAAAAAAAATTCGCAAAGTTGACCCAAAAAAATCATCTGTTATGACACATGTCTCATGATACATCTATGTATCACGCATCAAATATGAGACGTTTTTTTGATTTCGTACCGTATGTTTCCCACGTAACCATCTTATGTGAACAAGTTAACCCTGACTCAATAATATTACGATTCCGTGTTATCCCTAAAATCCGCATAAATTATTCCTAAAAAAGTTTAGATAGCCTGTGATTTTAATAGGTTGTAACTCAAAATCGAGCCTTGCAGAATTTATGCTCGTTTTTATTCAACAATGCCGCCTTGGTCACTGTTATCCCGGTTTTGATTCTTATATCGTTAAATTTGGCACGAATTTTGATTAATATATTCATTTAAAAAGATTGATTTATCACCAGAGCACGAAACTATAAGGAATTAAAAACAAGAAGTCATTTCTATTTTTATTCAAGTTGTTTTGCTTCACTGATAATGAGTTTGCCAAAAAAATACAGAAATGGAGGTGTAAAATGGAAGCATGTCAGCCTATTTTAAATACCGGCCTCCGGGGTTTTAAAGTCGCGACAACGAATATCAGCGATGTTGACGGTACTGCCGGTCGATTGATTTACAGAGGGTATCTTGTTCAGGATCTGGCCGGAAAAGCTTCATTTGAAGAGGTTGCTTATCTTCTTTTATATGAAAGACTGCCTCAGAAAGAAGAACTTGAAAATTTCAAGAAACAGCTTGTCCGAGAAAGGCAAATCCCACCCGAGGTGATTGCAGCCCTCGAAACAAGGCCCAAAGACGCTCTTTCCATGGATATCCTCCAGGCGGCGGTTGCGATGTTGGCGCACCATGATCCGGATACCAGAGAGCATTCTCCTGAAGCGGCACTTCGTATGGGCATAAAGCTCATCGCAAAATTTCCAACTATCGTTGCAGCCTGGGACCGTATCCGGAACAATAAAACACCTGTTGATCCGGATCCAAACTTGAGTCATGCGGCCAACTTTCTTTATATGATCAACGGAAAAATTCCTGATGATGAATTGGCCGGCTTTTTTGATACTTGCCTGGTACTGCATGCAGAACATTCTTTTAATGCTTCCACATTTTCGGCAAGACAGGTAGCATCAACAAGAGCCCACATGTACGCTGCCGTGGTCGCCGGTGTAGGGTCTTTATCCGGAGAATTACACGGCGGTGCGAATACACGGGTTATGGAAATGCTCCTTGATATCGGCGATGTTGACCGGGTCGAAGCATACGTGAACAATTTATTTGATACCGGCGGAAAGATCATGGGGATGGGTCATGCGGTTTATAAAACCGATGACCCCCGTGCGCATATCCTTGCACCCATGTCCAAAAAAATGGGTGAACGTACCGGCGAGCCTAAATGGTATGAACTGTCTAAAATTATCGAAAAAAAAGGCAAGGAAGTCTTTAAACAGAGAAAAGGCAGAGATATTTATGTAAACGTTGATTTTTATAGCGCATCTCTTTATTATTACATGGGGATACCGGTGGATCTCTTTACTCCCTTATTTGCCATGGCCAGAATTTCCGGCTGGGCCGCTCATGTTATTGAAGAGCAGTTTGGAGGTATTGCGTCCAAACCGGTGCTTTACCGTCCCGATTCCCAATATATCGGTGATTATTGCGGCCCGGATCAGTGCGCTTTTGTACCCATAGAAGAAAGATAGTTTATAGCTTAAAAATGGTTGTTATACTAACCGAGCCGAAGTGAGCCAATACTCTGTCTATACGGTGACGTAAAATCATTCTTCATCACTTTTTGAGAAATTTTAGTGAGATTAAATGAAAAGGAGGTTCTGTGAAAAAGTGGCAATGTACGGTGTGCGGTTATATACATGAGGGGGATGAACCGCCGGAAAAATGCCCTGTGTGCGGAGCTGATCGAAGTCAATTTATCGAGATGGTGTCTGAAGAACCGGTGGAAACGGAAATGGATCAGCCGGAATCTGAAGACAAAAAGTTGGATTCAAAACCTGAACCACTTATTTTCCGCTCTAAACTAAACCCGATTTTTGATCTGATGGTAAAACATCATGTCCATCCGATTTCAGTCCACATCCCAAACGGAGTACTTCCAGCTTCTGTTATATTTATTGTTTTAGCCGCACTGTTCAATTTCAGCGGTTTAAGCCAGGCCGCTTTTTACAATCTGATATTTGTTGTTCTTACCCTGCCGTTGGTCCTTTTTTCAGGGTATATCGAATGGCAGAAAAAATACAGAGGCCAACTGACTCGGTTGTTTAAAACTAAGATTATTTGCGCTGCCGTGGTTTCATTAACAGCGATCATTTTGGTGGTGTGGCTTTTCATTGATCCCCAGGCAGCAACTTCATCGAGTAATTTGTTATTTCTTCTGATTAACTTGGTCATGCTTACTGCGGCCGGCATTGCGGGGTTTATTGGGGGAAAATTTGTTTTTAAAGACTAAATAAAAAGAGAGAGAATAATGGATCAGCGAGAAGATATTCAAACGCAGCAGGTCACGGCGCCGAGGCGGCACTCACCATATTTGAAGATATGATAAATCCATATTGGACCTAAATTCCGTATAAACTGGTTTTAAAGGGAGTTTAAAAAAATTCAGTGGTTGTTATGTTTGACAAAATTTCCGGAGAATGCGAAAATATTGTGAGGCAGGCTGAAGAAGAAAGCGGAACCTAAGCGATTACTATAGAATACGATTGATTGAAAGGAGGATTTAATGGCAGTAATTACCATCAGCAAGGAATTTGGAACTGAGAGCGAAAAGGTTGCGTCTCAGGCGGCACAAAAACTCGGCTACGAGTATATCGGCGAACAATTAATTGCCGAAATTGCCAAAGAACTTCATGTGTCTGAAAGCGAAGCAGAAATGTTTCGAAAGACCTCCCAGTCTCGAATCCTTCGTTTTGTTGATCGTTACACCTGTTCTCTCGTCCAAAAAGTAGTTGACCGTGAGCATGGTTGTCTGGACGACAAGAATTATTATGAAACCACAAAAAAGCTGGTTCAGAATGTGTATGAAGCCGGTAATGCTATCATTCTTGGATGGGGCGGCCAGTGTATCTTGCGAGGCAAACCCAATACCCTCCATGTTCGCCTGGTAAAGGATGAGGAAACAAAAATCAGGGAACTCATGAAAAACAGAAACCTGGAGCATAAAGCTGCAAAAGCATTAATCGAAAGAGAAGAAAGCGATTTAAAAGCTTACATCGAGCATTACTTCAATGAAGACTGGAACTCGGTACACCTTTATGATCTGATTATCGATATGGGAAAAACCTCGGTTGAACAGGCTGTTGATTTAATCTGTGATAACCTAAAGCATAAGGCTCAGTAAAATCATGGCGACAGATCCGGCCGTTATAATTAAAAAAGGAGTAAGGCCGCCTAACACTTGATAATTACCCAATGGATAACACCCTGTTTTCAACACGTTGCTGGACAGATCCCCATGAGGTCTGTTCAGCCCCTGGGAAATAAGAAATTATGCCGTCGAACTCCAGTACGTATATGGCATTTACCAGGCAACTGATCGCCAATCAAATTTTAAGACCCACCCAAAGATTTTTCAGAAAACAGGTTGCAAGCAGCGTGTTACTTCTTGCAGCTACGGTTATTGCCCTGGTTTGGGCCAATTCCAATATTGCCGAAACTTACCACAGCTTCTGGCACACCAAAATTTCTTTGGTTTTCGGCGAGTTTCATATCAGCAAATCACTGGTCCATTGGATAAATGACGGTTTAATGGCTCTATTTTTCTTCACCGTGGGACTGGAAATCAAGCGCGAGCTTTTGGTGGGAGAACTCGCATCACCTAAAAAGGCCTTGCTGCCGGTGATCGCCGCGCTGGGGGGAATGTTGGTTCCCGGGCTTATCTATATTGCCTTTAACTTGGGTTCCTCAACCATGGACGGATGGGGTATTCCCATGGCCACAGATATTGCCTTTGCTTTAGGCGCCGTCGCCATATTCGGTCATAAGCTGCCTGTAAACCTGCGGATTTTTCTTGCCGCTTTTGCCATTGCAGACGACCTGGGTGCGGTATTGGTTATTGCCATATTATATACCAAGGAAATTGTTTGGTTTTATGTCTTTGTCTGCGCTATGCTTACTTTTTGCCTTGCCATAGCCAATCTTCTTTGGATCAGATGGACATTGATCTATGCTAGTTTGGGACTTGCCATATGGTTTTTTGTATTGGGCTCGGGAATTCATCCCACAGTGGCAGGCATCATTGTTTCCCTGTTCATTCCGGCCCGTGGCAGGTATGATACCGATCGTTTTTTGCAGAATGTCGATCAAATAATGGCAAAATTCAAGTGCGAGGACCAGAGCTGTGGATATTCAATTCTTCTCAATCAAGAACATATGCATGCCGTACATGCCCTGGAATTGGCCTGCCATGACGTGGAAACACCCTTGCAGCGGCTCATGCACGCCTTGCATCCATGGGTGGCGTTTACGATTCTACCTTTTTTCGCCCTGAGCAACACGGGCCTGAATTTTCATGGCGTAAATTTTTCAGAAGTAGCAGCACATACGGTAAGCCTGGGCATTTTTTTCGGACTGGTATTTGGAAAGCCGTTGGGAGTAATGCTCTTTTCTTATATGGCGGTAAAAAGCGGAACGGGTTCTTTGCCCGAAGATGTCACATGGTCACATATTTTAGGAAGTGCGATGCTCGGAGGAATCGGTTTCACCATGTCCCTGTTTATTGCCGACCTTTCATTCTTATCATTTCACATGCTCAGCTATGCAAAGATGGCAATTCTTTCGGCATCCGTCCTATCAGCCATAATCGGGATCAGTTTCCTCGGCATCATCAGCACTATCATTCCATTCGCCCATACAGGCAGTATGAACAAATTGCCACTAAAAAGCTAATGATTTCATTGGATTATAAGATTTTTGAGTAACATCTCAATAAATTATGGATTCGGGTCAATATGATTATTTCATACACCAGAACTTATTGAGAAGTTACATTTTTGAGACGTATAATTATTATCTAGGAGATTTGCCATGGAAGAACTATCGATTCTTATAGGTGGAAAAGCGGGTGATGGTATTCGGCAGGCCGGCCAGACCCTGGCCAGGCTTTTAAATAGAATAGGCTATCGTATTTTTTTCTACGATGATTATCCCTCGCTTATTCGGGGGGGACACAACTTTTCTATTATAAGGGCCTCAAAAAAGAAAATCCAAGCCCACAAGGAAAAGGTTGACCTCATCGTGGCCTTAAACCAGGATGCGGTAGAAAAACACAAGCATCGCCTCAACCCCGGTGGGATGATTCTCTACGATTCTGAAAAAGTGGAGGCCCAAGGAGTCGGCGTTGACTTTATGGGTCTGGTCAAGGAGTTGGAAGGAGCGCCCATTATGAGAAACACGGCCGCTCTCGGGGCGCTGGCCAAAGTGTTGAATATTGAGTGGGAGATGTTGGAAAGGGTCATAACAGATACTATAGAAAAAGAAGTCGATTTGAATCTTAAGATCGCTCAGTCAGCGTATAATCAGGTAGAAAAAGCCTGTTTCTCCGTTCCCAAGCTGGATCAAAAAATGCTTCCATTGGTGTCGGGCAACGAGGCCATTGCCCTGGGGGCGGTGCAGGGAGGGCTTAATATGTATATTGCTTATCCCATGACTCCTGCATCTGCCATTCTTCACTACCTGGCAGAAAATGAAGATGACTTAGGTGTGGTAACCATACACCCCGAAAGCGAGATTGGTGTTGCCCTTATGGCTTTGGGAGCCGCTTATGCCGGAGTCAAGACCATGGTTGGCACTTCGGGCGGTGGATTTGCCCTGATGACCGAGGCGTTGAGTCTATCCGGCCAGGGTGAGTTCCCCATTGTCTTTATCGTATCTCAAAGACCCGGCCCGAGTACGGGAGTGCCCACTTACACCATGCAGGGCGACCTTTCTTTTGTCATCCATTCCGGTCATGGGGAGTTTGCAAAACTGGTGCTGGCTCCCGGAGATGCTGAGGAGGCCTTTTATCTGACGGGCTTGGCCATGAACCTTGCCTGGAAGTTTCAGATTCCTTGCTTTGTCCTTTCCGACAAACACCTAAGCGAAAGCATATTCAGCTTTGACGCGGATCCGGATAAGGTAAAACCCGAAGATCCGCTCCTTTGGGATGGTCAAGGAGAATATAAACGATATCTGGATACTCAAGACGGCATTTCACCGCTGGCCTTTCCCGGAAATCCGGCGGCCATGGTTAAAGCAACCTCTTATGAGCATGATGAATATGGTATAACCACTGAAGAATCCGAGCAAATCACCAGGATGCAGCAAAAACGTTTACGCAAAAAAAAGACGCTGGAAGATGAACTTTCCCGGCATGAGCAGGTAAAGGTTTATGGTAATCTTAAATCAAAGACCGTTCTCCTTTGCTGGGGCTCCACCAAAGGGGCGTGTATAGAAGTGGCTGAAGAATTAGGGCTTAAAGTGGTTCAGCCCCTGGTGCTCGAGCCATTACCCATAACACCTTTAAGAGAAGTTTTGTCCGATGCGGATAAGATCATTGATATAGAGGTTAATGCTACCGGCCAACTGGCAAAACTCCTTTCAGCTCATGGTATCTGTATTGACGATATGATTTTGCGTTTCGACGGTCGTCCTTTTACAGTAGATTTTCTGTTAGATAAAGTAAAGGAGGTGTTCTCGTGACAACAGTTAAAGAATTAGAAACCTATGCCCAGAACACATGGTGCCCAGGTTGAGGTAATTTCGGCATTTTAACCTCTATAAAAAAGGTGTTGGCCGATCTTAAAGAAGAAGGTCTTGACCTTAGCAAGGTGGTCCTGGCATCCGGGATAGGGTGCCATGCCAAGATAGTAGACTATGTAAAAGTGAACAGCTTTTACTCCATTCATGGGCGGGTGCCTCCTCCAATTACCGGAATCAAGCTGGCCAATCCGGATTTGGTGGTGATCGGTCATGCCGGTGATGGAGATGCTTATGGCGAGGGTATCGAACATCTTATCTTTAGTGCCAAGAGAAATATTAATGTGACTTTTATCGTCCATGACAACAGAGTGTATGGACTTACAACCGGTCAGTTTACCCCTACCAGTCCCGCAGGCTTTAAAGGGCGATCCACCCCCGGTGGAAGCCCTGAAGAACCCTTGAATCCCATCGAGTTGATGCTTTCTTCCGGAGCCGGCTTTGTGGCCAGGGGCTTTGCGGGTAAACCAAAGCATCTCCAATTCTTGATTAAAGCCGGCATCAAACACCAAGGCTTTGCCTTTATTGATGTGCTCCAACCCTGTTTCACCTTTTATAATACGTATGATTTTTACAACAAAAGGGTCTACGAACTTACAGATGGGGAGTATGATTCTTCCGATAGAGAAGCCGCCTTTGCCAGGGCCGGAGAATGGGCCTACGGAGAAGGTGAGCGCATTCCCATCGGCATCTTTTATCAGGTAAAGAGACCCACTTACGACGAAAAGCTTTTAAAAGGGAGAATTCCTGGTAAATTAAAGCCGGGGAATATAAGATCGATTCTTGAGAAACACATTTAGACTTAAGTTTAGCGATTTTTTACTCGATCTGCACCGGTCTCCTGCGCATTAAGGATCCGCGAAAATCCTTGACATATCCACAGGTATGCCTTCGGTTTTCGCGAACCCTTATGCATCATGTGATATGTAAAGACATAGAAGTTCTTCTAAGGGAGTGTGGTATGGCATATCTGATGTCTTCCGTATAATCGAACCTGTTTGAAACACCGCCTTGTTCCGCTGCCGCCTGAAAGCTCTGTATTTCTTTAAGCAACTGACAATCTTTTGTACAATCTTTTTTCGGCAGATCTTTCTTAGGACAATTTTTACAAGGCGAAGATATCATAATTCCTCCTTTAACCCGTTATCTTATGGGTATATTATTTATTTCTTCCAAAAGCTCATCTATATCAAAAGGCTTGTCGATAAATCCGTTACAGCGATGATGCATGGCCTCAATCACAAGATCTTTATCGCCGTATGCCGTCATTATTATTACCGGTATGGTTTTATTGTTTTTACGAATTTTTTGCAGAAGCTCTATTCCGTTCATTTCCGGCATGGCATAATCTGTTAAAACAATATCAATCTTATTGTTCTTGAAAAGATGGTCCAGAGCTTCTTTGCCGCTAATTGCTTCAACAACCTGGTATCCCCTGGTTCTCAATCCCCTTCTCAGTGTTTTAAGCTGTACTCTTTTGTCATCAACAACAAGGATGGTTTTCATATCTTATCTTTCTTTACAAAATTCATATTCAATTCTTTAATCTCCATATTCGCAGATGCTTTCTTGCAACTCGGGATAATCGTTAATAAATCTGTAAAGGGTTGCCCGTCCTACATTAAGAAGTCTTGCCGCTTTTGCCTTGTTGCCGCCTGTTTTTTTTATGGCGGACTCGACTTGCACTCTGTCCAGTTTACGTGAAGGTCCGCGTATGGTTTGAAACTGGCAGTTGTCATTAATCTCTATGGGAAGATTACCAGGGGTTATCTCATCACCATTGCTTTTGACAAAAGCAAACTGAATGGAATTCTGAAGTTCTCTGACATTGCCGGACCATTTATATTCGGTGAGCAGCATCATGGCTCTATCTGAGACAACAACAGAGTTCCGGTTATACTGTCTGGCGGCCTGTTTTAAAAAATGATCAACCAGAAGCGGAATATCGCTTTTTCGCTCACGAAGCGGGGGAAGAGAAATGGGTACAACGTTAATTCTGTAATACAGGTCATCCCGAAATCTGTTTTTTTTCATCTCCTCTTTAAGGTCTTTATTGGTTGCGCTGATAACCCTTACATTGATCCGAACCGTTTTTTCTCCGCCAACCTTTTCAAATTTACCATCCTGAAGAAAACGCAAGAGCTTTGCCTGCATGTGCTTTGAAAGTTCAGCAACCTCATCCAAAAAAATTGTGCCGCCGTCTGCCAGTTCAAATCTTCCCTTTTTATCACGAATGGCACCGGAGAAAGAGCCTCTCACATGTCCGAACAGTTCACTTTCAACAAGCCCTTCCGGCATAGCTCCACAATTGATCGGTACAAAAGGCCAATCTTTGCGGGAACTTGCCTTATGAATAGCTTCGGCGACCAGTTCCTTTCCCGTGCCGGTTTCACCGAAAATATGAACAGGATAATCGTACTCGGCAACATTGATAATTTGCCGAAAAACCTCGATCATTTTTCTGTTCCTACCGATAATTCTTGAAAAATTAACCGGACTTTTATCTCCTGTTTTGCGGTTGCCTGAATCTGAAATATCCCTGAATGATATAATCTCTCCAGGTGTGTTTCGATTATTACTGTGCTTTTTTAGGATCTCAGCTTTCATATCTTGGGGATTAAAAAGCAGTTCAGAAGGCAAGATATCAGCACCCCCGAATCGGCTGCTCTTATGTTGGTTATAGGCTTTGTTTGCATGATCCATGGGAACTCCCCCCTACATTATTTTGATCTGCAATTTTATTTATCGTTAATGGATTCGCTCGGAAGTTTATGCGCTGGATACTGTCTTTTAGACAGAACCTTATTCGAACAAACACTATAGTTGTTTTATAGAAACTGCTTTTTCTTAAAGCATTAAGCATGCCAACAGGAAAGAATGACGGGAGAAGGGCAATAAACGCTGAATAATCAACAGGATGGAGCGATAAAACTTCCTCCGGAAAGATATCCGTACTGGCGGTAACCGGGTAGTTCAGGTATGCAAAAATTGCATACCCAAATACAATATCACCCGTATAATCAAATGATTATTTTCAAACTATGCAAAAATTGATAATCTATATTTGAGTGAGCCCTTACTTCACACCATAGATTTTGAGTTTTTTCCTGAGGGTATTCAGGGCAATATCGAGCAATCTTGCGGTTTGGGACTTGTTGTTTCCGGTTTGATTATAAACGTTGAGGATATGGGACTTTTCCATTTGTGCAAGAGGAACTACCGGTGTTGTTCCCGGCCGATGTTTCGGTTTTGTCTTTGGTTTTTGCTTTTGAATATTGTGGGGAAGGAATATTTTAGAGATTTTTCGTCCCTGGGCAAGGTTTGCGGCCGATTTGATAATGGACTTCAGCTCTCTGATATTCCCCGGATAATCATAATTAAAAAGCAGAGTCATGGCGTCTTCTTCTATACCGGTATTTTTATCTTTACCCAGGAACTCATTCAAAAAATGGTTGGCCAGCAAAGGGATGTCTTCTTTTCTTTGCCTGAGAGCCGGCAGGTGGAGCCATCCTCCTTTCAGGCGGTAGTACAAATCCTTTCGAAACTTCCGTTTGGCCATCAGCTTTTCCAGATCCTCATTTGTTGCGGCAATAAAACGGATATCCGTTTTCCGGGGAGTGTCTGTTCCGAGCTTTATATATTCTCCGTCCTGTAAAACCCGCAGCAGTTTTCCCTGGAGGTCCATTGGCAGGTTGCTTATTTCATCCAGAAACAGCGTGCCCTTGTTTGAGTGTTCAAGATATCCGGTGCGATCTTTTTCAGCTCCTGTAAAAGCTCCCTTTGTGTGGCCGAAAAATTCTGCATCAAAAAGGGAACCCGTAAGAGAGGCCATGTTGACGGGAGTAAACACGGATTTTGACCTTGGACTGGCCGCGTGAACCGCCCTTGCCAGAAGTTCCTTTCCTGTTCCGCTCTCCCCGGTAATCAATATTGGAATATCGCTTGCCGCATGGAGTTCGGCTTCTTTTAATATTTTCAATACATCTGCCGAGCCGAAGATAATTAATTTGAAGGCATGTATATGCAGAAGTTCCGGAAGGCGAGTTCCTTTGCCGATGTCCGTAATATTAAACAGCCGCTTTCTTTCAAGAGCACGGTTGATTGATAAAACAAGATCATCCTTTTCAACAGGTTTGACAAGGTAATCGTAGGCCCCTCTTTTCATGGCACTGACCGCAGTCACCGCTTCATCCAGAGCCGTAATCATTATGCATTCGGTTTCAGGGCTGTTGTTCTTTATGACTTCAAGAAGTTCCAAACCGTCCATGCCGGGCATAGATACATCGATAAGGGCAATATCGAAGGTTTCATCCTGTTTGAAAACTGAAACCGCTTTTCCAGGGTCATGTTCAAGTCTAATGGACGTAAAGCCGGAAGTGATCAGAGCCCTTCTGATGCTTTTGAGAAAGGTCTGATCGTCGTCTATGGCTATTATACGATTGGGGACCGGGCAACGGGTATTTGGCATTCGGTATTGTTTATTTTCTCGAGCAGTCATTTTGTGTCTTTTTTGTTTTTTTGAATATTGGAATTTGGGATTTAGTTGATGCTTGTGTATTGATTTTTTGATATAAAAACACAAGAAATCAGAGTTTAGGCACTATTTCCCAATGCCCAATATTACTGTAAACGTACTCCCTTTCCCTAACTTGCTTTCAACCTGAATACGTCCGCCTAGTTCCTCAATAAGATTATGAACAATATACATTCCAAGCCCGGTTCCTTCTTCTGATGGGTTGGTCGTAAAAAAAGGGTCAAATATTTTTTCTAAGATCTTTTCATCCATCCCTCTGCCATTGTCGCTGACTTCAATGACCAGTTGATTTTCTTTTGAATCATCCATGGAAACCACCAGATCGACTCGTGAATTTTCATCAACCGGTTTATCAAAGGCATTTGTGGCATTTATCAAAAGATTAATCAAAATCTGCTCCAGAGATTTTCGGTCAATAAGCATCTCCGGCAAGTTTTCCGGAATATGGACGTTAAAGGTTTTTACGGTTTTTCCAATCTTGCTTTTACAAAACGCAACAACTTTTTCAAACATCGGTTTCAGGTCAATTTTTTCAATTGTTTTATCTTTGTCCGGCTTTGAAAATACTTTTAAGTCCTTAACAATGGATTTGATTTGCCTGGAGCCATGTTGGATATTATCTAAAAGTTCAAAAATGTCTTTGCGAAATTCAGGGTAAGGCATGTGCAATATTTCCAGATCCGGATGCTTTTTAGCATATTCATCAATTATAGGTATCACTGTATTAATATAATCCCTTAAGATCGGAATATTGACGGAAATATAATTATTCGGGTTATTTATCTCATGGGCGATCCCTGATGCCAGGACTCCGATGGAGGCCAGTTTTTCACTATGTATGAGCTGCTTTTGCAGCTGCTTCTCTTCGGTGATATCATGGATGCGAATGATGGTGTTCTCAATGTTGCCGCTTTCATCTAAGATCGGATATAATGAAATCTCTTCGAATCGTTCCGAATTTTTTAAGCTTCGGCGTTGAAATGTCTGCTCCCTCCCCTCTGATACTGCCCCAGGGATTATGCATGCCTCACATGTTTCGGTTTGGTTGCCCAATCCCACAAAACAGGGTTTTCCGATAACATGGTCAGGGTTTTTTATCATATAATAATCCAGTGCAGGTTGATTGATGTTTTTAATAATTAACCCTTCTCCCAGGAGGATAAGCGGATCTGAGATCCCGTCGAAGATCGACTGAAGCATGGTCTTGCTTTTCCGGAGTTCATTTTTTGTGCGCTTGAATTCAGTGATATCCTGTACCGTGCCAATCATCTGAATCGGTCTGCCGGTTTCATCGAAGATAACTTCAGCTTGTTCATGAACAATGCGTTCCCTGCCGTCCGATAGAATGATACGATGGTCAATGCGGTATGGCTTATTCTCATATAAGGCTTCATCAACAGACTGAATAACAAATTCTCTGTCTTCCGGATGTACGAAATGCAGAAATGTGTCATAGGTGACCTCAAATTCCTGGGGTACCCGCCCGAAAATTCGATATATCTCATCGGACCAATCCAACTCATTGGTTACAATATTCCACGTCCAGTTTCCCAGATGGGCAATGCGCTCAACCTGCGCAAGGCGTCCCTCTCTTGACTTCGGTTTCATCTCCGCCAAATTGCGCTCAGTCACATCTTCAAATGTCAGAAAAATCAACGGTATTTTGTTCACTTCTCCGGATATGCGTCGGGCGTTCAGTCGCATCACCCGCCGGCCGATATGTTCAAACTCATGTTCAACTTCATAGCCGTCGAAAGTGGTATCCATGAGGAGGATGTCCTCAATCAGTTCTCGCAGTTTGGGGATATCCCATTGTCGATTGCCCAGCTCATATAATAATTGCCCATCGGTCTCTTGGGGTGTTACCTTGAAAACTTGATGAAAAGATCTATTGGCAAATACCACCTTCAAATCAGCGTCCAGCACCAGCAAGGGTTCGCGAACTATCGCCACGATGCGTTTAGCATGTTCACGAGTTTCTTTGATGCTTCTCTCTATCAGACTGATACGGCTTACTTTTTTTCCCAAATCCTTGAGCTTCTGCTCCAATTCTTCATATGTCGGTTTATCCGTCATTAAAAACTTCTCCAAATGCTCCGAAAAAATAAAGGCTCATACACTCTTGTTCAAATTAAAAACGGTGTATGTGCCTTAATGAGTCACATAAGGACTTACCTCCTGAATCAGGTTAGAGATAGATTCGTTTTTATTAAAACCTCTAATGATATTCTGTAGATACATTTAATAGCATGGAGGGATCGAAACTGCAAATATTTTATGGGGAAAGGTTGTAGCGTTTGATCCGGCTGGAAAAGAGCTACCTTTTTAGGAAAAATGTGGCTATCTGAAGTAACAAAAGGCAGCTCTAAATAGAACCGCCTTTTGTCTCTAAGGCATTGAATTAATTTAACTATCTTTTTTAGATTATTTTCGTTGGAGCTTCTTGCTTTGCCATGAGAACAATATCTCTTGGATTGCAAAGCTGTTTGGGCAGCTCCGCCACACGTCCGCAGGAAATACAAACAAAATTGATATGTTGCAGTTTTGGTTTGCAAATATGTCTGGGATCTTTGTGTGCCAGGCCGCAATGGTCACAAACATATGCGTCTTTTATTGCCATCGGATCACACAGGTGACCGCAGTCCTCCGTTACTTTTCCGCAAGTTTTGCATACATGAATCTCATTTTCCATAATAGATTTCCTTTCAAAGAAATAAAATTTTCAACAAACACAATATTCATCCAAATAAGACTGTTAAAGCAAGTTCATATTTAACTAAACTTAAAAAGAAACTATTTCAAAATCCATGCCAAATACAATAAATTGCCGCTTGACAAATTAAATGGAATTTCAATTGGTTATCAATGGTCTTCAATTTCCCTGACAGGGAAAGCAAAACCAATAGAGACACAATGAAACACAACTGTCTCATGATACATATGGAATTTGTAACCGTTAACAAGTGTCCAGATTTCGGCATTAAACGTACTGATCCAGAGCGCGAACCAGCATTCGCATATGGCTTTTTTCGGCCTGGGCAATGGATAAGAAGCTGTCCCGGACAGTCTGATCTTTTTCTTGCTCGGCCATGGTTTTGTATAGATCAAAGGCAGCGTATTCCATATGAATGGCCAGTTCTAAAATTCGCAGACACGGGTTTTCCTCAATATTTTCCAGGTATGCCAGCGCGTTTGCAAGGCTTTCCCCACCTTCAAGGATTTCTCCCTCAAGGCTCGCGTAGAGTTCGTCAAAGGCAATGGGAGTGCTTGCAGTTTTTTCCCAGAACCCGTAAACGGTTTTGGCATGTACGATTTCCGCCTTGGACAAATGCTCCAAGGTAGGAATAATCGGATCAACTGCAAAGTTGTCCAGAATATAAGTATAAAATCGCCAGGCTCCTTTTTCCAGGTCCATGGCGGTAAGCAAAAGTTCCGCAGGTGCTTTGGTTTTATCAAAGACCTGTATTTTGGGAAATCCTTTCAGGGTTTTGCCTTCCCAGGAGAGGATCCCTCCTTCCAGATTGTAAATTGTTTTTTCAGTAATACCTTCTTCAGAAAACATGGATGCTGCAGCCAGAGAGCGACCACCGCTATGGCAGTAGAAAATTACATTCCTGTTTGAAGGCAAGCCGGAAAGATCGGATAAGAGTTCATTCAAGGGAATGAACTTAGCACCTGGGATGTGGCCTTTTGTATATTCATCCGGCTGCCGGACATCCACAAGCAGGTACTTCTTTTCATTGTGGGATTTGATAAATTGCTTCAATTCTTCGGCCGTAATATCTTCAAATTCCGAGTCGTACATTTTTTACCTCCTCTCAGATATACCTTTGCTGCGGCCATACCATCGTGCAATTACCTCCGGAGCGATACCCATAAAATACGCTGCAATAACCAGCTGGTTGATCAAGGTGGTTTTCAATATGCCAAAGTTTTGCCAGCGACGGGGTGATGTGAAAACAGGTACGGGTAGAGTTACTATTTTTCCTTGTTTTCGCAAGCGCCGGACCAGTTCAAAATCTTCCATTATCGCAATATCAGGAAATCCTCCCAAATAATGAAAAAGCTTTGATGAAAGGAAAATAGCCTGGTCGCCGTAAGGCATTTTCAAAAATCGAGAGCGCCAGTTTGCAAGGCGTTCAATAAACCGAAGGCCCGGCATATGGGAATCCATACGAAGTTCGAATGCACCGGCAACCATTTTAGGTTGTTTGAAGCTGTTAAAAATAAAGTCTTCAAATTTTTCGGGCAGCCGTGTATCGGCATGAAGAAAAAGAAACACATCACCGGTGGCTTGAGCGGCGCCCCGGTTCATTTGCCGTGCCCGTGGCGTGGCGCTGGTGATAACTCTTGCACCCAGTGATTTTGCAATCCCCACGGTATCATCATCACTTCCCCCATCCACTACAATGACTTCCTTTTTATCCCCGGGACCGATACTTTCTATGGTATTTGCAATATTATCCGCTTCGTTTATGGCCGGTATGATAATTGAGATGCGATTGGGATTAAAAACAGTAGTGTTTGTATTTTGTGACCGTTCCCAGATCATAAGATCCTCAGGATGGTCTACATCTTTTAATACGTCAAACAGTGTAAAACTTAGTCCCGAATGTTTTGCAATTTCTATTGTTTTTTCGAGAACATCACCTGCCCCCCAGTTTATACCGCTAAACAAATCAGGGATGGCTTTTGATAGAGAATTCTTTTGCAGCCCAATCAAATAGTAGCCGCCGTCTTTGGCCGGACCCAGCACCAAATTTTTTAGTTTAAGGGCGTCAAACGCTTTTTGAATGATAACATTTGTTATATCCGGGATATCGGTACCTATAATCACAGCTTTGGTTGCCCCGGCTCTAAAGGCATCTTGGAAAGAACGTTTCATACGCAGTCCAAGATCACCACTGCCCTGGGGGCGATACTCAAAATCCTGGCCGAGCCAGGTTTGCATTAAATTTTTATCCCCACCCTCATAACGGATCTCGACAGCTAATTCATGTGATGTTGATAACCTTTTTACCTGTGACAGGGTGTGTTCCGTCATTTTGCGCTGAAGATCTGCAGCACCTTCTGCTCCTATCAGAGGAATAAGTCGGGTTTTGGTGGTTCCCGGTTCCGGATAACGGGTGAAGACAATCAAATGTTTTTTAAAATTTATTGGCATATTCCGGTCCCAAATTCGCTCTGAGCTGACCGCAGGCAGCGGAAATATCCTGGCCTTTGCTGTGACGAATAATGGCCGTATAATTGTTTTTATTAAGGATTTCTTTGAAGTTAAGAATTGCAGATTCTTCAGGCCGGTTAAATTCACTCCCTTCATACGCATTAAAGGGGATAAGATTTATTTTTGCACGGATCGGTCTCAGCAACTTGACCAGACGTTTTGCATCTTTTGTAGAATCGTTTACCCCTTTTATAAGAATATATTCGAAAGTGATTCTACGTCGGGGCAGTAAAGGATATCCGGCACAGGCATCAAGCAGTTTTTCCAGAGGATATTTTCGGTTTATCGGCATCAGCATATTACGGGTTTTGTTATCCGTAGCATTTAAGGATATTGCCAGATTAACTGTTGTATCACGGCCCAGGTTAGAAAGCTTTGGGACCAGACCCGCTGTAGATAAAGTCAGCCTGCGGCTTGAAAATCCAAGCCCGTAATTGCTGTCGGTAAGGGTCGTGATGGCGCTGACCACGTTGCTGTAATTTGCCAGTGGTTCACCCATTCCCATGAGCACAATATTGGTAAGACGCTTTGAGCCGCCAAGACATTTTGAAACGTCGCGCACCTGAGCAACAATTTCACCTCTTGTGAGATTTCGCACCAGGCCGCCTCTGGCGGTAAGGCAAAATCTGCACCCCTGTGCGCAGCCTACCTGAGTTGATATGCAAAGCGTATAATGATCTTTTTCAGGAATCAGTACACTTTCAACATATTTTCCGTCAGTGAGTTTAAAAAGATATTTTTTAGAACCATCTTGTGATGTTTCGATTCGGGCCGTTTCAAGTCGGGCAATAGAAAAATGGCGTGAGAGGAGTTTTCTGATTTGTTTGCCCACATCGGTCATTATATCAAAAGTGTCTGTCTGGCGAAGATAGATCCACTTCAGGATCTGAGCAGCACGATAAGGCTCAAGCCCCTTGCTTTGGAGCCATAAAACAAGCTGGTCATTGGTAAGTTCTTTAATGTCTGTTTTTTTTGAGCTTGACATAATATTATTTTACTATTATTTTTAAAGATTTCAATAGAAACTTCATGGGTGTTTTTATGTTTGACAATCTCAGCGACCGACTCAATGCCGTATTTAAAAAGCTAAAAGGGCACGGCAAATTAACGGAAAAAAACATCGAGGAGGGATTAAAAGAAGTCCGGATGGCTCTCCTTGAGGCTGATGTCCATTACAAAGTGGCAAAAAAATTTGTTGCTGATATCAAGGAACGGGCTCTGGGTCAGGAAGTTATGGCAAGCCTGACGCCCGGCCAGCAGGTTATAAAAATAGTCGATCAAGAACTCACGGAACTGATGGGGGGCCGTCTCGAGAATTTGAACCTTTCGGGTTCTCATCCGGTATCCATAATGCTGGTGGGTCTGCAAGGGTCCGGCAAAACCACAACCGCCGGCAAACTTGCCGTTTATTTGAGAAAACAGGGAAGGAAGCCTTACCTTGTTCCGGCGGATATTTATCGTCCTGCTGCTATTGACCAGCTAACTAAGCTGGGTGACCAGCTCGCTGTTCCGGTATTTCCGTCCAACCCGGAAATTGATCCGGTTAAGATTTGTCAAGAAGCAAGAACAACAGCACATAGGGAACTGTGTGATACGCTGCTTATAGACACCGCAGGGCGTTTACATATAGACAAAGAGTTAATGACCGAGCTTTGCCGTATCAAGGATACGGTAAAGCCGTCTGATATTCTTCTTGTGGCGGATGCCATGACAGGACAGGACGCTGTCAATATAGCCGAATCATTTAATAATGCCCTTGATATTGGCGGTGTTATTCTCACAAAAATGGACGGTGACGCCCGCGGCGGAGCAGCGTTATCCATAAAATCGGTTACAGATAAACCCATAAAATTTATTGGTGTGGGTGAAAAACTGAGCGACCTGGAACCTTTTCATCCTGACAGGATGTCCTCAAGGATACTTGGAATGGGTGATGTCCTTACCATGATCGAAAAGGCACAGACAATTGTTGACGAAAAGAAAGCGGTTGAACTTGAAAAAAGGTTGAGAAAAAATGAATTTACTTTAGAAGACTTTCGTGATCAGATGGTTCAGATAAGGAAGATGGGCTCTATTTCTGAACTGATCAATATGATTCCCGGTATGGGTAAGATTAAACAGCTGAAAAATCTCGAGGTTGACGAAAATGAATTTATTAAGATAGAAGCGATCATAAATTCCATGACCCCCCAGGAACGACGTCAGCACACTTTAATCAAAGGGAGTTGTCGCAAAAGGATTGCCAAAGGAAGCGGAACTAGTGTACAGGATATAAATAATTTGCTTAAAAATTATACTCAGGTTGTGAAAATGATGAAAAAAATCAACAAGGGCGGGATGCGAGGATTGGGCCGGGGCATGCTGCCCTTTTGAAGGAGATCTAATATGTCAGTTAAAATCAGATTGGCCAGACACGGGGCAAAGAAAAAACCTTTTTATCGAATTGTTATTGCTGATAGTGAATCACCTCGGGACGGCAAATTCCTTGAAAATGTAGGCACATACAATCCTCTGGCAGATCCTGCGGAGGTGTCTCTGAAGCAAGACCGGGTTAAGTACTGGATCGATCAGGGGGCCATCCCTACAGACACGGTTAAAAGTCTTTTGAAGAAAGAAGGTTTTTTTGCGAGTTTCACATAATATCTTTACCTTATTTCTCAACAGCCAACAAAGGAGATGGAGCTATGAAAGAGCTGATCAATTACATTGCCAAGGCGCTGGTTGATAATCCGGAGCAAGTTGAGGTCTCTGAGGTAGAGGGTAACCGGACTTCGGTATTAGAGCTTAAAGTGGCTAAAGAGGATCTGGGAAAAGTTATCGGAAAGCAGGGTCGAACGGCAAGGGCCATGCGAACCATATTGAGTGCGGCTTCTGCTAAATTAAAAAAGCGTTCGGTTCTTGAGATTTTAGAATAGTATTGTGGAGAAAAATGGGTTTGTCCCTGTTGGAAAGATCGTTGGCGCCCATGGTGTAAAAGGAAACATTAAGGTCTATTCCTACGCTGAATCCTTGTCTGTTTTCAAGCCAGGCAGTTTGATCCTTTTAATCAATCCCAAAGGATTTGAAAAAAGCTATAAAATAAAATGGGTTAAACCTCACGGCAAGCTCGCCCTTTTAGCACTCAAAGGTGTAGAGAACAGAAATTCCGTTGAAACCCTTATCGGTTCCGTGTTTTTTATTGAAAGGTCCCATCTTCCTGAACCCGAAGACGGATCATACTACTGGCTTGATATTATCGGAATTTCAGTTTTCACAACCGATGATGAGTATCTGGGCGTCGTTGAATCGATAATTCCTACGGGAAGCAACGACGTCTTTGTTGTCAGAGACCCGAATAGAGTTCATGATAATGAAACACTGATCCCTGCGCTTGGGTCGGTGATTTTGGAAATCGATCTTAAGCTTAAAACAATGCGAGTGGATTTACCGGAAGGATTATGAAGGGTAACCGTATGAATTTCATAGTCCTGACTATTTTCCCGGAAATGTTTAATCCTTTTTGGGAACATGGAATTATTAAACGGGCCATAGATCGAAACAAGATTTTGGCATCGGCCGTCAATATCCGAGATTTTGCACAAGGGAAACACCGTACGACCGATGACAGACCGTACGGCGGGGGCTGTGGAATGATTATGAAGCCCGAACCGCTGGCCGGTGCCATCCGGGCTGCCACAAAGAAAGCCCCTTTGTCCAAAAGAATTCTGCTGACACCTCAGGGGCGGCGTTTTGATCAGGGCATGGCCCGAGAATTCGCATCATCGGATGGAATTATTTTTGTTTGCGGCCGTTATGAGGGGGTGGATGAACGTATTTGCCACAATTTGATCGATGATGAGGTTTCCATCGGTGATTATGTCCTGACCGGGGGTGAACTGGCATCCATGGTTATCATCGATGCGGTAACCAGACTGATTCCCGGTGTGCTCGGCGGCAAGGACTCTGCGGAAAAAGATTCGTTTTCAGGAAGTGTTTTAAAATATGCACAATATACGAGGCCCAGGACATTTGAAGGTGTCGATGTTCCGGAAGTTCTGTTGTCGGGCAATCATAAAGAAATTGAAAAAGCGAGGCTTGAATCATCGCTCATACGAACCTTTTTGAAAAAGCGAGATTTGCTTGAAAACAGATCCTTGAGCACAGAGGAGATGAAAATTCTGAAAAAATGGTGCCGCGATATTGAAAAAATCATATATGACCAATCTATACGTGGCCCTGACGCATTATCCGGTGATCAATAAGAACGGTGATATTATAACATCCGCCGTAACCAATCTCGACCTGCACGATATATCAAGGGCTGCAAAAACATACGGAGTACGATCCTTTTATGTGGCGACGCCCCTTGAGGATCAGAAAGCACTGGTTAAAAAAATTGTTTGGCACTGGGTAGAAGGAACAGGATCAAAATATAATCCAAAGCGTCGAGAAGCCCTGGAGCTGATTATAATAAAAAACTCGATAGATGATGTAAAATGCCATATCCGCAAAAACCATGGAGATTCTCCGAAAACGGTGGTTACCAGCGCCCGTCACAACCCAGGCAACTTAAGCTTCAGGAAGTTTCGGGAAATGCTGCAAGATGGCAACCTTTATCTTTTGATATTTGGCACCGCCTGGGGATTGCCGGAAAATTTTATCGCAGAGGCAGATTACGTACTGAATCCGGTTATTGGCAATACGGATTACAACCACCTTTCCGTGCGGTCTGCCGTTGCCATTATTCTGGACAGGCTGTTTGGAAGAAACCAATAAAATCGCGAAGTCATTTTATACAGCATTCTGCTTAAAGCGGGACTTAAAAAAAAAGAAAAACCCTATACAATCAAGTAGAAATACTGTATAGGCGCTTCTTTAAACTGTTTTGACAATTTTTTTGTCCATTTTAGGTTAAACCTGAATTTATTAAAATCGTTAGATCAATTCAATTTGCTTTTGGCTTGTCCAAGATAGGTGATTATTATGGAAACAATAAGACAGTTAGAAAGAGAGATGATGCGGCTGGATATTCCTTCTTTTGCCGCCGGCGATACCGTAAAAGTTAACGTCAAAATAAAGGAAGGCGAAAAAGAGCGTATTCAGGCGTTTCAGGGGGTAGTAATCAGCAAACGTGGAATCGGGACCGGGGCTACGTTTACCGTCAGGAAGGTTTCCTACGGCATAGGGGTTGAGCGGATTTTCCCGCTACATTCCCCTGTCATCGACAAAATTGAAGTAATTACTCGCGGACGGGTGCGCCGTTCAAAAATTTATTACCTTCGCAAATTAAAGGGCAAGGCAGCAAGGATAAGGGAACGTCGCTTAACCTAGTGTCCATCCATAAACGGCATCTTTCGGCCCCCGGCGGCGTTCTCGCTCGTTTTCAATCCTCGAAATAGCGCGCTATGCCTGCGGTTGAAAACTCGCTCGGGCCTTGCCGGAAACCAAAATCTACCATTTCTGGATGGACACTAACCTTGGTGAGATTCAACGAAGCCGGATGACTAACATCCTATTT
>Ga0114919_10000110_pt1 | contig 50714 bp, 49 predicted proteins | sample BlataG_FD_88682 | JGI IMG/M metagenome (GOLD analysis project Ga0114919, IMG submission 88682) | Deep subsurface microbial communities from Black Sea to uncover new lineages of life (NeLLi) - Black_00105 metaG | ecosystem: Environmental > Aquatic > Marine > Oceanic > Sediment | place: Atlantic... | reverse complement strand
GTTCATTGTTCGTAGTTGCCCATCTATGAACTATGAACTCATAACTACCAACTAATCAGGGAATCTATGTCTCTTGAGGAACTAAGAAAGCGGATAGACGAACTCGACCATCAGCTTGTAAGGCTGCTCAATGAGCGTGCGCGCGTCGTCGTAGAGATAGGGAAGCTAAAGAGCAAAACCGATAAGCCTATCTACGCACCGGACCGGGAAAAAGAGGTCTTTGCGAGGATTTCCGAGGTTAATAAGGGCCCGCTGCCGGATAAGTGCCTTGTGGCTATCTGGCGTGAGTTGATGAGCGGCTCTTTTGTGCTGGAAAGGCCACTGCGAATCGGGTATCTCGGTCCGGGTGGCAGCTTCAGCCACACTGCGGCCATGCTCAAATTTGGCCAGAGTGTTGAATATGAGCCGTTGGCTGATATCCGAAGTATCTTTGATGAAGTAAGCAAAGGTCATTGCGATTTGGGCATTGTGCCGGTAGAGAATTCGACGGGCGGTGGCGTAATAGAGACACTCGATGCCCTGATAGATTCCAATGTTAAAATCTGCTCTGAGGTTCTAATGGCAGTTCATCATAATCTTTTGGCAAATTGTTCGCTGGGAGAGATTGAAAAGATTTACTCAAAGCCGGAGGTATTCGCCCAGTGCCGGAACTGGCTGAGCGCCACTTTTAAGGAGGCGCAAACTGTTCCCGTTGCGTCCACTGCTAAGGCGGCGCAAATGGCTGCTGAGGAGCCGAACGCCGCAGCGATTGGCTCCAGCGTTGCTGCAGAGTTGTATGGGCTGAGAGTTGTGTGCGAAAACATTGAGGATATTGCTAATAATATAACGAGATTTCTGGTGGTGGGGCGAGAAGATGCCAAGCCGACAGGTGAAGATAAGACCGCTGTATTGTTTAGCACCGCTCATAAGGCTGGTGCCCTGGCTGACGTGCTCGATGTTTTCAAGCGACACAGCATTAATCTGACAAATATAGAGTCCAGGCCGAGCAAGAAGAGGCAGTGGGAGTACTATTTCTTCGTGGATTTCGTAGGGCACCGGACGGAAAAACAAGTTCAGGAGGGACTGGAGAAAGCGCGTGAGCATTGTCTGCAGCTTTCGGTATTAGGCAGTTTCCCGAGGGCGACAGAATTGCTTTGATTGAGTTCATAGTTCGTTGTTCATTGTTCGTAGCCGCCCATCTATGAACTATGAACTCATAACTACCAACTAATCAGGAGAGTTTTATGAGAAAGCCGTTTGTGGCTGGTAACTGGAAAATGAACACCGACAGCCACACCAGCATAAATCTGGCTGATAGTATTGTTTCCGGTTCTTTGGAGACAGCGGGCCAGAGTGTTAGCGTAGCGGTCTGTCCGCCTTTTGTTTATCTGCAAGCTGTGGCCAAGACGCTCAGCGCATCGAGCATTGCTGTTGGCGCCCAGGATCTTTACTATGAGCAAAAAGGCGCTTTTACCGGTGAGATAAGTGCGTCGATGCTAAAAGATATTGGGTGCAGTTATGTTTTATGCGGCCATTCGGAGCGCCGGCACGTGATAGGTGAGACTGACGAGCTGATAAATAAAAAGGTTGCTGCTGCTATTGGTGGTGGACTTTTGCCGATATTGTGTGTGGGTGAGCTGCTTGCCGAGCGTGAGGCTTCGCAGACAAACGAGGTAGTAACTCGTCAGATGAAGAATGGTCTGGCCGGCTTAAGTGTGGAAAGGGTTTCGGCGGTAACCATAGCTTATGAGCCAGTCTGGGCTATTGGGACAGGCCTGACGGCAACGCCGCAGCAGGCCCAGGAGACGCACGGTTTTGTACGCAAGCTGCTTGCTGAGCTGTATGATGCCCAACTGGCTGAGGAAATTCGCATTCTCTACGGCGGGTCGGCAAAACCGGGCAACGCAGGGGAATTGATGCGTGAGCAGGATATAGATGGTCTGCTGGTCGGCGGGGCAAGTTTGAATGCAGACGATTTCATAGCGATAATTCAAGCGGCAACGTAGTTGTGAGGGCCTGATTTCGCAAAAATCCGCGAAGTGGGGACCTGCAAGATTTGGGTTAGATAGTTATTGAAAATTGAGAGGGTTTTTGGGGAACGAATATGAGTGTTTATCCATTGTTGGCAGTAGGTTTTTTGATGACGGTAGTTGTCGTTATCTGGTTTATTTGTGCCTTAGCACTGATTCTAATCATTTTGATTCAGAAGGGTAGAGGAGGCGGTTTAAGTGCGGCATTTGGCGGAGGTATGGCAAGCGGGATTTTGGGTTCTAAAACCGGCGACTTCCTGACGTGGGTTACAATAGTGCTGGTGGGTATATTTCTGACTCTTGCGGTGGTAATGGCAAAATTCTGGTGATGCGAATTCACTTGGTGGCTAAGGGGAAATTTTCACGAGCGCAGATAAAATTGCTGCGTGCGTGGGTGAGTTTAGCTTGAAAGCGTGGTGGCTATGATAAGTAGTATGACTGGATACGGAGAGGCAGGGGGCCAGCTCAATGGCGTAACCTATGAGGTGGAAATTAGGACGGTTAACAACCGTTATTTCAAGGCCAGTATAAGATTGCCGGACTCGATGGCGTTTCTGGAAGACGATATTGGAAAGCTTCTGCGAAGAAATTTGTCACGCGGGACGGTAAATTACGTGCTTCGGCTCAAAAATATATCGGCGAATGTGCTTTTTGATATAGACGAGACGGCATTGCAGGCATATATGGAAAGATTAAGCCGTATTGCCTCTTCGGCCGATATGAAATGCCCGATTGATGTTGGCGGCTTGCTTAACTTGCCCGGAATTATTCGGCCAACATCGCCGGATGAAGAAGCGGCGGGGCGAGTCAAGGAAATAGTGTTAAGTATTACGCAAGAGGCGATAGAGAAGCTCAAACAAATGCGAGCCGCTGAAGGTACCGCTCTCAAAAATGATGTGAAGAAGAACTGCAGAGCGATAGAGCAGGACATGGAGCGAATACGGGAACGCAGGGCGGCGGTTGTGCAGGGATATGAAAAGAGACTGAAGATGAGAGTCGATGAACTGCTCGCTAACGCGGAACTGAAATTGGATGAAGAAACGCTTGCCAGGGAAGTGGCGATTTTTGCCGACAGGTCGGATATATCTGAGGAGATTGCTCGATTGGATTCGCATCTGGAGCTGTTGCAGCAGAGCTGTCAAGGGCGAGATTCGGTGAGTGGGCAGGCCGGGCGGAGGTTAGACTTTATCAGCCAGGAGATGCTAAGAGAAGCGAATACCATAGCCAGCAAGGCTTCTGATATCGAGGTTATCCGCTGCGTGGTCGATATAAAGTGCAGGATAGACCGAATTAAAGAACAGGTTCAGAATATAGAGTGAGAGTCCTTATTTTGCCTGCACCTGCGGTTGCGCAGGCACAGGTGCGAGGTATTGCGAAAAGGGAACCCTGAGGTTGGTCCAATGAACGAGACAAAGAGGAGAAAAGGTAAAATGGTGATAGTGAGCGGTCCGTCCGGAGTTGGCAAGAGCACTATCTGCAAAGAGGCGGTTAAGCGGCTGAAGGATGTTTATCTTAGCGTCTCGGTTACTACCCGGCCGAGGAGCGAAGCCGAAATTGATGGCCAGGATTATTGGTTTATATCGGAGAGCGAGTTTCAAGAACGGATAGATAAGGGCTTGCTGCTGGAATATGCCGAGGTGTTCGGTCATCTATACGGGACGCCGAAGGACAGGGTTGATGAGGCGCTACAGGCCGGAAAAAGCGTTATTTTGGAAATCGACGTTCAAGGTGCCAAACAGGCAAAGAGGATATATCGAGATGTGGTAATGATTTTTATTCTTGCGCCGAGCCAGAAGGAATTGGCAGAGCGTATGAAGCTTAGAGGCAGAGAAGACATTGAAGCAGCGCAGAAAAGACTGGACGAAGCAGGCACTGAAATAGCGGCTGCCTGGCAATATTATGAACATATGGTTATAAACGACGATTTGCAGCAGGCAGTAAGCGAGGTGGTACAAATTATCCAGCAGAGCGGAGGAAAATAATGATAGAGGAGCTCAAGAGCACGGATTTAATCAACAAAGTTGGCGGCAGATTCAAATTGACGGCACTGGTTCAAAAACGACTGGACGAGCTGGTGCAGGGTTCTCGGCCCTTGATTGGGGACAGCAGCGGCAAAACAATGCTGGAAATTGTTGTTCAGGAGATTCTGCAAGACAAGATTGCCGTCGATGATGGATTAACTGCGGAGAACAGGGGGAAAAAATAAAAGGCGTGAAACGTGAATAGAAGCGTGAATTTCGAAATCCGGAGTCCTCCGCAGTCCGCTTGGGGACGCCTTGCGGCGGACACCTTGCGGTGGAAACAAATGCGGATGACCAGGATATAAAGTTCAAAAGAACTACCGAATTTTAATATTTGAGTTTCGGATTTATTGGGGATGCGAACCACGAACCACGAAATAGGAGATGCTTGAGAATCTAAATATTTTGTTGGGTGTCAGCGGGGGAATCGCTGCATACAAGGCGGTCGATTTGGCCAGTAAGCTGACCGCTGCCGGTGCGGCTGTAAATACGGTAATGACGGAAAACGCCTGCCAGTTTGTCGGGCCAAAAAGCTTTGAGGCGGTTACCAATTCAGCGGTCTTTACGAGTTTGTGGAGTAAGTCTGAGGAACATAGAATCAAACATGTAAGTCTTGTTGACTGGGCTGATATTGTTGTCGTGGCCCCTGCGACGGCCAATATTATAGGCAAGATTGCAAACGGCATCTGCGATGATCTGCTCAGTGCAACTTTTTGTGTTTGTTGGCAAAAGCCGATACTTCTGGCACCGGCGATGAATGGTAATATGTGGAACAACCCCGTTGTACAACGCAATCTAAAGACCCTTAAGGAAATGGGATTCAACTCAATAGGGCCTACAAAAGGACGGCTTGCTGACGGGACAATTGCAGAAGGCAGGATGTCAGAGCCGCAGGATATTTTAGCGGCGATTGAAAAAATGGCTTCGGAAATTAAAGGCAATAAAAAGATTAACCGCAGAGAACGCGGAGAAAGGAAGAGATAAGTTCCTGCTTTCGCAGGAATGACAATTCAAAAGAAGAATGCATTTTTTAATAACAGCGGGCGGCACTCGGGAATACATTGACCCCGTTCGCTTTATTTCCAACGCAAGCAGCGGCAAGATGGGATATGCGCTCACTCGTGCAGCTCAAAAGGCCGGCCACAAGGTGACGCTTATCAGCGCTTCAGATTTACAGCCGCCGGTCGGTGTTGAGTTTGTTGGCGTCGATAGCGTTGCCGAGATGTTCGAGGCGGTGAAAAAACATTTTCCTCACTGTGGTTGTCTGATTATGGCTGCTGCTGTGGCTGATTATACTGTTGCCCGGCCGGCTAAAACCAAAATCAAAAAAACAAACAAACCCTTAACCATCAAACTAAAACCAACCGCCGACATCCTCGAATGGGCAGCAAAGCACAAAAAGGAAAATCAACTCACTGTTGGCTTCGCTCTCGAAGAAAAAAACCTGCGGGCAAACGCCGAAAAAAAACTCAAAGAAAAAAACCTTGATATGATAATCGCCAACACCCCCGCCGCAATAGGTTCAGACAAAGCCGCCGTTGAAATAAAAACCGGTGGCGGGAAGTGGCTTAGATTGCGCAAGGCCGGTAAGGCTATGGTTGCGAAAAAGATTATCGCTGATATCGAGAATATAACTTGGTAGTAGTTATCGGTACCATTAAAGTCCTGGATTTTATGAAGGTGAACCATGTTAATTGGAATTCCTAAGGAGACTTTGCCGGAAGAAAAAAGGGTCGCTGCAATACCCGAGACGGTGGAAAGATATATCAGGATGGGTTTTGAAGTTGCAATAGAATCGTCTGCCGGGGATGAGATTCACTGCCACGATGAGGATTACAAAAAAGCCGGCGCACATATTATCTCGGATACTGACGAGCTGTTTGCTGAATCGGAAGTTATCCTGAAAGTGAAACAGCCCTATTTTAATGAAAAGACCGGCAAACATGAAGTTGAAATGATGCGTGATGGTGGCACATTAATAGCATTTCTTCACCCTGCCGCACCGAGCAATCACGAAATGGTAAGAATGCTGCGGGACAAGAACATCACGTCGTTTACAATGGACGGCATACCGCGTATATCGCGGGCGCAGAAGATGGATGCCCTAACGTCTATGAGTACGGTTAGCGGGTACAAATCCGTTCTTATCGCTGCTGGTCGATTGCGTAAAATCGTTCCTATGATTGGTACCGCTATTGGTACCATCAGACCGGCAAACTTTTTAATCGTTGGAACCGGCGTTGTTGGTTTGCAGGCAATCGCTACCGCCAAGAGACTTGGTGCAGCGGTAAAGGCAGTGGACATTCGTGAAGATGCACGAAGAGCGGCAACGAGCCTTGGTGTCAAAGTGGCCGGTTTCGATGTCCCTGCCGATTTGGCGATTGGCGAGGAAGGTTATGCCAAAGCATTGCCGGCCGACTGGCTGCAAAAAGAAAGAGAAAAACTGAAACCGCTTGTAGAAGAAGCAGACGCAGTTATCTTGTCTGCATTAGTTCCCGGGGAAATTGCTCCTGTGCTTGTTACAGAACAAATGGTTACCCAAATGAAGCCGGGTTCTGTAATTGTTGATGTGTCTATTGACCAAGGCGGTAACTGCGACGTAACCGAGAGCGGCATCATCATCGAAAAGTACGGAGTTAGTGTATGTGGAGTGTATAATATTCCCAGCAGCTTGGCAGTTCATTCAAGCTGGCTTTATGCCAATAACTTGTTTTACTATGTGGAGAACTTGTTCAAAAATGGGCCCGGCCCACTCGATTTGGACGATGAGATAGTCAGGCATTCTCTGGTTACCCACCGAGGAAAGATTGTTTACGAAGGCGCTCTTAAGGAGATGGGTAAACTATGACTGGCAGGAGAGTGTTGGAAGGAGAAGATGTAAAATGTCCGGCCTAATACTAATGCTGTTGGTGTTCGTATTCGTTTTTTCCATTGGCTATTTCCTGATAAGACGGGTTCCTCCACTGCTGCATACGCCGTTGATGTCAATGACAAATGCAATTTCAGGTGTAACTTTGCTGGGAGCAATCCTTTTGTTTGCCACCAAGATGGCTGTCCCCGGCAAGGTGCTTGGCTCGCTGGCGGTACTGATGGCTGTTTTTAACCTTTTTGGGGGATTCATTGTAACTGCCCGTATGCTGAAAATGTTCCAAAAGAAAAAGGATGCTTTGTAACTTTGTCAGGGCTATGGACAATTCGTTGTATATGCTGATGGATTTTGCCGTTATCATCCTAATCATAGTGGCAATACGCTGTTTCAGAACGCCCAAAGGTGCCGGCATAGGCAACTTTATTGCTGCGTTGACTCTGGTTTGCGCCTTGGTGCTGGTATTGTATAGGAATAAAATTCTTGATTTGGGCGTAGTTACTTTTTCACTTGTTGTCGGCTTAGTCATCGGGGCAATAGCGGCTATGCGCGTAAATATGATACATATTCCGGCGATGGTCGCATTTCAGAACGGTGCCGGTGGATTCGCAGCGTTTGTGGTATCCTATATTGAGTTGACAAGGGGTTCGTCACAGATAACCACTTTACATAAGGCTGCCGGAATCCTTGCTTTGATTGTCGGCGTGTCAACTTTTAGTGGTAGTATGATTGCAAGCGCAAAGCTTACTGACAAATTGAAACCGACGCCAACGTTCCTGCCAAAGCACGTTTGGCTGCTTCTTGGAAATGTACTGTTGATTATTATGATTTACATCATTGCTGTTGGCAGTGCTAACAGGGTTACTATTTACTGCTTGATAGCATTGGCGGCACTTTTTGCCACCGTCTTCTCAATCCGCATAGGTGGTGCCGATATGCCGGTGCTTATTTCCTTGCTGAATGCGACATCCGGATTGGCCGGGGCTCTCTGTGGGATTGCCATACAAAACAGCCTGCTTATTGGCTGTGGCGCAACCGTGGCGGCATCGGGGTCTATACTTACGCATGCTATGTGTAAAGCGATGAATAGAAACCTCGTAAATGTTTTTATAGGCATCCAACCAAAACCGTCTTGTGCTCCTAACAAGGGTATTGATTATGAACTGCGAGAGGCAAACCTAACCGAGGTGCCGGTCGCCGTGGAAGAGCTGAAAGCTGAAAACCTCTTTGCTCTGGCGGTAAATGCGGCGAGAAAATCAAGGCAAGTTGTGATCGTGCCTGGATACGGCATGGCGATTTCACAGGCGCAGTTCAAGGTAATGCAGCTTGCCAATCGGCTTGAGCACATGGGTAAGAAGGTCAGGTTTGCTATTCATCCGGTGGCTGGAAGAATGCCTGGACATATGAATGTCCTGCTTGCCGAAGCTGGGGTCGAATATGACAAGCTGGTCGAGATGGACGAAATCAACCCCCAATTCGAGAAAACCGACCTGGTCTTTATTGTCGGCGCGTGCGATGTGGTGAATCCTGCCGCAATCGAGAAAAAGGGGACGTCGATTTCTGGAATGCCAATCATTATGGCACACCGCGCCAAAACAGTGGTAGTATGTAACATCGACAAGGAGCCCGGCTATTCAGGCGTAGAAAATCCACTATACGAGAGTAACAAAACCATCGTTCTGTTGGGTGATGCTAAAAGCACCATCGAACAACTGTTAGAGGAATTGAAGGATACACCCGAGGCCTTGGGAACCTGATTGTAGGAATTAGATACTGAGCAGGCTGTCTGGTTACTCGGTATTTTTTATTCCGAGGTCGTATTTTGTAAATATGCTCTCGAATTTGTAGCCGGCTTCTGTGATGTTTTCTTCGGCTCCCTGTTTGCGGTCGATTACGCAGACGATTTTTTTGACGGTTGCGCCGGCTTCGGTGATAACTTTGGCGGCCTCAAGGACCTGGCCTCCGGTGGTGGCGATGTCCTCAACCAATAGGACTACGTCGCCGGGCTTTAATACGCCTTCAAGCATTTTGTCGGTGCCGTACCCTTTTTTCTTGTTGCGGATGATTACCCAGTTTTTGCCGGTTTGCATAGCGGTAGCTGCGGCCAGGGCCACGCCGCCCAGCTCGGCACCGGCTATCAAAGTAACATCGTCAGTAATATATCCGGCAAACTCTTCGCCGAGCGCCTTGAGTATGTCGGGGCAGGTCTCAAACAGGTATTTATCAAGATAATATTTGCTTCGCTTACCACTGCGAAGGATAAAGTCACCTTCCAGATAAGCCGTTTCTTTGATACGCTTTATAAGTTCTTCTCTGGTCATTGTTTGTGCCTCGCCGTCCGTGACCCGAGTCCCGAGTCCCGATTGACTGTTTATACATTAAGTTCGACTTTCCGGTTAAGTTCTTTTCGGTATTTTCTGCGGATGGGCGTTACGATATCTTTGATGAATTCATCGACCTGCTGCGGCGCCCTGCCAATGTAACTTTTTGGGTCTAAGACGGTTTTAAGGTCAACTTTGCTAAAGGCGTCATCGGCGGCTAATCGGTCAATCAAATCGTTACGCTTGCCGAATTTTTTCACCTGCTCAGCAGCGGCGTGTGAATGCTGTCTAATCTTTTCGTGCAGCTTTTGCCTGTTGCCGCCGGCCTTAACCGCTGCCATTAAGATATTTTCAGTAGCCATAAACGGCAGTTCCGCCGCAATGCACGCAGCTATCACCTTCGGATAAACTACAAGCCCGTCAAGAACGTTAATAAGAATTTCCAGAATTCCATCGACGGCCAAAAACGCCTCCGGAATAACCACCCTTCTGTTGGCTGAATCATCGAGCGTTCTTTCAAACCACTGTTCGGAGGCGGTCATCTGCGGGCTGGAAGCCAGGCTCAATACCAGTCTGCTAAGGGCGGTTACCCTCTCGCATCGCATTGGATTTCTTTTATAAGCCATTGCGGAAGAACCGATTTGGGATTTTTCAAAGGGTTCTTCAATCTCTTTTAGATTTGCGAGCAGACGCAGGTCGTTGCACAGCTTGTGGGCTGATTGTGCGATTGAAGCTAAGGTATTGACGACGAGGGCGTCGATTTTTCGCTGATATGTCTGGCCGGTAACGGCACAGATATTCTTGAAGCCGAATGCAGCGGCAACGGTTTTATCGAGCAGCTTGACCTTGTTATGGCTGCCGTCGAAAAGTGCCAGGAAAGAGGCCTGCGTGCCGGTGGTGCCTTTGACTCCTCTAAAGGGTAGCGTATCGAGTCGATATTCGGTCTCTTTCAAATCCATTACGAACTCGTAGCACCACAGCGTTGCTCTTTTGCCGACGGTGGTTAACTGGGCCGGCTGGAAGTGCGTAAAGCCGAGTGTCGGCAGTGAGCGGTGCTTCTTTGCAAATTTGCTCAGCAGATTTATCACTGCTGCCAATTTGCCTGCTATTACCTGAAGCGCTTCTTGCATAATTATCAAATCAGCGTTATCGCCTACGAAGCAGCTGGTGGCACCCAGATGGATTATCGGTGCAGCTTTCGGTGCGGCATCGGCAAAGGTGTGGATATGGGCCATAACATCGTGGCGGAATTTTTTTTCATAGCGGGCGGCCTTGTTAAAATCGATATCGTCAAGGTGTTTGGTCATCTGGTTTATCTGGCTTTGTTTTATATGCAGACCGAGTTTCTTTTGTGCCTTTGCGAGCTGGAGCCAGAGTTTGCGCCAGGTGCGAAACTTTCTCTTTGCTCCGAAGAGTTGAGCCATTTCTTTTGAGGCGTTTCTTTCAACGAGGGGATTTACGTACAGGTCTTTATTATTTGTCATCTTTAGCCCTCTTTAGAATTCATTTGAGATTGGTTCTTTGGCGCCGTTTAGCTAATAACCGCTCAATTTCTTCGATATCTTCTTGAGCAAGCACCCAGTCTGATGCGGCGGCTGTTTCGGCAATCTGGTCGGGCCTTCGTGCTCCGACGATGGCGGCGGTGACTTCGGTTCTGCGAAGGACCCAGCTGATAGCCAACTGAGCTGCGGTTCTGCCGTTGTGTTCGGCAATGTCGCAGAGGTGCTCAACGAGCTCCAACGTGGCACTGAACTGCGGTTCCTGGAAATCGGGGCTTCTTCTCCGATGGTCGTCCAGGGGCAGAGCTGCCAGGCGCTGCTGACTGAATTTACCTGTAAGCAGACCCCTCTGCATAGGGCTGTATGCAACAACTCCGATGTTATTTTCCGCACAATAACCTAACAGTTCATCTTCGACCTCACGGTGGAGCATACTATAGGGCGGCTGAAGCGAGGCGACGGGTGCAACCTTCTGTACGCGTTTGATTTGCTCGACATCATAATTCGATACGCCGAGGAATCGCACCTTGCCCTCTTCTGCAAGTTTGGCCATTTCCTCCCAGCCTTCTTCGATATCTTCTTGCGGCTCGGGCCAGTGCATCTGGTATAGGTCTATTACATCAACGCCGAGCTTCTTTAGACTTGTGTGACATTCTTTTCGAATGCTTTCCCTTTTGAGGCAAGGCATCCTTTGGTTCTGCTGGTTCCACAGCAGTCCACACTTGGTTGCTATAAATGGTTTGGCATTTGTTTGCTTTAGGGCTTTGCCGACGAGCTCCTCGGAATGGCCCAGACCATAGATTGGAGCGGTATCTATCCAGTTGATGCCTTGTTCCAGTGCACAGAAGATCGCAGCAATTGCCTCGTTATCATCCTGTGGTCCCCAGCCATATTGCCAGGGTCCGCCCATCGCCCAGGTACCCAACCCAACGGTCGTTAGTTTCAAATCGGTATAACCTAATTGTCTTGTCTGCATAATCTCGCCCCGTTAGAAATCTTCCTTTTTTGTATCATATTCTTATTTGCCCCGTTGGAATTTCTAACGGGACAAGCTCCCAAAAATTCGGGCGAGCCGCAGCGACTCGCGTCGCAAGACGCGGCTGCAGGCTGGAACCTGTTTGCACAATAGCATATTACGGTTCCAGGCGTTTATCAAGGGGTTCGGGCCCCATTTTGCGACTTTTTGCAAAATGGGAACCTTCCCAAGCGTTTTTTTTGCGTTTTGGGGTCCCCGGCGTATTGCGGGAGACCTCCCCAAAACCCCTTATGTCGGCTTTGGGGTCCCATTTGTGAGTTTTGCACTTTTTAGCTTGTGTTTTTCGGTTTTTTACACTTAAATCTTGGATTTTTGCCCGGGAAGGGTGCAATTGTGAGAAAGGGCCCCCCAAATTTAATGTAAAATATATTTTGTTTACTGCCGGATTATTTATATATATTTAAGAGGGAAGTGGATGCTCGAATGGTGCCTGGGATTCTAAGGATTCCCATTTTGGTCCGGCACCAATTGAGACCGGGTGGGGCCCAATTGGTGACGGACAAAATAAAGGTCCTCTAAAAAAGGCCGCGATTGAACACAAAACGGGAATTTTCAGGCATATCCTTAGGGGGTTAAGATGAATGAAGTGATGCTACGTGGAGCCGAACCGAGAGAAATTCTGCAAGCTGTGATGGAAAAAAGAATACCTGCCATTATGTCCTATTTGTCGAAGGGTAAATGGCACGTTGCGAAAGTGCTGCTGACTAATCTTGGAGCCAGTAGACTAAGCGTTGAGGTGGGGCTCCAAAGCCGACATACGGGTTTTGCCCCCGCTCCTGCCGGAAGGCGAGGGGGGCAGAATACGTCGCAAGATGGGAATCCGAACGTGAGTGCCGGCGCCAGGGAAAAGGACCCCATTTTGGGAAAAGAGCGCAAAATGGAACCCCCAAAACCACACCCGGTGAATATACAGGTTAATCAGCCGGTCGGCATATCGCTCAAGTATGGATACGGCAAATTTGTTTTTGACACAACGGTGGTAGGTCTTGAGCCGTCACCAGATTCAACGACGGGCGGAACGATAGTACTTGCGGTGCCGGACCGGGTTGAGATAGTCCAGAGAAGAAGCTATTTCCGTGTTAACGTTCCGAGGTCGCTGAAAGTAAATGTTCTGCTGTGGCATCGCCGCCGGAATCGTGGGTCAAAAAACGAGATACGAGATACGAAAGACGAGATACGCAATTACTGGCAGGGCAGGCTTGTTGATATTTCTGCGGGTGGTGCACAGATTGTGGTTGATGCCGGGGTTCCCCCACGCTCTTTATCGGGTTTTGGGTCCCCTGCGCAACGAGCGGAGGGTTCACAATTTGCTAAAGGTCGCGAGATGGAGGCTCCGGACTTCAAGAAAGGACAGTTTATTGGGCTCAGGTTTACACCTATGCCTTATGAAACGCCATTGATGTTCGATGCTCAGATTAGAAGCATCTTGCCAACGGCGGACGGCAAAAGTATCTGCCTTGGTTTGCAGATTGTCGGTCTGGAAGCAAGCGCGGAGGGCCGCCATGTTCTGCAGCGGCTGTGCAATGTCGTGGAGCGGTACTATCAGATAAACCAATCCAGCGCCAAGCAGCAGGAGATGCAGCCAATAGGGTGCAGCGTATAGTTTTTCTTTTCCTATCTTCTAACTGCCATCCGGTAACTTAAATATTTTTCTGCGCCGGCTGCTGCGTTGGCGGGGTGAGATTATTTTTCAGGTTCCCATTTTGCGGCGTATTGCACAATGGGGGTTCTCTTGCGGATTACTTTGTAATAGAACCATTTAGCGAAGCCGCTTGCCGCAAAGCCACAGAAAATCAGCACTAAAGCCGCATACTGTATGTTCAAGATAATAAATGCCAGGAGCAGCAGCGCCCTCATAAGGTACGCAAATGGCTTCCTGCCCTTTAGGTACTGATTGAGGATGTGCGGATATCGAATCCTGCTGACCATCAGCACCGCAACGCCCAGGGCCAAAAACGGCAGGGCATAAATAATTACATTCAGGCTCGGAAGTGTTTCCTGATGGAGTATTACCAGGCTGACTATTACCCCCGCAGCGGCGGGCGTGGGCAGACCTACAAAGCTCATGTGGGCGGATTCGTCCTCCTCATTTTCCACATTGAACCTGGCTAATCGAATGGCCGCACAGCTTATATATCCTGCTGCTGCCAGCCAGATGAAACGTTGGAGAAAAGTTTCTATGGCGGGATTAAGCCCGGCAAACTCGGCCAGTTTGTATTCAAGGACTTTGAGCATCAAAAATGCCGGCGCAACACCGAAGCTGATTATATCGCAGAGGCTGTCGAGCTGGCCGCCGAAGCTGGAGGTGCTCTGGTGCATTCGTGCCAGTCGGCCATCGAGCATGTCGGCAATCATTGCCAGGAGGATCATGTAGCCTGACATCGCAAAGTAAGAAAACTGCCCGATGCCGAGCTTTGCCCCTTTGCCGGCAAAGACAATGGCCGCGAAGCCGCATACGCCGTTGAGAATAGTTATCAGCGACGGCAGGACGGTGATGTACTTTAACCTTTGCTTTCGCACCCGCCGCAGCAGGCTGTCTTTGGCAGCTTCGGTTTTTAATCTGGTCATTTCTCGATTCTCGAATCTCGATTCCCGATACTCGTCCTGACAAAGCAAAACTTCATCCTGTTATCCTTAACATTCCCCATACCTCGGTCAGAAGTCAGAAGTCGGAAGTCGGAAGTCGGAAGTCAGAAGTCAGAAGTCAGATGTCAGTTTATCTGTCCTCTGTCCTCTGTCCTCTGTCCTCTGTCCTCTGCCCTCTGTCCTCTGTCTTCTGTATTTCGTATTTTACAAGAGGTGTCAGCCCAGCTTTGACTTTATCGCCTATTTTGACCAGACACTTTGCATTTCCACGAGCGGGCAGATACAGTTCAGTCCTGGAGCCGAATTTTATCATTCCGAATTTCCCACCACCAGTTAATTTTTGTCCCTGGCTTATCCGGCAGACGATTCGGCGAGCAATCGCTCCACTAATTTGCCGGACAATCAGCCGCTCTTTGGGGCTATCGGTTCTGACTAAGTCCAAGTCATTGGACTCATTGACCTGTCCGGCCTGCGGATTTTGGGCGTTTTTGTATTTGCCTTGCTTGTAGATAATCTTCTCGACTTTTACATTACACGGAGCCCGATTAATATGGACATTGAAAATACTCATAAATATTCCAATGCGCAGCATTTTATTAGCGTTTAGCGTATAGCGTTTAGCGTTTAGCGTATCCGCTATCCGCTGTCCGCTATCTGTTATGTCGACAATCTCGATGTTGGTGATTTTGCCGTCAGCCGGCGCCAGCAGCAGATTACTGTTCGTCGGGACGGCCCGGTGAGGGTCGCGGAAAAAGGCCAAAACCCATATCAAGACACCGGCTAAAATCGCTTCTATCGAAACAATAGCCCAGAGCGGCAAAAGGTTTTTCCCTGCCAGTGGCCAAACAACCATAGCTGCGAGTACTGCCGCAGGAAAGATAACTACCTGTGGCCAGCCATATTTTGTCAGCGGGATCCTCATAAAACATATATTATCAGAACCCCACAGGTTTGCCAGAAAATATTTGCACACTGGAAAAAGATGTGAGCCAGCTCAAGAATTGACAAAAGCAAAAATCAGAGTAAAATTATGGTTGGTTTATAAGGTTTTTTTATCCGCCTTTAACGTATGTGTTGTACCGCTCACCACACTTTTGAAGAACAGATATGAAACTTAGAACAGCTATCTGGGTTATCGTAATACTATGCTGCGTTGGTTTGGGAATTTGGCAAAGGAATAACCTTTCTATAATATGGCGGGAATACTCATCTCTTTACAGACATATCGAATATGAAGACTATTCGATAAAGGTACGTGGGCCTTTTATTTCCCGTAAGATGGCGAAAGAAGACCCTGAAGCGGCGGCGGTTGCAGAGATATGCTTAGGCTGCTTGCATTGTAAAGAAGATGAACGCATTTTGGCAGTTGCCGAGAAGCTGCTGGAATATCCTGATAACAAATTTTTCTTGTTCGAGTTCATAAGCTCTCTATATTATTGGCACGAGAGCGTAATCGACCCGCAGATTAAACTTAGACTTGCGGAAAGACTCGTTGCATTAGAGCCGGACAATGCAAATTATCATTACTTGAAGTGCCATTTTCTCTTAGCGGATAGGTGCGGCAATGACATCGATGCTGCCCTTGAAGAGATGGAATATGCCAACAAGTGTCAAGATTATAGTTTCCCTTACGATGGCTATAGACAACGAGCAATAAACATAGCCAACAAAGCGAAATTATGCCGGTATCTAATTCGAGAGCTGCGGTACTTTCGCAGGAGCAACCCATTTACTTCTAATAGCTGGCAACAGTCGATGGCGCAAGCAAACGTAGCGTTTACAGACGGCGATACGGCTAAAGGTATGCGTATCACCGGTGCCTTGGCCCAGATGCAGAAGCGTCAGCTTCGTGATGGAGACCCGTATGCGATTTGCTTACGAAGTCTGAGGTTCTTTTCAGGGCCATCATATAGTTTTGGACACTGGCACGAGCCGCACGGTCTGGAGCTGCAAAGAGTCGACCTTACTAAAGAGCGAGCAAGGAAAAATCGGCTCCAGTTGTGCTCTCTGATGGCACCACCTAAAAAGGTGGCGGACAACAACAAAGACCAGGACAAGAAAGAGCAGGAAAAACAAACCGCGTTTCTTGCTGTGCATCCGGCGGTGCATGCGGGCGAGATGTTTGTCGCTTTCCTGTGGAGTTGTGTAGTATTGTTGCTTATCTGTGCTATACGCGGTTTTGGTGAAAGGGCCAGGATTGGATTTTTAGGGGTTTTATCGTTTATAGCCGGCTGTGTGTATTACTTCTGTATTGTTAAAGGATTCTTTTTGGCATCGCTTCTCGACAGCTTCTCCTGTTACAGCTTTTCTTATGCTGATGCCTTAAGACCCCTTCCTGGACTGAAATATATTGAATATGAACCGAAGCTTGCGGGCCTGTTTCTGGCTGGGCCGATAGTGGTGGCTCTGGCCTTGTGGGGATTAGGTTTTGTAAGGCCCAAGAAAGGGGCCTTTTGGAAGCTTTGGTATGTGAAAGTTTTAGTGGCTTTGGCTATTGGTACCTTGACAGCTTTTATTGCATTGGGTAATCAGATGAACAGCTTTATGGGGGTCTCGTGGCAAAGCTGTGTAATTGCCGGCGTACTTGCCGGTATCTTGGCGTGCGTGATTATAACGTTTGCCTGGTGGCTATTCAGAAGCAGGATTATCAGGCTCTTTATAGTAGCAACGTTTTTGGGTTCGGTGACGGTTCTGGCGAGTGGGTATCGGTATGTTCACTATCTGCCGATGATTGCTTTTGTTTTGACCAGTGCGATTGTAGCTGTGGTTAAGCCTGGAGAAGGGTCGGCTTTTAAGACGGTGCTTCGTCTCTTTAGCAGAAAGCTCGATATTACAGCCGTTAGAAAAAAATGCCTCCAGCTTACAGCTCCATTTATAGTAGTGTACTGGGTGCTGTTCGTAACATTAGCCCCTTTCGTCGTTAAAAGCATAAACCTGGAATTTAAGGAATTTAAGACCGTTGAACGTAGAGTAATACCGGCTGAACCCAATGAGGCATATCAGGAGTTGATGAGCACGTTTGAAGCAGAGGATCTCAGCAAAAACCATATTTACCGTCTGCTGGGTCTGGTGATGCCCGAAGATTTGCCAAGCGTATTGGAGAAGCTGAAGAATAAAGAATTCGCAGACTACCGGTGGGGGCCATCAGTATATATTGGTAAAGGAGCGAGTGAGCAAGAAATAACCGAGAGGAGAGAATTGGAACGACGGTTGAACGATGGTGATTTGGTTTTTGTGATGAATGGCTGTAGCAGGGATGTGGTGAGCATTATCGTCAGCGTTTTGGATAACCCGGATGCTGACAGAGCACTGGTCGCCAGAGCAAGGTTGGGTGACTCTACAGCAAGAGAAAAGTTGGAGGATCTCTTACAAACCCGGATGAAAAACGAATTTGACAAGAAGGAAGATAAGCAAGCGATGCGCCATAGGTCCTATCTGGACAGACCCGCCAAAGCGGCTGAGATTATTGGTGCGCTGGCGTGTATTTCCGAGCCGAATGAAGCTATGGAACGATTCTTGGATTATATCCCAAATCGCAAGGTCTCTGACTTGATGGAGGACCATGAATTTTTCAAGGGTTTAACCTTGCTGCCAACAATTCAGGCTCGCAAGGTACTTAAAGCTTATTTAGTCAGAACGCATAATTGGCAGCCGCGTGTAGAAAGGAACCTCACGGCAGGGTTTCGCGAGAGGCCGGATAGAGCGCTGAATCCTTTGCGAAGGATTGTTGGATTGTATGGCAACAGGCATATCGCGGAGGCCATTTTCAAAATAATGCTGTCAGCAGTAGATGAAGGGGAGGGGTTTGAATCATTCGAGATTTCACCCTATTTTGATGATGGATCGGCCGAATCGTTAAAAAAGGGGTTGTCAAGTGAAAATGACGATATGCGGGCGTGGTGTGTGTGGCAGTTGAGGAAGATTGGATACAAGTGGGACAAAGAAGAACTTGACAAACTACTCACTGACAAAAGCTGGAAGGTGCGTGCTAATGCAGTAATAGCAGGAGGTAAAGGAACCGCTACTTTAGCTGGAAGGGACCGGAGTAATTTTGTGAGACTTGTTGGAAGCTTTTGGCTACAGAGCCGGTATTAGTCGAAAGGCCGTTTTGTTAACCCGGCACCAATTTTTGTGGCCTCTATGTCCTATCCTGAAAACCCAGCACCAATTGTCCAGCACCAAAACGGCGTGAGCCGAAGCTCTTTTGGTGCTGGAGAAACCCAACGGAAAAAGTCTCTAACGGCCTTGACGTCGCCGACCAAAGTTGGTAATCTCTTGCAGATGGCCCCGCACCAATCGAGATCAGGCTCACACCTGATTGGTGCGGGTTGGTCCGGCATAGCCGGAGAAAGGATGTAAGATGTTCACAACGATAGTTGATGTGATAGCAAGGGAAATACTTGATTCCCGCGGTAACCCTACTGTTGAGGTCGAGGTACTGCTTGATGACGGCTCGTTCGGCCGGGCAGCGGTACCGTCCGGAGCCAGCACGGGCGCCTACGAAGCGATAGAGCTTCGTGACACAAAGGTAAAACGCTATATGGGTAAAGGCGTTAGGCGAGCCGTCAAGAATGTAAATGAAGTAATCGCCCCCGAAGTTCTGGGTATGGACGCTATGCTACAGGAGGAACTTGACCGGTTGATGATTGAACTGGATGGCACGGCTAACAAAGGCAAGCTCGGCGCAAACGCAATATTAGGCGTCTCGTTAGCGGCTGCAAAGGCGGCAGCGGATTCGGCCGGCCTGCCGTTGTACCGTTATTTAGGCGGGGCGGGCGCCAATATCCTCCCAGTGCCAATGATGAATATTCTAAACGGTGGAAAACACTCAGACAACAATGTCGACTTTCAGGAATTTATGATTATGCCGATAGGCGCCAGGGACTTCCCGCAGGCCCTGCAGATGGGGGCTGAAGCATTCCATACCCTTAAATCAGTCCTGGCGAAGAAAGGCTACTCAACTTCGGTCGGCGACGAGGGCGGCTTTGCTCCTATGCTCAAAAGCAACGAAGAAGCACTGGAAGTTATTATGGATGCCATCAAAAAAGCTGGCTATAAGCCCGGAAATGACATAGCAATCGCTTTGGACCCTGCTGCAAGTGAAATGTTCGACAGTAAGACAAAAACCTACAGATTCTTCAAATCTGCTCCGAAGAAAACGATATCCAGCGATGCGCTGATTAAACACTGGGTCCAATGGGTGGATAAATATCCTATCGTTTCAATCGAAGACGGACTGGCTGAGGATGACTGGGCAGGCTGGACAAAATTGAACAAAAAACTCGGGCGTCAGATTCAATTAGTCGGCGATGATTTATTCGTAACAAATACCACTCGTCTTGCAAAAGGCATCAAGCTCGACTGTGCCAATTCGATATTGATAAAACTCAATCAGATAGGGACATTGACGGAGACGTTTGAAGCGATCAATATGGCTCGCCGGGCCGGCTGGACGGCGGTCATAAGTCACAGAAGCGGCGAAACAGAAGATACCACAATCGCTGACCTGGCTGTTGCGACGGGTGTCGGCCAGATAAAGACCGGAAGCTTAAGCCGAACAGACAGGGTCTGCAAATATAATCAACTGCTTAGAATAAGTGAAGACCTTGGCCCCGCTGCACGATATGCCAGCTTTATGTTTAAGTAGAAATGAAAAATCAGCTTTAAGCCGGCAGGTGCAAGGTTTTTCAATGGAGTGAAGACAATTGCGCCTGCCGCAATTTTTTTAATTTGGGCTATGCGAAGGCAAAATATCCTGCGAACGCTTTTGTTTATCATTTTTTTTAGCATCGGCGCAACAGCGCTGTTCGGCTCGATCATCTGTGGTGAAGTGCTTCAATACTATCATGACAGGCAACGGTTGAAAGCAAAGGAAGAATTATCAAATCGGTTGAAGTCCTTAAATAGCGACTACGATGCCCTGCTGCAAAATCTGGAAAAAGACCCCAATCTTCTTGAGCGCATCGCCCCTCTTGTGCTCGGCATGGGACGTAACGATGCGAACACCATTTATCCAAAAGCAACAGAGGAGCTGTTGGAGGCTGTCAAGAAAGCGTTAGAAGAAGATTCGGGCCAACAACCCACCGAGCCGGTGATACCTGCCTGGCTTGTCCGATGCAGCGAACCAACCCGGCGAGTCGTTTTATTTTTGGCGGGCGCCTTTTTGATCCTTATTTCGTTTATATGGCTTGGCTCCGCCAAACAGGCCAGCCAGGAGGAACCATAGTTACTTGGACATCAGCCCGCCGAGGCGGTATTATTTAACTGGGCGAATGTGCGTGGGGTTCCCGGAGCTACGTCTGGGCAGCTAAGGCCACCCTAAAGATTGCGCCGGTTGGCTTTGCAGTAATGATTTCCACAAAACCGTTGTGTGCCTGGGCGAATTTTTTCACGAGGGCGAGGCCCAGGCCTGTTCCGGTGGTTTCACGCGTATCTTCTGCCCCGGAACGGTAGAACTGCTCAAAGACCTTTTTGCGCTGCCGATGAGGGACGCCGGGGCCATGGTCTTCAACCTCGATTAAGATGAATTGGCGGTCGCTTCTGGTTCGGACTGTAATAGTCTTATCCTCGGCATCACGTGCGTATTTGATTGCATTGTCCAGCAGGTTAACAACTATCTGTGTAACTGCGTCACCGTCAAAAGCCATTTGCTCAAGCTGCCCGAGTTCCATTTTTATCGAAAAACCACTTTGTGTCGCATAGGGCGTCATCATTTCAACTACATCGATAATGCATTCATTTATATCGCCGAGGCTGAAAGTATATTTTTTCCGCCCTCTTTGGATGCGCGAAAAGTCCAGCACGTTTTCTATTAGGCGGCTAAGTCTTTCGCTTTCCTGCCGCATATTGCTGTAATATTCGGCGAGTTTGTCCTCTGATTTGACCCAGTTCTTTTCGAGCATTTCCGAGTACATTCGTATTGAAGTCAGTGGGGTTCTAAGTTCGTGTGAGACAGCGGATATAAAGTCATCCTTTTTCTGGGCCAATTTAATTTGTGCCCGCGCATTGCGCCATAGGCTGACCAGTCCCAGCGTTACTGCCAAAAGTACAATCGCGATAATACTGAAATACCAGTTTCGCAGCCAATTTATTTTATTGCTAATCCAGGCAGGGTCGATTTCTTTAAGGTTTAACAGCAAATCTCCAAAGCCAAAGTCCAATATGGCCGTGTAGGCCGACTCTTCATCTTCTGTTTGTGCTAATTCGATCTTCATTCCTTCGCGCATAAATCGCTCTGCGGATTCCTCGACCTCCTCAATCAACTTCTTTTCATTGAGTTGAAATCCCTGCAGAAAGTGCCTGTCCTCGATTTGTATATGCCTTAATAGAAACACCTGTCCGGCGAATATAGATTGCTGAGAGTCACCATTGGTAACGACCACCGGCACAAACGCCTCAATCTGTATCTGAACCGTCTCATTTTGATTTCCTTGCAGCAGTCCGTCATACTGCGGGGGCAGTATGCCGGACAGGTCGGCAAACGTATCCATCAGCGGTTCTTTTGCTTGTTCTCCTTGGGAGTCCTTACGGACTGCTTGTGGTTGGGGTCTTTGCGCCTGGTAAGCCATTTGGCTTGCTTGAGTTGCAAATGGTTGCCGGTTGTCATCGGGTGATTCTTCTTCCGTAGTTTGTTCTTTCGCCCGGGTTTCTTCTAAATCGCTTTGTGCGTTTATCTGCGTCTGGGGAAGGGGAACTCCTTGCTGCTCAGGAATAGCCGAGTTAGAAGAAATATTGTACTCGTAAACAGAACGTCTTTGCTTCATATACTGTGTTTCTTGTTGTTCTTGCAGACTTCCGATAGGATAATTTTTCCCCTGCCGGCTTCTCGATTTTCCGCCTTTCGCCCCTATTTTTTGCTGGAGTTCACTTTTTACGAGCTTAGCTTGTTCAGGCGCTTTTGACCGGATATTTAGCAAAGCCCCGGCTTTTTTATCAATGTTTATTGTAAATGAACCTGGCGTCACACTATTCAGCACGGGCAGTAAGTTATTCGTTATATTATATCGGTTTAACTTTGCTTCAGCGTAGATATTCTTATTGCGTACCGTTGCACCTTCCCTTTGTACGATGTCGTCGTTTGGCGTCACGATATTACCGTCCGGCTCGATTTGAAAATGGCCATACGCCAGGCCGTATTCTAAGCGACCGGCCAGCGGCGAACGCAACACCGGCATCTGCTGCTGACCAGGCACGATGTCCTCAGGCACATAGTAATATTGATATTCAGTGTACAAACGCTCTTGTTCTGTCTGAATGAAATCATCGAGTTTATGTTTGACATCCTGCCTGATTTGTTCTGCCACCTCGGCGAATTCACCCAGACGCGCTCCTTCCAGGCCCTCTGCCCATTTTTCGACGGCGTGGTAGCCCAGCACCGACAAACCACATAGGGCGGAAACAATTATCAACGATAAAATAATAAGTCGCCTATACATATTAGTTTTTAGTTTTGAGTTTTTACTTTTTAGTTCTCACCCTGTTAGAAGTAACCCGTCGACTTCTAACGGGGCTCATACTTATATCCTGCACCGCGCACGGTTTTGATAATTTGCGGGTCGGCTGAGTTTTTCTCGATTTTGCTCCGCAGTTTTGCGATGTGCATATCGGTGGTTCTTGTACCTAATTCACTCATAGTCTCGTCCCAAACCTCTTTATAGAGCTCTTCTCTGCTGATGACGCGGTTTGGGTTCGCGGCAAAATACTGTATGATTGCTGCCTCGCGCTTGGTAATTTCTATTTGCTCATCTTTGCGTGTTATTTTCAGCGCTGCGATATCAACATCCAAATCTGCAAACTTAAAGCGTTGCCCGACTGCCCGGGCTGGGTCTATCCGGCGAAGCACCGCTTTTATCCGTGCCAGCAGCTCCTCGAGCGAAAATGGCTTGGTGATATAGTCATCGGCTCCGAGGTTCAGGCCCATTACTTTTTCTTTCTGCTGCCCCTTGGCTGTCAGCATAATGATGGGAGTTTGCATGCCGTCTCGGCGCCATCTTGTACATAATTGCTCGCCGCTGATTTTTGGCAGCATCAGGTCAAGCAAAATCAAATCAAACCGTCTCTCAACCACAGTGCGTTCGGCCTCCAGACCGTTCACGGCTTCGGTAACTCTGAAGCCGTGAAACTCCAGAAAATCTTTCAGGGCGGTTCGGATTTTCTGCTCATCTTCAACGACTAATACCTGTGGTAGTCTTCTGGACTCCGCCGTAAGGCGTTCCCGAGCGGACTTACGGAGAGCTATGTGTTCTTTTTGCTTCATATCACACCTACTATATATTATAGACTAAATCGGGGCTGAAGGTTTGTAAATGTTTTGTAAAAAATCCCGCTAATTATTTTACGTGCATTTTACTCAACTCTCAACTGCTACTGTCGTATTATGTATTTAGTTCGAGAAACCATTTTACAAACCTTTTTGAAAGGGGCTGAAAGTGAAAAACCAAACAGAAACCCTCGCACTGGCATTAGCGGTAATCGGCCTTTTACTCTCAGCAGGAAGCTCCGTTTTCGCAAACGGCGGGCCGTTTGTGCTGAAGTATCCAAACGGCGATCCGGCTGCAAAGGGGATACCTGCGCGCCTTGACCCTGACTTGAAGCCCGCGTGGGAGACGCGCCTTCGGGTTATCAAGGAAGACCTGAAGGTGACATTTGGTAAGGACGGGACATCAAAGAGCAACGCTACGATGCCACCCCTTGTCTGTGTCTTGGCTGAGTACACGATTGAGAACCCCACCGGTAAAGAGGTCGAGATAGACTTTGGCTTTCCCATTCTTCGCGGCGTGTACATCAGCCCGTATTCAATGATGCCCAGGCCTGACGTGCAGGTTCGCCTGGGGCAGAAGGTTGTCAAGTCCACCATCATCTCGAACTCAGCTATCTACGGAATTATCCGGCAGCGGGCGCGTGAAGTTATTGAAAGGGCGGTTGCCGGCGACGCTGCGCTGAAGGGGCTCATTGCATCCGTCCGTGACGCGGAGGGGGAAGCTCGCGAAGCTGCGCACAAAGCTCTGGGCTCGTATCTGTTGGATGTTATGAGATGGAACGAGCGCGATGCTGCGCTTATGGTCGAGTACGCAAGCCTTGACTTTGGGAAAATCAGGTCCCAGCCCCTGGATAGAAGCCACACGGGCTTGTGGTGGGGGCCAGACAAGGAACTTAACAAGCTCATGAATGAGAACCTCGGTCCGCTGTCCGCGATTGGAGAGCAGAAGGCCACGCAGTTTTTTGCCCAGCTTGCTTCTCGCTTCGAGCCGAAGGTTACTGCAGCATACGAGGCGATATTTACGGCCTGGGGAGGGGATGTGCGTGAGCGTTCTGTGGACCTCAAGACCGGCAATGTCCGACCTCGCGAAGTTACGGTCGACCCCAAGGCGTTAAACAAAAAGCCCTCGCCTTTCACAAGCGTTTTCGACCCAACCGTCTATGCACGTGTGGACTATCTTGACCCGAGGGCAAACATAAGTGAGTCGGAAAAAGCGTCGTGCAAGGCGATTTTGAAGAATCTGCCGGTGGTATTTACGTTCGCTCCGATGAACATATTGCATTATCAAGTGAAGTTCCCGGCCGAATCGACCCAGACACTTACAGTGACCTACAGTCAATACGCGTATTCAGATACCCGCTCACCATCGAGCTATCAGCTTGCGTACGTCGTACATCCGGCTTCGTTGTGGAAAGAGTTCGGCCCTATCAACCTTGAGGTTGCCGTACCTGAGGGGGTTAGTTTCCGTGCGTCGGTGCCGTGTAGTAACGGTGGAACCGAAGAGAGACCGATTTATTCACGAAGCTCTCAGAAAGGGCGATTCAACATCTATCAGGCAGTACTCAAGCAAAAGACAGGGGAACTTTACCTCGCGGTAGATGCCGAGACCTGGAAGAAGTCCGGCAGGCAAGTGGTGGCTGGTAGCTCAAGCGGAAATGTGCAACATCTGACTCAAAAGGTGGTGAAGCAGCAAAGGAAACGGTGACATGCTGGAGAACATCAGCCGAAGACAGTTTCTATGCGCTGCTGCGGGTATCGGAGCGGCTGCGGCGCTGGGGAAGGCGGACACTATCCTCGGTAGATGTGTGCTCCCGTCGGAAGATTCTGTGCCTCCAGCTATCAAGCATCGTAAGCTAATCGTAATCCTCTTTGGCGGAGGTACCCGGTCGAGTGAGTCGATTGACGACCCCGCGCACCGTTACATTCCCCATCTTTGGAATGAGATGATACCAAGGGGAACTTTATTTACCAACATGCGGGTGGAGCACAAGGTCGTCCATCCCAACTGTGCCGGGTCGATAATGACCGGCCACTGGGAGTGGGACGATATCGACTGGTCCAAGCCGGTTGCGCACCCAACCATCTTTGAGACATACCGCAAGGCCCGCCGCGCTCCGGACACTGCCGCCTGGGCATTTGTCTATGCCTCAATACTGGGCAAGACCGGAGAGAGTCTCGCATCGGGTTATGGAAGGGCCTATGCCGCGAATGTGGTTGAGCCGCCGACCATCCCGCGTGCAACGGCGGAGGAGATGGGCCGGCGAATGCAACATGCGGCATCACTTGGCTCAGCCGATGCCGAAGTCAAGGCGGCTCAGGCCTGTGCAAAACTGGCACGCGCAACAAGCCACATCTCGGTCGAGGGATTGCGCTCAAAAGAGGCCCACACTTTCCTTGACGCCGAGTATGCGAGATGGAAGACTGGGTCCGGCACCACGAGCCACGATGCGTTCCTGACCGACCGGGCCATCGCCTGTATGCGTACGTTCGCTCCGGATGTGATGGCCGTAGACTTTGGCGAAATTGACTGCGCACACTATGGCTCGTGGTCGCGGTATGTCGAAGCGATCCGCCGCACCGATGAACTGGCCTGGAGGCTGTGGCGGGCAACAGAGGAGATAGAGCAGTACCGGGGGCAGACGCTTCTGCTGATACTGCCTGACCATGGGCGCGAACTCGATGGGCTCGGTCGCTGGGGTTTTATTCATCACAGCAACTTCTACACTAACGAGGGTGCGGATGAGGGCTGTCGGCGAGTATGGATGATTGCACTTGGCCCAGGTGTCACGGCCGGCCGGCGAATCGAGAAACCCGTGCCAATCACGGCGGTAGCGGCCACGGGACTTGAGTACTTAGGTCTTGAGGTATCTGCTGGTGCTGAGAGCTCGGTCTGGAATCTTATCCATTCTCCGTAGTCTCTACTTTGCCCTGCGTAGCTTCGCAGAGCAGGGTACTACGAAGGGCGAATTACGTAGGACTCGTGCTACGTAGCGTTGCTACTGCACAGAGTAGCACTGGTGGAATAGTCAAAGAATTTAACGTGGAGATGGTGAGCTTAGAAAGGAGGTTGTTCTCCGTAAGTCCACTCGGGGACGCCTTACGGCGGAATCCATAGGACTAAAAAAAAGTTTTGCTTTTGTCCGTCAGCCGGTTATACTTAGTGACTGGTGATTGGTGATTATTTAACCAGTTACCATTTAACCAGTTACCTTTGACCAGGGTTGGCGAGGATAAAGATGCCGGGAAGGATTCCTAAGGTAGTTGTAATTGGCGGCACCTATGTCGATATGGCGGTGAGGTGCGGCCAAATCCCGTCTCCCGGCCAGACTGTTATCGGCTCTGCTCTTTCATACACAACCACCGGCCCCGGGCCAAATCAGGCGGCCGAAGCTGCACTGTGTGGCTGTCAGGTGCATCTTATCAGCAAGGTCGGCGGCGATACATTCGCCCAAATGGCCAGGGTAAGTCTGGCTGAGTTCGACGTTAATACCGACTATGTCTATTCCGCCGAGGCCAAGAATACCGGCTTGGTTGTAACGCTGGTTAATGCCGCAGGCGAAAACGCCAGTTGTATATACACCGGTGCCAACAGCGCCTTACTGCCGCAGGACATTGACGCCGCTGAGCGGATTATCTCTGGAGCTGATGTTTGTTTGATTCACGGGCGATTGCCGCAAGAGGCAATTGTAACCGCCCTTCGCTGTGCGAAGTCCCTCGGGGCAAAGGTCATTCTCAACCCTACCCGGCCGATAGAGCACCACGGCCGGCAAAATAGTGACCTGCCTATCGAATATTTTTCGGCTGATATCCTGATTCCGAATCTTTACGAGGCGGCCGATATTACCGACCATTCGACCGACCATTCGACCGCCAACATTCGCACCGCGAAGCTCATCGGCTCTGACTTGGTCGCTCGCGGTGTTGACTCTGCCGTCATAACAATGGGCAAGCGCGGCTGTATGGTCGTTGACAGAAATGGTGCCGACCATGTCCCGGCTTTTGAGGTGGAGCTTGTTGACCAGACCGCCAGAGGCGATGCCTTTGCCGGGGCGCTGGCCGCTTATTGTGCTGTAAATGCCATAAGGCATCCTGCGGAGGACGATGTAAGAGAAGCGGTTAAATTTGCCTCCGCGGCAGGGGCTTTGGCCTGCGCGAAGTTCGGCTCAATCGAGGCCCTGCCCACAAAGGCCGAGATTATCGAGCTGCTGCAGAAAGAAGATAGCGAGTGATATCAGGGTACCAGGTTATCAGGGGCCCGCCGCAAGGCGTCCCCAAGCGGACTGCAAATCCGTCTTCCACAGAACGCCTAACGGCGGATGCCGGATTCCACTATTTACCCCGTTAGAACTAACTCGCATTCGGGTAGTGCCGCAGTTCGCCCCGGGACTTCTAACGGGGTTTACCCTTTATGAGCAAATACTGCGGGCTTTGTGAAACGGTCAGCTTCAAACCATCGGTTTTCCAGGAAAGTTTGGTTTTGTCGCCAAGCAAGTTGATGAGCATCCCTTTGCCCGGAGGGAGCGGAAATGATAGCTGATGGGATTTACCGACTGTCCAGAACGCGAGCGCTTCGTTGCCATTCTTGGTTAGCTTGAGTGCAAAATCGTTTGTACTGCCTAAATCAAGGCGTTTCTCGATGCGGTAGCCCTTTAGCGTAGAGGCAAGAGTCTTCGCTGCGAGGTATGCTGCCTTGGGCTTTAGGTCGTGTGTGACGGTGCCGAAGTTGTGTTCTCGTTCATCGGGGTTGGTGCCATCATTACACCAATCATACCAGATACTGACGGGGATGCCCTGATAGAGGTTTATCAAGAACTCTCTGACCAGATACTGGGCCTGCTGGTCGTTGGACAAACGAGTTTTGTCCCAGTTGATGTTTGAGTAACCCCATTCGCCTGAGATGATAGGTATCTTTTTGCTGCTGGGAGCGTAACGTGTGACGAGTTCACGAAGTCTGGCATAATCTTTGATGACTGTCTCAGGTGGCTGTGGCCGGTATGGATGGACGCTTAAGACGTCAATCCACTTGAGCAGTCCTTTTTTGAAACACTCCTGGAGCCAATTAAATGGGATTGTTGATGTAGCAGGAGCGACGACCAGGCCGGATGGGTCCACTTTTTTAATTTGAGGTGCGGTTTCTTTGACGAGCTTGCAGTAATCATCGACGCCTGGCTGAGGTCGCCAGAACTGCTTTATGTTCGGCTCATTCCATATCTCCCAGAGTATTCCTTTGCCTGCGTATCTCTTTGCTGCAGCTTCGGCGAAAGCGGCGAACGCCCTGCGGCCCTGCTCTGTGCGGACCGACCTGTCCGACTCGTATAGGCGGTTACTGTAGTCGAGAATATACAGGATACGTATGCCTCGTTTGGAGCATCCTTTCGTCAGGGCGTCATAACCGGATTTCTCGAATTCGTAAAGGCCTTTCTTTCTCTCGACAGCTCCCCATGTCAGGTCCATTCTGATGACCTTAAACCCAGCGTCGGCGATTAAATCCAAATCCCTGGGTTCGCCCCTGAAATGTATGTTGACGCCAAAGCCGTTCGGCACCGTAAGTTCAGGCAGCGGAAGTGCTGCCCTGGAAGAGAGGGCTATGGCCCCTAAAATTAAACATCCGGCCAGGAGTATGCAGCACTTCTTAATAATCGATTGTGCAGTCTTCAAAATGACGTTTAAGACATCCTTTCTCTTTGTAAGGGTGGTTCGCGAACCGCCCCCACAATTCATCTTCTGCCCGCCTGTTTTTGCTCAACGATATTGGTGTAAAGGAGGTTCTGTGCAAACAGAGTTTGGCTCTCCGTAAGGAGTCCATAGGACTGCCACAGGTGAACGGCAAGTAATTATGCGGCAGATGTGCAGGTTTGTCAAGAAAATCAATCAAAAGTGCAGGTAGTTAGCGACAAAAGTCGGAATTTTCAAAATTTTTTTTAATCGTTTGCAGCTAAGGACTTGCGAAAAAAGCTCCCTCTAAAAATCCCACATTTTTCGACTCAAACGTGCGGGTTCGCCCAATTATAGAGGGACGATGTTGGTGAGTGGTAAATGGTAAATGGTAAATGGTAACTGGTAACTGGTAAATGGTAATTGGTAAATTCGGCTTAATAACCAATCACTAATAACCTGTGAGGAAAAGAGATGGCTTTTGAACTTGGTATCTTTAAAGACCCACTTCTACAAGCCGATTATATCGAGTGGCTTGTTGATGAGCGCGCGGTAGATATTCAGACACACTTTGTGAAACTGTGGGAATATTACGCAAACCGGATGGAGTCGGGTTCCTCCCGTGAGCCGGGGCATGAATTGGGACGATGCTACCTGCAGGCACAGGAGTACGGGCTTCCTGCGAGAATAACAGGACTCGTGCATTCGGCAAACGCAGGCGTCTTCGGTGCAAGGCGAATCGGCGATGTGCAGCGAAAAGAAGTAGTAATCGAAAACGATATCGCGTGGCGAATAAATGCAACGGTGGATTTCCTGTTCGGAAAGCCAGTTAGTTTTGTTTCCAAATCGCCGGATGAGCCAAAACGTGCAGAAATTGAATCCATATTGAAGGCAGTGTTTGCGGCTAACGGCGGTATCGGATTTTTTCAGGATATGGCAGTGCTCGGAAGTATTTACGGTTTTGTCGATTGTCTCGTCAGGCCTGGCGAAAAGATTTCCAATTTACGATTTTCGATTTCCGATTCGTCAATCGCCAATTGTCAATCGTCAATCCACAATTTCAACGATGTGCTGCAATTGGCACAAACAATCGGCCTGGAACTGATTGAAGCACCGAGGGCACTGCCTGTCCTGGAAGAGGACGACTACAAAAAAATCAGATATTACGTGCAGCACTTCTACCAGAAGAGAAACGCCCTGAGCGGGAAAAACTCTTTTCTATCCCGGCTTCTTGCCGGGCTGTCGCAGGGCAGACGTAGTCCGGCGCTTGCGCGACGGAATAGTCGTCAGGTGGTTGCGGTGACGGAGATTACTTCAGCGGCTGGCTGGCAGAGGTATGAAGACAAGCAGCTCGTTGCAGAAGGCGAATTGCCGTGGGGGTTTCTGCCGGTGGTGCATATCCAGAACATCGCTCAGCCGTACTACTATGAGGGGCTAAGCGATGTCGAGCCGCTGATACCGCTGCAGGACGAGCTTAATACCAGATTAAGTGACAGGGCGAACAGGATTACGTTCCAGACGTTTAAGATGTATCTTGGCAAAGGGATAGAGGGATTCGAGGACAGGCCCATATCGCCGGGGAGGATGTGGTACACCGATAATCCGGATGCGGCTATTGAGGAGTTCGGCGGTGATGCGGCGACGCCGAGCGAGGATATGCATATCGCTGAGATTAGAGAGGCAATGGATAAGGGCAGTGGAGTGACACCAGTGGTGGCAGGAGTGTTGAAGAATAAGCTCGGCAACCTTACAAGTGCGGTGGCTCTCAGACTGACGTTTATGGGGATGCTGTCGAAGACCGAGCGAAAGAGGTTTACATACAGCGAAGGGCTGAAAAAAATCGCCCAAATGGTTCTGGATATACTCGATAAGGCCAACATCTACAAAATCGGCAGGGCGGACAGAGAGATTGATATTATTTTCCCCAGTCCACTGCCTGAAAATATGATGGAAAAGTTAAAGGAAGCCCAGATTAAAAAAGAATTGGGCGTGCCGACTGAGCAGCTGCTCAGAGAATTAGGCTATGAGGCCGTGAAAGAAAGTTAAGAGGGTTCCCAGCCGCAATAAAGTGCGTTTGGGGTCCCAGACTGAAGTCTAATTAGGAGGTTTTATGAGTCCGATTGACACAGACGAAGGAATTTTGTCAGAAGACACAGCGGGACATACTAATAGTGACGTCGATAACTTGAAACTTGTTCCGGTGGCCGAATCAATCCGCTATCGAAAGAGAGCACAGAGTGCTGAGAAGAAAATCGAAGCTTTGGCTGAGCAATTGAGTGAAGCAAAATCAGAGGCTAAAAAGATGGCTGAGCAGTTGAGCAGTATTGAGGTCGAACAAAAACTGACGCGCAAATTAGCTGCTGCTGGGACTGTCGATCTGGAAACGGCCGTGTTAATTGCCAAGGCCAGAATAGAAGGTCAGGACGATACGGATTTGGACGGTGTGGTTAAGCAGTTGAAGAGAGAAAAGCAACATCTGTTTGCTGGCAACAGCGATGGGGCTGTGACGGCAAAAAAAACCGCAGGGGTTAAGGACCGAATGCAAAACAGCCAGACAATCCTCGAAAGAGCAGCCAGGAAAGCGGCAACGACAGGCAATCGGACAGATTTGCAGGAGTATCTGAAACTGCGAAGAAATTTTATCTAAGTTCATAGTTCGTGGTTTATAGACTGAGAACTATGAACCTATAACTACTAACTAAAGAAGGAGAAAAACAGATGGCTTTTACAGGAAAAGCAACTTATTCGGCGGGTACGACTCTGCCGGAATTGGCTGAGGATGTATCGGATTTGATCGGGATAATTTCGCCTTATGAGACACCTTTACTGGATGCTTTGGGTGATCCGATGAGAGAAGCGACCAGTACGCATCATGAATGGCTGGAAGATGAACTTCTGCCCAATAAGGACGCAATTAACGACAGCACCTATACCGACCCAGCGGCCGACACCGATTTTGTGGTCGATAACGGCAGCAGATTTCGCGTGGGCGACCAGATTCAGGTGGAAGGGTCAGAGGAATTGATGCTGGTTACCGGTATCGACAGCAATACGCTGACGGTGGTTCGAGGTTATGCGGGCACTACCGCAGAAGACCTGGCTGACAATCAGGTAATCAACATTCTTGGAAACGCAGCTCTTGAAGGGGCCGACAAACCCGGTGCAAGATTTACCAATCGCAGTCGGTGCGGCAACTACACGCAGATATTTACCGCTGCGGTGGAGGTGAGCGGAACGGATATGGCTGCGAGCCAATTGGGTCTGGCTGACGAGATGGATTATCAAAAGCAGGAACGGCTGCGGGAGCTGCTTCGCGATCTGGAAAATACGGTTATCAACGGTGGCCAGCCGACGAGCAATCCCGAAGGCAGCGGCTCTGTAAGAAGGTCGATGAAGAGCATTATTCAACACCTCTCGACGAGTGTTTTCCATACAGGCGATAGCGGCTTTCCGACAGGCACTGACCTTGACGAGGCCAAGATTAATTATGTGCTCAGGAAGATTTGGGAAACCAGTAACGGTAATGTTGACCTGGTTGTCGTCGGTGGTTTTCAGAAGCGAAAGATAAACGCTTTCTCCGCTGACAGTCGGACCTACGGAGCTAACGATACCACTTTCACTGATATGATTAGTGTTTACGAAAGCGACTTCGGTGTTTGCAGAATTGTTACCTCGCGATGGATACCACAGGATGCTGCGCTACTGCTGGATTCATCCCGTATTAGCGTGCTGCCATTAGCAGGGCGGAGCTTTCATTTCAAGCCGTTGGCAAGTGGTGGTGACTATGAGTGTGGCGAACTGATTGGCGAATATACCGTGGAGCTCAAGAACGAGGCGGCACACGGGCTTATTCGCAGTCTGAGTACCAGCTAAATGGTGGTGGGTTAGCTGAGACGTAAAATGATGCGTCTTGGCGGGGGTGCCCAAAGTGACAACCTCTCTTTGGGCACCTAATCCTGCTGGTTACTCGTGAAGAGGGCTAAAGAAAATGATTATTTTTTCAAACGATGCGGACATTTTGAAATACGAGCCGGTACTGTTCGGCGAATTACATCTGCCGGGGCAGGTATTGGCGGCAGGGACAGGCGGAACACTCAGCGGGACGACATTTACCGGAAGCGGCGCGGATTTTGTAAGTGCGCAGGTTTCGGCAGGTGGGGTTATATATCTGCAGTCTGCAGATGGTTCGCTGGACGAGGCGTATGAGATAGTTTCTGTGGATTCGGCAACGCAGCTTAGCATTTCGGTAATCAGGTCAGATTCAGATGATGCTGCGGTAGCGCCGCCGGCAGCTACTGATATATCCTACCGCATCAGCACGTTCAGGCCACAGGCCAGCGAAGCCGGCTTTAAGTTGACTGAATACTTCGGTATTAGGCCGGGTAATCCTGAAAGTGCCTATGATGCTGAGGACGTTCTGGATACAGATGTCTTAAAGAGGGCGTCGGCCTTTGCAGTCGTATCAAGTGTGTATGCAATGTTAGCCAGTAAAGCCAAAGATGAGAATTTCTGGAAGAAGAGTCTGCACTATCAGAAGCTTTTTGAGAGAGCAAAAGAGCGGTGTCGGCTCAGTATTGATGTCGGCTCTGACGGGGTGGCTGATGTCACCAGGGCCGGGGCATCTATTAGGTTGGTGCGGGATTAGTTTGCGAAGGGAAACAGATGAGTGCCACTTTAGATGGACAAAGTTTATTTGACGAGCAGCAGTTAGAAATTGAGCCGGGGAGTATTAGCCGGGATTCGATAGAGAGAACGGTGCCGGGACTGGATGGCGTGCTGAGTATTGATGTGGGCGAACGTGGCAGGGAGATAAAACAGAGAGGTGTGTTGCGGGCAAAAAGCCGATCGCAAATGGATGACAGAATCAGCGTAATATCGGCCTACATGGATGGGGATACGCACACGTTGGCAACCAGCAGCGGTAAGGAGTTTGATAATCTCCGAATGGATGTTTTCAAGGTAAGCAAAGAGCGGGCAAGCGGTGGCGGTGTAGCTATCGATTATGAAATCGTTTATACGCAGTTAAAGGTTTAGTAGTAATGGCACTTATCAGCAGCGGGATAGAAAGGGTCAGGGTGTTTGAATTGCCCGGCGGCATTTGGTCGGACGGTGGGTATGTCGGAACGCCGCGGATAGCTTTGGTAAGATGGCGGTCGGCCCGGAGCGATAAGTTTCATCAGATTTATGTCAATGGCCAATATGCAGGGGTAACGGTTGACAGTCAGCAAAGACAGATGATTGTTCAGATGCCTACCTCTTTAGAGTCGCCGGTTCGGATTGAAGTTTTTGCCGTTGAGGCCGAACAGGCGAATACTGATTTTAGCAGTGAGATTGATTCGTCGATTGGCCAGAGTGACCGGGTGAGAATCAGTGTGTTGCGTAGCCAGGGTTTGCCGATTGGCGCAACTGCTCAAATCTACTTTGATAACGGCACGGGCGAAATCGATTACGACAAGGCACTTAATGATTCGCCGATAAGGGTTTGGCCGGTCTGGCAGGATAAGGCGGGGTTCGGAATGAGCAGGTTCGGCGCAAGTGATTTCGGTTATGACTCGGCGGCGGCGGTAGGGTTTGGAAAGGGCAGTTTCGGTCATGGTCAGTTCGGCCTTGATGCTGATATATTCGAGTGGACAAGCCCACCGCTGTGCGCAGGCGTTTATAAGTTTGCCGTCAAGGTTACTGACGAAGCTGGCAATGAAAGCAGCGGCAACGAAACCGGCCAAGTCACGGTGACACCCGCGCCAAGGTCCGCTGAGCGAATAAGTATTTCTTCGTTCGATAAACAGACGAATCAATTGGTGCTGAATGTCTCATAAAAGAGTAACAAGGAGAATATTATGGCTGAAGTTTATCCATCTGACAATGCGTTGTTAAATATACAATCTGACAGTGAGACCGGCGTTGAGTATATACCTACGGGCACATCGCCTTATTATCTTCACTTTAAAAAATTGCTGTATCGGCTATTGCTGGCTACACGGCGGGCAAACGATTTGAGGGTCTATGACGAGGGCGGGTTGGATATTGGCATAAAAGAAGGCAAGTTCTGGCTGGGTACAGAGTTGGTTAGCTATGACGGCTCATCAGGCAATACTTTGGCGGATGATAAGACAAATATTTATGTCTATCTGGATTCAGCCGGCAATCTTGTCACCAACGAATACAGCAGCTTCCCGAATATGGCAGCCACGCCTCATATTCGCTTGGCGGTAGTAACTACCTCAGGCGGGGACATCGAGTCGATAAGTGATTCCCGCGCCGGTCATAACGTTGTGATGCCATATGGGGCCGGTGGGGTGAAAAAGATGATTGAGGCACATACTGCCGATGACATGCTGACGTCGGTTGAATCCGGCAGTGTTCACACAAATTTAGGCGCCACCGGGACGGTTACGCTTACGCTGCCGGCATCAGCTTCGCAAGGGACGGTATTCACCTTTGCGGTCCAGGCGGCCCAGGAGTTGCGGGTCAACCCCGGCACAGCAACGGTCAGGGACGACAGTGGCCAGACGGCTGATAAGTATAAGTCAGCTGATGCGATCGGTGAGTGTCTGACACTTATTGCCGATTCAAACGGTGACTGGGTGACTATTGCCAAGAACGGAACCTGGACTGAGGAAGTATAAAATGAGGAACCATCCGCTTTATAAAAAGTTCAAACAGAAAGTAGCCGAGGCAGAACTTGACATTGAGGGGGTAAGGCTCATAGATTTTCATACTGCCACACGGTTGCTTGGCGAGCGTGGGTTCGGCAACGCTTTCCTTACCAATATGAAGTCACAGCTGATTGCCGAACTACAGGACCAACAAGACGAGAGCATTAAACAGCTGTTCCAATCGAAAATAGAAGCTTTACGAAGCAAATTTCCTGACATTGAAGTTGAGCGAGGTAGAGAAGGTGATAAGCCCTTTATAACTATCTGGCTGAAAGGCAAACCGGAGGTCGAGTAGTGGGAAGCACAATATTTGAAACAAAAGACAGTATTTTCTTTGTTGGTGGTATAACCAGTAAAGTGGGTGACCAATACGCTGGGGGTTGTACGCTCGAAGCTTGGAACGACCCTGCAAAATTGAATAAAAACCTTGCCAATGTTATGGAAGCAGATGGAACACCTGTTTCGGTTGATGCCGCTTGGGGCGGCAGCGGGATAGCTTGTGATGTTGAGACCAGTGGCGGCGGTAAGGTTTTGATAAAGAAAACAGGCAGTGGATGGTTCGCTTATGTAAAAGAAGGATTAGTTGCCAATGTCGTGTTTGAAGATACTTATACCAGCGGACGCTACCGAGTTACTGGTAATGAAATGAGTGTCGATAAGTTTGAGATTGACCTTAATTGGACAGCTAATACAAGATGTGATGTCAAAGTCGGAGGAGCTTTTGATAAGGCTCAAAATGCTTGGAACAATACTGATGCTACACAAGGTCACAGTGTTATCATTTACAGCAACAAAAGCCAATCCAAAACCGACGGCGACTTTACGGCAACCTGGAATCTTGGAACGGCAGGAGGCAGTCAAGCTAACAAGTCGTTTAAGCGTTTTGTGGGGTTTACTACACAACCGGAGGATGGTGGGCAGATTACCTTTGATGGTGAGGATGATGCAGCTTTTACAAGTGGTGGTGGGGGAATATATTTTAATAGTGCCATTGAGAATGTAATTTTTGAAAACGTGATCGTTGAAGATGCCTTTATTAACTGGAGAACGAGTACATCTGCTTACTATATACGGTTTATAAACTGTGAAGGAAATAGCGGTGCGAGTGGTTGGGATGTAAGCCATGGAAAAGGATTTATGTTAATTGATTGCAAAGGAAAAGATAATAGTAATAATGGATTTTCTGCAACTTATTCCAGTAATGTACCGTGCCATTGTTTTATAAATTGCATCGCTTCAGGTAATACAAAAAACGGCTTTTATGCTTTGGGCGGTTATTCTGGCTCTATTGCCGTAGGATGTATCGCTTATAACAATGGGAATGGTGCTACAAAGTATAGTGGGTTTGAGCTTAGAAACAGTAGTGGTTGGTCAGCGGCAATAAACTGTGTATCATACAACAATGGTAAGCACGGTTTTGAGCTGCGGTATCGCAATACAGCAGCTATTAATTGTATAGCCAAGGACAACGGGCAGTGGGGGTTCTATAACGATATTTCTGATGTTTCGACGCCACCCCACGTAGCTTACTGTTGTGCTCACGGCAATAGTAGCGGTCAATTTAGTTTACCTGCTGCATTGCCTGAATGGGATAGCATTGAGCAAGACCCGCAGTTTGTAGATGCGGCCAGCGGTGATTTCAGGCCTCGCAATCCTGCGGTGCTTCGTGGCGGCAAACCGGATATAAACGGCAATCCCACTCAGATGGGGGCTATCTTACAGAAATATCAGTTCGGAGATCGTGAGCGTATAGCGAATATGGCCAGACTTAGAATTATTCGATAGGAGTTTAAAAAATGGCAAATACGGCAATTGAAATACCTTTTTATGTATCGAAGGATGGGGAGCCGCTGACCGGTGCAGCAGCTCAAATGGACTTTGAAAGTTTGAAGACACTGGCAGGCAGCGACAAATCCGGCGATGCCCCAACCATCAGCGAAATCGGCGGCGGCTGGTACAAATTCGGCGTCGCTTACGGGACGGCACCGTTTGATGCAGGCGACCTTATCGCGGTATTGGATGCCGATAAAAATGGTAACAACGATCTGGCTAATGCTGAGCGGTATATTCCCGTCGAAGTTAGGCTGGATTTTTATGCTCTGATGCGGCTGGTCAATAAGATGAGCCAGAATAAAAGCACGGGCGATATGGCAATAAAGAACACTGGTGGCAATACGATCCTGCAGCTTGGTATTACCGACGGCGAGAGCACGCTGGATAGAGGGCCGGGAGCGCCGTAAAGCTTATTTTTTATGACATTTTGAGACTATGGAAGCCAAGTTTTTTGACAGTTTATACGAAGGTGATTCGCCAAACGGTGCCAAGCTTGGAATGGGCCTGACCGGTGGGGATTTCTGGCCTCGTATTGCAGGTTGTCAGATGCTCTATCGCGGGCCCAGCCTCGATAGGATTGATTTCTCCAACATGCTCGCCGTGGCCGAAGCAGAGGCTTCTGAGATATGGCCGCCCAGCTACGTTCCGCACAGTAGTGGCTCGACATATTTTTATGTTGTTCGTCGGGCCAATAATTGCGGGCGCCAGGAACATACCTTAGCTGCTGCGGTCAAAGTTTCAATAGATGCCAGCGGGAACCTGGCAGAGCCGCAGCCTAATAATATTTTTGAGGCAAGAGCCAAACAGGTGGACGGTAATAAGATACAGCTTGTTTGGTACTATTGTCCTATTAAGCAGCAGTCGCCGCCTGCGTGTTTCAAAGTTTATTATGACGCCGGCACAGGACAAATCAATTATGAAAGCCCGATTGCCACGATTTGCTACGCCGGCCGAAGGTTTTACAGCTACCAAAGTGACATACTCGAGGCAAGCAAATATCTTTTTTGCATAAGGGTTGAAGATGCTGCCGGGATGGAGAGTGCTTCATTGGCCCCAATAAGGATCCAGCTTGATACCATAAGCCCCGGTGCGGTCAATATTCTAAGTGCCGAAATTATCTAACATATCTGAGGCTTCTTATGTCTAATAGAATCGACTTTTTCCAATCAACTCAAACACGACTGGCACTTGCCGGGGCTACTGTCTCAATTTTGCTCGATGGTGCGTTGTGCCCCTTTCTTGAGCCGATAGAGATTGTGCGCAGCGGCTGGCCGGAGTTTAGCTGGGCGAGATTAGCTTATAACCCTGCTGCGTACACAGGTGCCGACTTGGTCGCTGCTGAGGATATTGAGACCGAACTTGCAATGGGAAAACGTGTTTGCATCCAGCAGATTTATAACGGTGTCCCACCAGGCGCAGCGGCTTTTGCTTTTCCTCTCTTCGAGGGTAAAATAGAAGGCATCGAGACAGAGATTGGGCCTAACGGAGAGAGGGTGGAAATCGTAGCCAGGGATTTTAGCGCAAATCTAAAACGTATCACCGTCTATGGCCAGCGGGTAGGTGATTCAGAAGGCTCGAGTTTGTTTTTGGCTGGTGTTGATACCGTGTTTAATCCCGATGGCAAGCCGAATGCCAATCTTGTGTCGATAGAAGTTAATGGTAGGAGCTATATAACCTTTTATTGCGAGCCGTCGCAAGGCAAGCTCTGGAGCTATGCAGAAGTAATTGATTATTTGCTCTGCGAATATTTGCTGAGTGGTCGATTACAGACACCGGGCATTGAGCAACTGCGAGCGTTGACCGGGAACCAAACGGTTCGTGACCTTGATGTCACCGGGTTGAATCTGATAGAGGCCCTGCATCGGTGCTGCGAGAGGGTCAGCTTGAGGTTCAAATTCGTCCCCCGGCCTGTGCCGACCGGCCCTGGTCAGGCGATTGTGTTCTATAAGAGCGGTACAGGCAGAGCGGTTGAGTTAAATTGCCAGCCGCACGGCGAACAGTTTAGCATCTCAAAGACAAATATCGCGAGCTTGCGCAGCAGGAAAAATTTTTGGCCGATAACGCACAAGTATGTTGCTCAGGGTGACTTCAAAGTTTATGAAGCGACCTTCGAATTGGTAAAGGCCTGGGACGGAAGCCACGAGGATACTGATTATGATAAGTTCTCACCTTCGACCAACCCCGATTTCTATCAGGTAAAGGATATATATCGTAAATGGTGTCTCAACGAGGCAGGCGACTACAGTGGCGCCCCGTACAATCAAGGTGATGCGTTTGACTTTTCAAAAATTTTCCAGGGTGGTAATTTCGTTCGTCTTCGCAGGCGCTTCTGGCCGGTCTTAACCACTGACAAACAGGGAAGGTCGCTGGGTTATTTTCTGCAGGTATCGTTCGATAACGGCTTGCATTGGTGGCAGTACCTTTACGCCTTTAATAACCTGCTCGATGAGTGCGGGGTGTGGCTCAGCGGTGACCGGCTCGATGTTGACACCTGGGTGGCGGCTCTGAAGGGAGTATTGAAGTTCAGGATAACCGCATCGGTAATCAGCGATGAGAGATTAAGTTGTGTAGTTGCTGACGGTCCCGTTGATTCGGCCGCAGATGTGGTTGAGCATATTATTACGCTTCCCCGTCAGTTCAAGTATCGCAAGGTTTCAGGCCAGAGCATCTTTGCAAATACATCCGACGATGCGCTCGGCGTGCCGGACGAGGTCGACGATTCTACCGCTCTGTATGAGTTCGTTCGCCAAAGGGCGGCAGTGTCGTCTGAGATTATCGAGACCGTCGATATACAGACGCCGAATCTTGTGTTTGATTATAGAATCGGCGACAGGGTGAGCACAAGTCCTGAAAGCAGAGACCTGCTCGGCTACAAGAGCGATAACCGAAGCGTCAGTTGGATAGAGCGGGTGCAGATGGGCTTTGAAAAGCAGTGTACGAATTTGAAAATCGTTCGCAAAAGGAAGTAATAGTTATGAGCAACGGTGTAAATATTGTAGATAACCAACAGGTACTGGAAAGACTTGCCCGAAAGGGTTCTGAAGAAACTCAAGAGATATCAGTTGTTACTTCACCTGGCGCCAGAGCCGCCGCCTGGGCTGTTAAGGTCAAAAGTCTGTCATCATACAATGTCTATAACGTCCGGGCTGTGGAGATAGGCGAGGCAGGGTCGCTGCCGGTAGAGATTGGGGGGCAGATGCAGGCAGTCAATTTGGCTGAGTCCTTTCTGCAGCAAGGAACGCTCTCAGCGGGGACTTATGCGGTAATGTCCAGAGTGGGTGGCAAGAATGTTTTCTATGTCCCGGTGTAAAAATGGCTGAAGATAATTCAAGAAGCTGGCAGTTTAATCGCAGGGTAAATCTTTCTGTGCTGGTTCAGTTGGTGTTTCTGGCCTCTTTGATTGTGGGCAGTTGGGTCAATTTGCAAAGGCAGCTTGATCTATTGCAGCGCGATGTGACGTATTTGTGTCAGTGTCAGAAGGATTTTCAGCAAAAACTCGAATCACTTTCAGATAAGAGTATCACTTACGAATACCGTCTACGAACAATTGAAAAACACATTCCCAAAGCTGACATTGCAGAGGGACGCTTTGGACCTTGACCGATAGGACAGAACCAGCATCTATTGTCGATATTGGCAAATCGGATATTAAGGAACCAGCAGAATGCTGAAAATCCAAGATATAAACTTATCCTTGTTAAAGCCGTGGGAAGACAATCCCAGAAGTAGTGATGGAGCTATAGATGCTGTGGCCAAAAGCATCGGGTCCTTTGGCTTCAACGTACCTATTCTCTGTGATCAGGAATTTACCATCATCGCAGGACATACACGATGGGAAGCTGCAAAGAAAATCGGCATGAAATCGGTACCTGTCATAGTCTTGGGAATAAGTAAGATACAGCGCAAGGCATTTGCAATTGCAGATAATAAAACAGCAGAATTAGCTGGGTGGGATTATCCAAAGTTGCAAAAAGTACTGTATGAATTGAAACGTAAAAAAATTAATATGCTATCTCTGGGTTATTCTCAGGCCGAGCTCCAGGCATTACTTACACAACAAAGACAGTTCGATTGGAAAGCGTTTGAAGAGCAACTTAAAGCGAGGCTTGCTCCAAGATATTTACTTTTACCTGTAAAAGTTCAGGCGGGAAAAAAAGAATCCCTCAAAAAAGCAATCAAAAAGTTTGCTGGCGAACACGGGGTAGATGAGAAGGACTTCGCGAAAGCGGCAGGTGAAGTGCTCTGTCTGTTATTGACCTGTAACAATGAAAAAACCATTGACAACAAAAGTGAAAAATGCGATTGCATTGATACGTCAGATTTACCCGAGGCTTGAATCTGCGTATCCATTCATTGCGTTCTCGACCGGCAAGGACAGCCTTGCTATGGCGGCGATGATATATGAAGCAATTGAACCTGATAAACTTCCATGTCTCTATGTACACCATAGCCTTGAGTTTCCGGAGAACCTTGATTATGTCATGGAACTTAAGGCTCGAGGGTTTGTAGTCGAGGTTCTGAAGCCATTTCTCGAATATTTCGAACTGACAGAACGAGGAATAGGATTCCTAACTCTTCTCGACGCGTGGTGTGTGCCAATGCTTGTTGGAACGGCGCTTCTGGATTGGCTTAGACGCAAGGGTGCCAGGGGTCCAATGGAAGGTGTGATGTTTCGTGGTATGTCCGGTAGCGAGTATAGTCACAAATTCCATGATGGTGTAGAACTTTATAGGAGACTCAACCTTCCTTGTTTTAACCCAATGTTGGGTTTTACAAAGCAAGAAATCATCGAAGTTATTAAAGAGCGATATGGGCTGCCTCTCAATCCAATTTACGAACATATGGATCGTACCTACTGTATTTGCTGCTACACATCTGATCGGAGAAGACAAGCATATAGCGAGAAGCGTTATCCTCAAGTGTGTAAGCAATATTATGCTTATATAGAGAAACTGCTTTTCGACAGTGGACTAATAGACAAAAGCAACCTTGCATCTGAATACAAAACCCGGGAAGAGAAACTGCAGCGTCACGGTTTTGTTCATTGGCGTCGGCAGAAAGAACAGGATGTTATCGGCGCTATAAAATATCGATTACCATCAGGTGCATTAGTTTACCATCTCCGCAAATCCGATTGGATCGCAACGAAGCATCTGAAGCCTGTAGACGGCAGGTGGGCCAGGATAGGTAATGAAATTCGATTTTGGAATGTGTCTGAAAGGATCGCTGATAAACTGATCAAACGAATGATTAATTGTTTGGACTGCGGGTTTTGTATGGTAGAATGCTTCCCATGTCGACAGTTTGACCGAGCTACAAAGTCTCTGCGAATCGAGGGCTGTATCCAGTGTGATAAGTGTCTTCGGCTAAAGTTTTGTATGGGCTGGCGTCATAGGTTTTGGCGCCGCATTATTCTGGAGAGTTAATAATATGACAAGCAAGAGCCGGGTTTACGATGGTTATCTTTTTGATTGCGGAATCAATTTCGAGCCTGTGCTTGTCAGCGCATGTTTGCTTGGTATTCCCTGTCGTTGGCACGGACACAAACCAGGGAAACGCGAGAAATTAATCGAACGTCTGAAGAAAAGGTATGTCCTTGTTCCCGTTTGTCCGGAACAGCTCGGCGGTATGCCAACACCGAGAAGCGGTGAAAGACTCGAAGGCAACGGAGCAGAGGTTCTTGATGGCAAACTGCGAATCATCGCACCAGAAACGGGACAAGACGTAACCAGATTTCATATCAATGGCGCCAAGTACACATTGGAGATTGCGAAAATTGTAGGTGCTCGCCGAGCCTACTTGAAGGGTGGAAGTCCTTCCTGTGACAGAGAAGGAGTGACCGGTGAAATACTCAAACGCGGAGGTGTAAAGGTTATCCGTGTTCCATAATAGCGACTGGTTTTTCGATAAAGCAGAAGGAGTATTTTTAGATCGTGATTAGTAATCCACAACGGCAGTTGAATAGGGTTGGGTTGTGTGATTTTACCATATCACGCAATTGCATTTTTTGAATTCACAGCGATTCTTGAGAATGTCCCAGATTTCTGGTGTTTCTCTATAGAGACTGATAGAAACATTCTTGTCGAAGCTGCGAATAGTGTCGATTAGGAAATTGTAGAATTCTACACGTTGTTTTGGCGGATAACGGAGTTTGCCATCCGTAGCTCCCTTAACAAAATTATGGTCGCAGAGCTTCCGAGCACGATTGCCATATGCCTCTCTGGCAAGGTGAAAATGGCCGGGTAGAAGCCTTAGCATGCCGAGCGTGATGTTCTCCGGTCTTGCGACGGGTAGTGCTTTCTGGATTAAATCGGCGTAGGCAGCTTGCCAGTCCGCATGGAGAATACCGGGGTCGATACGAAACCGTATTCTGTAGCCGTGATTTTGGCACAGTTCGGCGGCCTTGATACGTTCTTCGAGACCGGCTGTGCCTAATTCATACTTACTGATGGCATAATGACTGTTGAGGCTCCAGGAAACAACCGTATGGTTATTGGATTTAATAGTTAGCAAATTGTCGATGTTGCTGCTTTTGGTCAATAGCATCAGGTAAGCTTTGGAGAAACCGGAAAAAAAGGGAACTAACATTGTTGTGAGATTGGTTATGTGGTCGAGTGCGAGACTATCGAGCATCTCACCCATATTGAAACTGACTTTGCCTGAAGAGCGGCCTAAGAGCTTTCGTATTTGCTTGAACATGGTGTTGTAATTGATGTTAATCTTAACGAATGGGCGGAACTTGCGATAGACGAACGCCAGATAGCAATATGTACAGTAATAGGGACAGCCGTTTGAAATAGGAACCAATTTGTAATAAGGACAACACCGCACGGTTGAGCCAAGTTGACCATCAAAATGCCCTACGAAAGACGAAGTTTGGCCTATCATCAAGGTTTTTTTCCCGCTGAGCAGCGCTCGGCCTGGTGACATATTTGGCGAAGGGGGCCTCCGCTGGTGCTTTATTACATAGACTTGGGCCGATGGAAACAATCCTAAAATTCGCTGGGCTTCAGGATGGCCCGCTACTTTTTGCCATAACAATATAGTGTTAGCTTTGAATGTCTTTGCTATGTCCATAATAAGATTCCTGTGCCGATGTCAGGAATTTTTCCGGCCCGAGTAAAAGTATTATACTGAAAAAACGTAAAATTCATTCTAAAATTAAGGAGAGAACTTATGAAAAAGATTCTTGCGATACTAATTCTACAGTGCTTCCTATTGGCTGGCTGTGATAGTCTGCGTTTTGCGCCGACCGAGGCCCAAAAGCAGAACGCGTGGCTGCACAATCGCACAACGACGATAGCTGCGGACACTGCCAAATCTGAGGCCACTTCAGAAAAACTGCAGGCATTGACCGGGCTGTCGCAGTTGCAGAGCAGGACCTTTACTTCTTATTACGGCCTGCCGAAGGAATTCCCAAGAGCCGACACTGCTGAAGAAATACTCGCCGAATCGAGCTTCCGGCTTGCCCAAACGGCTTTGGCCGAATCGGCTGATAGGCCTGATGCCTGGCAATTAGCTGATAATGCGTTTGAATTGGCTATTGCTATTTCAGCTCTATTGAGTGGCGTGTATGGCACAAGAGCGGTTCGGTTCTTAAAACAGGCCAGGAAAAAATCGCAGGCATTGCAGGAGATTATTGCCGGCAACGAGCTTTTCAAGAAAGAGCACGAAGCCTACGCCGGAGAATTCAAGCAAGCCCATCAAAACCAATCACCCGAAACTCGTCAAATCGTTGCAGAAATGAAATCGTGACGCTTGATGCTCCCGGATTGAGGATTTGGTTATGTCTGAGCCAGTGCGATTAGGTGAGGTTCTGCTGGAAGTAATGAGCTATATAACAAAGAGAATGGACGCCCCATGCTCGATTCTCATTGCAATCCCAGCAGAAAAAGCTATACTCGATGCTCGTTCGAATATCAGGAATCGAGAATCGAGAAATGATTGTCGGCGTGATGACAGCTCAATTGCATACGCAGGGGGTAACCTCCCTCAAGGAAAAGAGAAGCATCATCAAAAGCATTATCGGCCGATTGAAAAGCAGGTTCAATATCTCAATCTCGGAAGTTGACCATCAGGACAGCAAAGCCAGTGCGGTTATCGGTATATCAATAGTCAGCAACGACTCTCATTTCATAGACCAGCAGTTTGATGCCATCATTAATTTTATGCGCAACGATGGGCGATTCTATCTCGGACAAATTGAACGAGAGACCTTCAACTCATGACTTGTTGCCGGATGCTCGATTCAAAGGATCCTATCGACGATAAATCCTGCGCCAAGAAATATGTCCACCGCCATCGCTGAGCACAGAATAACCCACCGCAGCGCAGCGATGCGCAGTTTCGCACGTGCCATAAAGAATATGATAGCGACTGCAATTGCGCCGAGTATGTACATCCAGGCGGTTTCGGTAAGAAGCTTTGCGTATCTTGACCCCAGCCCCAAGAATGTCTGAAAGTGCTTTGTCGCAAGCAGCAATGTGACAATGGCGAGGATGCCCATAATCACTGCGGTTAACAGTACCCATCTTCTATCAGAAAAGCCGGCCGAGGCGAGTCCCTGCATTCCTGCACCGATTAGCACCGAGCAGCACAGAACAGGGATGGTCAGCCAGATAATCGGGCTGACGTTGAAAAAAGGACCGCAGAAAGCCAATATCACCCCGACAGCAAAGATTACCATTATGCCGAACCGGCGGGCCGCGAGCAGCATAGAAAACCCCATCACCAATGCCGCTATTGGGACCTGATAAAAGCCGACAAGGGTTAAACTGCGCTCTGCTATAACATACGGAGCCAGCACTCCGGCCAGGTCGGCTAAACGCAATTTAAGCTGTGTTGGAATTGCGAATAAGCGGTAGTGAGTGGATATCTGGAAGAATAGCAGTATTGCCAAAAACGGCAGGGCCGAAAGCGGCCGGCTTATCCACCGCCACCTCGCTTTAGGACCGAAGGTAGCAGGACAAAACAGCCACGGTATAGTCGCTGCTAAAAAACCTGCCGTCGGGTGGTAAGCGGCTAACCCAAGTGCAAACGGCCCGAAGCCATAGATGGCTCCTGCAAAAAACGAGCCCCAAAACACGGACACCCACCGCCGGCTCAGCACAAAACAGCCCAGAGAGGCCAAACAAACATTCACAACCAGAAGGTACTGTAGTCTATTGAAGTGTTTGAAGTGCGGCTGATACAGATAGACAGCGAAGCTGGCGTACATTACTGCTGCTGCGGCAAACTTGCCGATGTTCACCCATTGATGCCGTAGCTTATTGTGAGTTAAGTATACCGTTTCTTAAAATCCTATTCTACTTCCAGATAGTTATGTTTAATATGTACAAAAACGTGAATAATAGAAGGCATAGCCAGCCCGTAAATTTTAATAAAGATGCCGAGCACGGGAAAAGGGAACTTTGCCGCTGCCAGTGTGGTATACGCCACCTTTGATCACCCCATTCTAAGTCCGCAAGATGATCGCCAAACCAAATAAATACCAAAGGTATTACGAGCACGAGCTGAATCACGAAGAAAACTGCGTAGTACCCAGCTTTGGACCCGCCTCCATGTGTGTAGCGAGAGTCGTAGAAAGAAGGGTACCAAGAAAAGACCGCGAAAAAATTAAACGCCGCAACGAATAGCGAGAGTAATCTTGAAAGTAGTTTTAGTCCGGACATTTTGTATTTCTATTTCAGCACCACCGTGCCGGTCCCTGTTGTAATTCTGTCCAGTTAGAGTGCGACCTTTGCCTCTGTTGTCTTCTTTGCAGATGGTTGCTTTACATCCACTATATCTATTGCCGATTTTGGACGTGCTGATTTCGGACATTCGCCGGTCCAGCAATAGAGACAGAGCTTCTCTTTGGGCCGACCGATGGCCTTAACCATATCATCTACAGTCTGATATCTGAGTGTTGACACATCTAAATCCCTGGCAATCCATTCCACCATGCTTTTGTATTTTTCGCTATTTGCGTCTATGTATTCTGACACATCTTGTAGGTCATGGCCTTCCAGACTGCGAATGGCTTTACGGGCGGCAAGCTCGCCGATGGAGCGTGTGGAAAGATTGAACCTGCATGGAAACATCAAAGGCGGGCAGGCGGGTCTTATGTGTATCTTTTTGGCGCCGCAATCCCAGAGTTTTTTTATAGTGAAGTTCTTAAGCTGGGTTCCCCTCACGATGGAATCCTCACACACAACGATGCTGTTGCTTTCAATTACCTCTTTAATGGGGAGAAGTTTCATCTTTGCGATGAGGTCGCGTGTCTGCTGTGAAGTTGGCGTATAACTTCTACCATATCCTGGCGTGTATTTAACAAGGGGACGTCTGAATGGTTTGCCTGATTCTATCGCATATCCTAATCCATGAGCACATCCGGAGTCCGGAACCCCTGAGACCAGGTCAACCTCAATATCCCTATCGCGTTTTGCAAGGTAGCGGCCACATCTTTCCCTAACCGTTTCTACATTTATTCCTTCATAGTTTGATGCAGGAAAGCCGGTATATATCCAGAGAAATGCGCAGATTTGGTTTACATTTCCTCCGCCCGGCCTTCTTTGCATTATCCCATCTTCATTTATCAGGATTATCTCTCCTGGTTCAATTTGTTTTACAACCTCGAATCCATTATTTGGAAAGGCACTGGTCTCAGCAGTCACCGCCCACGCATCAGCGCGTTTTCCAACAATGAGAGGCGTGTATCCAAATCTGTCTCTTGCTGCATATATTCCATCCTTATGTAGCAGCAGGAGTGAGCACGAGCCATCAATAACCTCAAACATCTTCTCTATGCCGTCTATCAAATTGTCTCCCTGGTTGATTAGCTTTGCTATCAACTCCGGGGTGTTAACGGCTCTTTTGCTTACCTCGCTAAAAGATATTCCCTTCTTTAACAGTTTTGCTGCTAATTCCTCAGCGTTTTCTACAAAGCCGCTGGTTACAGTGCAAAATGGTCCGAATCTCGAGTTTAGATATATCGGCTGTTCGTCATAGTCGCTGATAACGCCGATGCCTTTGTTGCCGTTTATACATTTATAATCATCATAGAATTTTGACTTAAACTGGCTCTGGTTCAGGTTGTGTATTTGGCGGGTGAAATCTTCTCCAAGTACCGCTATGCCTCCATATTCGGTTCCCAGATGCGAATGATAATCTGTTCCATAGAAAAGGGTTTCTGCACAATTCTCATTCGAGACCACTCCAAAAATACCACTCATCTTTTGCCTCCTTTGCAATATGTTTGATATTTCCGTTATCAAACGCTTGGCGAACCGCCGCGCCGCTAATCATCAGCTATTTAAGGACTACTTTGCCTGTGCCTGTTGTGATTCTGCCTATCTTATAAACCTGCTCGCCATATCTTGTCAGCTTCTTCGCTATCGAATCGGCAAAGTCCTCTGCCACTATCAGCACGAACCCTATACCCATATTGAAGACTCTGAACATCTCGTCCTCTTCGACAGGGCCTGTCTTTTGCAGAAACGTAAATATCTTCTGCTTTGGCCAGCTCGTTTTTTTTATAACCGCATTACAATCTTTCGGCAGCACTCGTGGAATATTTCCCGGCAGACCTCCGCCGGTAATGTGTGCCATTCCGTGGACGACTCGCTTGACCTTATATTGTGATAACAGTTTTACTATTGCTCGAACGTAAATTCGCGTCGGTTCCAGCAGTGTATCGCCCAGCGCAGCCCCGTCGAGTTCATCCGGCGCGTCGGTCATTTCAAGAGCGGCTTTCTTAAAACAGATATTGCGAACGAGCGAATAGCCGTTACTGTGCAGCCCGCTTGAGGCCAGGCCGAGAATATAGTCGCCGGGTCTTATGTTTTTTCCGGTGATGATTTTTTTCCGCTCGACTACGCCGACGGCGAATCCGGCCATATCGAAATCGTCTTTTCGGTAGGTATCGGGCATTTCAGCGGTTTCCCCGGCAATGAGTGCGCAGTCAGCCAGTCTGCAGCCGGCCGCAACGCCTTTTACCAGCTCGGTGATTACTTTCGGCTCCAGCTTATTCACCGCCAGATAATCGAGGAAAAACAGCGGCTCAGCGCCCTGAACAAGCATATCATTGACGTTCATTGCCACTAAATCAATGCCTACGGTGTCAAACTTTTTTATTTTGCCGGCTAATTGAACTTTGCTGCCCACGCCATCGGTGCAGGCCACAAGGACAGGGCTCTTGTAATTTTTCTTGAAGAGTCTTTCGTCGTAGTCAAGCCGAAACATCCCCGCAAAGCCGTTTTTGGTCTTGATAACCCGCGGCCCGAATGTGCTGGCAATGCAGGAGTAGATTTGCCGAACCATCTCGTCGTTGGCATCGATACTCACGCCGGATTGTTCGTAGCTGATGTATTTACTCATCTATCTCGGTCTCGGACAAATCGTCAAACATCTGCATTTGACAATGTTCCGCAGCGAACTTGTTCACCGCAATATCTACGGGTATTCTGTATTTGCCGTTCCAGCAGGCGGTGCAGTAGTGCTCTGCCGGTAAAACTGCACAGGACAGCAGCCCATCCAGTGACATATAACCGACACTGTCCACTCCAAGAAAATCCTTGATTTGCTCGAAATCGCGATTATTTGCCAGCAGCTCTTCTTTGGTGGGAAAATCAACGCCGTAAAAACAGGGAAACCTCAGTGGCGGACAGCTCACTCGCAGATGGATTTGCTTTGCACCGGCTTGTCTCAATGCCCTCATCTTACCTCTTGTCGTTGTTCCGCGAACGATTGAATCGTCCACCACCACAACGCGTTTTCCACGCACGATTTCATTGACTATTGCCAGCTTGAGTTTAACCTCCAGTTCTCTCAGTTTCTGGTCGGGCGAGATAAATGTCCTGCCTATGTAGTGGCTCCTGACAAATCCCATATCGAAAGGTATTTTACTTTGCTCTGCGTATCCTATTGCCGCCGATGTCCCTGAATCCGGCACCGGTATTACCACGTCTGCGTCGGCCGGCTGTTCTATCGCCAG
>Ga0114919_10000109_pt1 | contig 50818 bp, 59 predicted proteins | sample BlataG_FD_88682 | JGI IMG/M metagenome (GOLD analysis project Ga0114919, IMG submission 88682) | Deep subsurface microbial communities from Black Sea to uncover new lineages of life (NeLLi) - Black_00105 metaG | ecosystem: Environmental > Aquatic > Marine > Oceanic > Sediment | place: Atlantic... | reverse complement strand
CCTAACTCCTTTGCGATTTGTTCAAGCTCGATCCAAACCTCATCCGAGATTGGAATACCCTCCCGCAGGCGTCGCTCGCGCGTTTTTTGCTCGGGCTCACCAGGGACCATTATTTCCCCAACGCCCGGCACTTTCCGCGAGGACTTGACTTGCTCGATGAACTCCCTTGCCCGAGCCCGAAATTCCTCTTGCGCAATGAAAGCTTTCGGGTCGATCACGATCATGAAATCGCCCTTCGTGCAGAAGCCTTCGACCGGCTCTAGCGTCCCCTTGACTTCTTTACCGGCAGCCGCGCGCACGAGGGGGCCAGCAAGCAACTCGAGCACGAAGGCTAAAGCGTAACCCTTTGGTCCGCCGAATGGACTTAGGGCACCCTTCAACCCCTTTGCTGGGTCGGTCGTCGGCTTGCCCCCGGAGTCGATTGCCCAATTTTCGGGGATGGGCTTGCCCTCCTTCATCGCCTTCACGAGTTTTCCTCGAGCCGCGACGCTCATCGCCATGTCAAGCAGCACGGGGGGCTCGGTCGGTAGGCCTATCGCAAGTGCATTGGTGCCGAGTAAGGGTTCGACGCCGCCCCAAGGATGAACCAGCGCATCGGTCGTCGTCGTCACAATGCCTATTAGCCCCTCGTGCATCGCCAGCTCGGCATAGTAGCCCGCGATTCCGAAGTGGTTAGAGTTGTAAACGCCGACCGCAGCCACGCCCTGCTGCTTCGCCTTCTCGATCGCGAGGCGCATCGCGCGCGTCACAACGTAGTGCCCCAAACCGTGCCCGCCGTCGATGAGACCAGTTGCTGGAGTTTCTCGGACAACTTTGACCTTCGCTTTGACAATGATCGTGCCTCGCTTGAGCGCGCGCAGGATGTATGGAAGGCGGAGCAGGCCGTGCGATGCGAAGCCGCGCAGATCACCCTCGGCCAGCACTTCCGCCGTGGCATTGGCTTCCTCACCCGAAGCACCGAGCTTTTGCAGCAAGGTGCGTATGATTGTTTTTTCCCGATCAAATGTGAGTATCATCCTATCTCCCAAGCTCTCTCGAACACGTGCCTTAAAATTTCATCGCCCAAGCAATAAAAAAGTGGCTGGTATCGTGTGTCCTATTTAGGACACCATCATCGGCAGTTCTTCACCGGCCATCCCATTTAGGTGGGGCAAGTTTGAATCACAGAGACGATTAGACCGTGAGCTATCGTTTCCAGCATATACGAAGTTTCAGCTCAGCCGAAATTTTGGCGAACGAAGTGAACCGTGTATGCTGTGTTAGGTGATAGTGCGAACAAAGGGGTGTTCATTTTATTCCACCTATCTGTTGCTTAACTACTTTTACTACTTGTTCAGGACTTTTAGTTGAAAACACAAACTCTCTGAATCTACCTTCCCTCAATGATAGCACAACTCGAGGACTTCCTAAAACATTGTACACCAATCTCCATTTTCCCTTAACTCTTCCTAAGCGTATGCCCCAACCTCCATATCTAATGGTTGAAGCCTCATCTAAATAACAGCCCTCGATATTCTCCCATATGATTGTGTGTTTAAAAATTCCATAACCAACAGCGATAGATCGGGGCGTCATTCTGATAACCAGTCTACTAAAATTAATCGTAACTCCTAGAAACAGTAGAAACACAAGTAGGAAAAACCAGTTTGGTGCAGGACGAACGCCAATTGGTTCTACCAAAATCTGATAGACCAATACAAAAAGAAAGCTAGCTGTAACAGCGGACAATATACCTGTTATACCTTTTGAGAATATTTTCTCTTTATAGATATTATCTGCTTGCATTTTTTATCTCCTTGGATTTCATGTATTTTTCATTTTTTATAATTTTGCGCCCCGTGTGAGCATTTCACTTAACTCAGCATGAAGCGAACTGCAGCACATGTCCTATTTAGGACGCTCTGTCCTATTCAAGACACCGGGTAAAAGCCGTCTAACCTCCCTCGATGTCAGAAGAATCCGATCCGACTCAACGAATGCCAGTACCTTGCCCTCCGCCGTGAGCACGCGCTCGGCAGCAGCTCGCAACGCAGCCAAATCTTGAAACCTCCACACCGAATGTTGCACTAGCCGCGCATTACGCTTCAGGTAGCGATTCATCCTTCGCCTTGCCTTGCTTCGACCATCTAAGTCGTAGACCAGTAAGTATGCCGTGACATCACCTGTCCTATTTGAGACACTAGGCCACGGGCTTGCCGCCTTTAAGCACGACTTCCCTGTTGCCGTCGCCCTCATCGCAGAGCAACCAAGTCAGGTGTGGTGTCGCCTGCGACATGCGCCTAACCGTCAAAACTATTCGAAGTTTGTCCTCGTCATCCCGCACCCGGGTGAAGCCCCAGCGCGCGCCGCAGGGCTCCATGCCCTCAAGGATGTCCGACTTCCGCCAGAGTCTGATGCGCTCACTGAATGCCCGCCGCACGTTGAACTCCTCCTTGATCGCCCGCAGCGCTCGAAGCTCCTCGGGGCCGACGGTTTCAAGGGTCTGGTAGTGAATCAGTCCCATTTCCCCGCCAAGCCTTTGCGCGGAGGTCATTTATAAGGAGGAAAAATCAGCTCCTACACCACTCGACAACGGCCTCAAAGAGTTCTTTGCCATCGGCTGGCCTGAGTGCGAACTCGTTCCCCCGCTCCCGATATCGCTTCACCACGAGCTCCGGGTCTGCCTGCTCGGGCTTGAAACGCTTGAGCTCCTTCAACCCCAACGGCATTGAAATTAGCCCCGTTTTGTAATGCATGCTGTAGGGTGCCCGCACGTCACCCATGGGCTTGATGATGGATGCATCGAACAGGACTTTGTCGGTTCGCGCTTCCTTCTTAGCCGTCTCGGCCGTCGTCAGCCCCGGCAAGCGTTCCGCTACGCGTGACTCGATGAATCGCACGATGTCCGCATAAAAATTAAAAGCATTTCGCTCCCTTCGTCCGGTCCGAAGCTGCTTCGGCCTGTACCCCTTCGGCAACTCATGGCGTTCGAACTGCGCCCAGAACTGGAAGCCTCGCGAGCCACTGAACTTGATCGCCGGTTCGATTCCGTATCCCGCGAGCACCTTATATGCCTCATGGACCACCCCCTTCGTCCGATCGAGCTCAACTTTTTTGCCCGCGTCGAAGTCGATCACGAGCCAGTCGGGGCGATCTGCGTCCACGCGATGGATGTAAGGGATGAAATCGATGCCGTGGACGTCTAGCCACCGCTGCACGTCCTTCGCGCTTTTTATCGTGATGTAGCGGGGGCCTAACTTTCGCTGGAGCCACGCGCGCTCGGTGAAGAGGCGAAAGACCGACACCCAGCGGTCGCGGCAGAACTCGAGCAGGGCATCGACCACGTGGGGGTAGTACTGCTTTGCGCGGTAGACCTTGAGGTAATCCTGGTTCAGCTGCCCCCTGACATCCCGCCACCGCTTGTCAAAATGCTTGCGCCCGGAATCGGTAATCGCGTACTCACCGGCTTTACTCTCGACCCAACCCTTTTTCTCGAGATCACCTAGGAGTTCTTGTGTTTCCTCATCCGAAAACTTTTCACCCGCATCGCGGCTCAGCTTCTCCTGGACGTGCGGCACGTCCACGAACTTGCCGCGGCGTTTGATGGCAAGCGTTATGAGTGCGTGGTCCTCATGTGTCGCTTTCGACAATCGCTCACCCAGCTTGCCCTACGCGCTCGTGATCTCTCCAAGCTTGTCGCCCAGCAGTTTCTCCGCGCACTTCCAGCAGACGAAGCTCGCCTTTACCTCACCGGGCTTCACTATTTTGACATATGCGGCGTCGTAGCTCATCATCTGGACGGTCTTGCCGCAAAGCTTACACTTTGGCCCTTTCGCCCGCATATTTACCAAAATCTGTTATGTGCTCAAAATTAATAACTTCTCCGCAAAATTGCCAGTGAAGGTACCCAAAATGCTTCCCATCCTACGCCCCCCGAAGTTGGACCTCGACGAGTTGGCTCGGCTCCAAGCGCGGGTAGCCAAGCGGGTAGTGCACAAGAATCGTTTCAAGAAGCTCAAGCGCATCGCCGGGTGTGACATCTCCTTCGCACGAAGCGGGCTGGCCTACGCCGCCTGCGCGGTGCTCGATTACAAAAGTCTTGAGGTACTCGAACGAAAAGCCGTCAGAGTCAGGATGAGGTTCCCATACATCCCGACCTTTCTGGCCTTTCGAGAGCTCGAGGGGATGCTGAAGGTAGTCGAAGGTATGAATGCGGATGTTTACATGGTAGGTGCTCAAGGGTTAGCGCACCCCCGCCGAGCCGGTCTGGCATGCCACCTTGGGGTGACGCTGAACAAGCCGACGTTAGGGGTAGCTAAGAACAAATTGTGCGGGAGGGCTGAAGAGCCGAAGCGGGAACGCGGCGCGTGCTCGCTACTCAAAGATAACGGGGAAATCATAGGAGCCGTGCTTCGAACGCAGCCCTCCAACAGGCCGGTATACGTGAGCATCGGCCACGGACTTTCGCTCAAAACTGCCATTCGGATTGCGCTTGAAACGACACGAGGATTTCGTCTGCCGGAACCTTTGCGAGCCGCCCACGAACTCGCCACGCGGGCGATGAAATCTCACTAACATTGCCTCCCACTAGGCGAATTTTTAAGGTCCAATCCCAGATTTTGAACCATGAAATTTGCGACAAGTGTCTGGTATGGGGATAGGCCCCTACGGCCTACATTTGAAAAAGCACGTAGGCTGGGATTTGACTTTATCGAACTTTCCTTAGACTACCCTTGGCCGGATCAACTGACAAGTGAGGAGACAGGATTGTTGGAAAAACTAAAGGAAGAGTATGGATTAGAAATATCATTCCACGGACCTTGGTCTGGGAAAGTTATCTTCCATCCAAGAGATGAGATTTCCGATGCTTGCCTGAAGATTTACGAAAAATGCTTGAAATTTGCGGAAGGGTTTAATCCTCTGTATTTCAACTTTCACCAAATCGGACACATTACAACTTCTAGCTTCGAAGAAATCAGAAAGAAAATTTTTAATAAAGCGTTAGAAACGACCCGCACGATAGTAAATTTTGGGAGAAGTTTTCCGGTTACGATTGAAAATAATCCTAGCCGCCTCTTCGGGCGTCCAAGAGATATCAAGCTTCTTCTAGATAAGATCAGTGCCCTAAATTTTTGCTTCGACGTTGGTCACGCTGTTGTATCTAAATGGGAAATTCAACATGCAAAAGGGGGGTCAGGCGAAAAACTGGAGATAGATGATTGGCTCGACCTTTTTAAAGATCGTGTTTTGACCGTTCACCTCCACGATTGCTTACTTGGAGGCAACTTGAAACCAATAGATCACTTTGTTATTGGAAAAGGGAACTTGAATTTTGAAAGCATCGTTAGGGCAATTAAAAAGACAAGTTGCAGATATGTTGTCCTAGAAACTTTCCATACAAGAAAAGGGGTTTACGCATCCGAGGAAGACCTTAAAAACAATTTAGAATTTTGCAGGAGTTTGATAAGATAAAACTATCCAAACCCAACGCGATGAAACTAGGACTCTCCTCCCTGCTGTTTCCAAATGCCTCCATCGATGACATTGTCAAGTTTTCAGCGAAGCTTGGCGCGGAATGTGTTGAAATAATCTACGATGCCCCGCACTTCCCGCCCGACTACGACCAGCGCAAGCTCTCTGGTATAAAGGAACTCCTCGATGCTCATGGGCTCCGGGTTTCGGTGCACGGGAGCTTCTGGGATTTGAATCCAGCCAGTCATCACCGCGAGCTCCAGAAGCTGACGCTCAAGCAGGTCGGGCGGAGCATTGATGCCTGCCGCGCGCTCGGAGGGGAGATCGTCGTGCTCCATTTCGGGAGGTGCCCCGTCCCAGAGGCCAAGGATTTCTTGGAGGGGGCGAAACGACGATATCGCAGGTTTCTCGAGCAATGCCTACCCTACGCGAGAGAACGAGGCGTGACCCTGGCTCTCGAGAATGCGGGTGGGCAGCTCGCCACCTACCCATCGACCGTTGAAGAACTCAAGCGACTCGTGCTCGAGCTTGAAGGAGCCAAAGTGGCGTTCGACATCGGACACGCCCATCTGGCCGAACGAAGGTCCGGAAGGAAGGCTACCGGGCTAGCGATCGCTGAAGCCATCGAGGGCCTGCGCGAGCATCTGGTTCATGTGCATGTGCACGACAACCACGGCAAAGACGATGATCACCTGCTGCCGGGTGATGGCGATATCGATTTCAAACCCGTAGTTGAGGCCCTGCGAGCGATAAACTACGGTGGGTTGCTGATAGCTGAACTCTGGAACCCCAAGCACCCACTGGAAACTGGCCGGAAGGGGATGAAAAAACTCAGGGATCTTTTCAAAACTAGCTGAATTCAGCGACCACCGTTGTGAAAACTGGCCCGCGAACGTCAATGCGCTTCTTGTTCGAGGTGACGTAGCGCTGCGCTGCCTCCTCAATCGCTAAATTAAGGTCACTCGGAAGCTTCACGTTTCTCACACGGACCTTGACTTGGCGTTTGCCTCCGCGACCAGCTTGCTCGATCTCGCTCGCCACGAGTGCTGCAAAAGCATCGATGTATCGGATGCAGGTCGAAGTACCCTTGGTCCGAACTTCATTCAAAAACTCATCTTGCTCCCATCCCTTTGGAGGAACCCCGACGATGTTTCCTCCATAAACATAGACTTCGTTGAATCCTGCCGGCCCGATGAGCTTCGTGCCACGCTCTGGTTCGATCACCTTAACTACCACTTGCCTATCCAACAATTTACCTTCAAAAGCTGGAAACTCGCACGGGCTTGACTCGTTGGCGTGCCGCTCGGCCACGCGTGCGATTGCTGCAGCGATCTCTCGCCCTACCTCGCTCTCGGGCGCGCGCTCGAGCTTGATCATTTTAGCCAATTGCGCGTCCGAAAACTCGGCTGGCTTGTAAAGGTAAGGGTAGACAAGCACGCGCATGTCCGCTTCACCGGTCTCAATCATCAACACGCGCTCGAGCCCTATACCGAGGTTGAAGACGGGGTAAGCGATATCATAATTGCTCAGCGCCACTGGGCTGTAAAAACCAGCATTGCCGACTTCAAGGTACTCTCCCGTGCGAGGGTGCTTGACAAACACCTCGAATTCCGTTCGCGGTGCGTAGTACTTCGAGGTTGCGGCTTTCATCGAGAACTTCACCTCTGCGAATCCCAGCTTGCTCAATATTTCTCGAGTTATTCGCTCCCCATCTTCAAGGCTTATCTTTTCAGCAACGATGACCACCGAGGCTGTCCATGACTCATAGAGATGCGTCGGGTCAAGTCGCTGCTCCCTTCTAAACTTTTGACCAATCGAGAAGAGTTGTAATGGTAGGGGCTCACGTTTGATCATTTCAGAAAGGACCGGAAACCAAAGAGAAGTGGTGTGAGATCTCAAAGTCAAGTTAGTTGGGAGTGGCTTCAACGCCTTAAACTCAGGAAAAACTTCTGAGATGAGTTTAGTGGCTTGCACCTCCCCTACATCAAGCTCCTTGACCATTACCTCAATCAAATCATCGGAGCTGATTTCTGCCTTTTTGTATTTTCTAAAAATTTCCTTTAATTTTTCTACTTTTGTGAACCCGGCGATTATATCATTTATTTTCCCGAGTTTATTTTTGCTTATTCCAATATCGGGCCGGTCAAGACTTGATAGGAAGAATACTCTGTCTAGGATCACTAGCGCTTCAGGACCATATTGGCGCCGTACTTCATTAACATCGACTATCGTTGGGAGATAAGCTTCAGTAAAACCCATGCTTAAAAGAACTTCCCTCACTTTAGTTGCGAGTTTTGGCAGAGGATGTTGACTCGGCTTTTTAATTAAGGTGAAAAACTTGCCTCTTGTTTTCAGGAGCCGTGCTGTTTCTAACCAAGCTTTTTCGTAGTCCTTCTTCGCTTCCTCTTTAATTTTTCTTATATCGAACTTCATCTTTTCCCCAACTATATATCTCTTGCAATCTTTCGTTCTTTCTTTTTGAGTAAAAGAACTTTATCTTTTCTCCGAATTTTATTCTAAAGAACAGCGTTTAAGCTATTTTGGTGATATGGCGCCGCCGAAAATAATAATTAACCTACTTTTTCTCCCACTTGACGCGTTCAAGCGCCCGTTCAAGCCTTTGTTGCCTGAGCGCGATCGTCAGGTCACCGCGGGTCTTCTCCAGCACCCGCCGGACCATATCCTGCCTCCGCTTCATCCCGGGTAAAATAGCGTCCGGGTAGTCGAACTCCATAAGCAGCTCAAAGATTTCCTCCATGAACTTGAGCGCTTGCTCCGCTCGATCAACCTCGTCTGCCCTTATCAAGTCAAGCGTGTGCCGCCTGAGCTCACCCGCGGCATCGGCGAGGGCCGCGAGGTAGGGTTTGTAGGGGATGCTAAGCTCCTCGGGCGTCAATAGTTTTCCATCCCTGATTAGTGCCTGAACTACCATTGCTTCACCGTATTCCTGGTAAGCCGAGAGGATGATGCCTGAATCAGCCAAGTGGGGCTCAGCTTTCACGGCTTCCGTGAGAGTTGCAAGTGCATCGCGAGCATTCGTTAAGAGTTCGTCGGCGCTCGATCGGTCCCCCCGATGAGTCGCGGCTATAGCCCGGGCGGAAGCCCTGATGACCTCTCGCGAGGCGTCGAGTACCCGCTCCCGGAGCTCCCCTTGGGCATCGAAGTGCTTGCGCATTCGTTCAAGCATTTCCCTCAACTCTACCCCCATCTACCTAGGCGACCGACCTATTCAAGGCTTGCGCAATGGGACAATGTAGGTAACATAAACAAACGAACTTTTAGTCACCCTACTAAGGAGAAGAGGCTCCAGCTTCACCCACCGCCCCCGAACTCCTCGCTCACCCTCAAAATATTTGTCTTAAAATAACGCGCTTTCGTTATCGTGTGCTTCCGCTCGAGGTTGTTTACGAGGGCACTCAACTTGGACTTCGACATGTCGAGCTCCCGTCTGAGCTTGTCCTGACGGGCCTCGCCGCCCGACCGCAGGATCGACTCGAAGACGCGACGCTCATCATCGGTGAGGGTCATCAACGCCACCCGTAAGGTCCGCTCGGAAGCGTAGCGTTTGAAGAGGAAAACGAGAACCGCCGCGATCCCACCGGCGACCGCTGCCATCATCCCAATCGCGACCACGATCGCCGAGAGTTCAAGGCCCGGTGCAGGCTTGAGCGGCCCGTAGAGGAGCAGGCCTAAACAGAGTTGGAGCACCACGACCAATGCCACGATGCCGAAAGCCTCTCGAATTGTCATCGACCGACCATAGTTTTGAACGTATTGAGCAACATAAATCTTTCGAAGTAAATGGGTCCAAAATCAAAAATCAGGATTATTGGGGCTATTTGAACGATAAGGGGGAAAATAATTGGTTTTTAACTTACAAATCGGCTTTTGAATCCAGAGCTGAATGGAGATAGGACGGTTTTTGGAGACTCGGTAAATACCCTCCTTTCCAAAGATTTACGTGAAAATCGATGAACCGCGCGCGCGATAGGGGCGGCGTGGGGAGCTCAACCCGAACCAAAAAAGGTGAGAAAAATGAGAAGGCTTGACCAAAAAGGCGTGGCGGCGCTTGCAGTAGTGATAGTGATCGCTGCATCGACGGGCGCGGCTGTGGCGACGCCTGTGATAGTTGACGTGGCAGATGTCGACCCAGACCATCCACTTTACGGGCTCGAGCGCTTGGGTGAGCGGATCCGAATGGTTGGAGATGATGACCAAATGAGGGAGCGCTGGGGTGAATATGCTCGCTTGGTCGACCGAGGAAAGGGCATAGGGTATAAGAAAATCTTAGAAGAGTTCGTGGAAAAGATGCATGCTGTCGCACCCGGAGATGTCGAGGCTGAGCGAGAGGAAATACAATGGATGCAAGGTCAAATGTTGGGGATTTGCAGAGTGCAATTGAGGCTGTCCAAGGAGCTGTGTGATGGCCTTAAGGATGACTTGCCCGAGGTTAGTGAAGAAATCAATAGAATTTGCAATGAAATCGAAAACTGCGAAGAATGGTTAGAAATTGCAGAGTTGCGTGAGAATGCCCGAGCGCGCCTGAGGTTAATCAGAGAAAAGATTGAAAATATCGTGAGGCGGCACAGGGCGCGAATAAGAAGACCTGTCAACATATACTTCGACATCGACAACGTGCTCGCTGATGTGGATGTCACGGTGAACATCGAGGTCGACATCACCATCGTGAGGCCAATTCCAATCGTGGCACAAAGTTTCGAAGAAAAGCTGAATGAGTTCAAAAACCTGTTTGCCGAAGTTCAGGCGATGCTTGAGGGGGCACCAGAAAATACGCACGGTGTGCGAGCTGCAAGGCGGCTCGTTGAAGTGGCGACTAAACAATACAAGAATAGAGCTGTGACTGCATATGAAGGGGAGAAGCTCAGGAGAGCGCTGGGACTGATTCACGCCGCAATAATGCCCCTCCGCAACGCAAAGCTGATCCTCGAACATGCCAGCGAATGGGAGCCAGAATTTACGGGTCAATGGATGCAGTGGAGAGAGAGATGGCAGGAACTCAAACAAGAACTCATCGAGGAAGGAGCTTGGGAGAACATCCTCGAAAACTGGGAGCAGTTCGCTGAAAACGTACGGCAGAGATGGCGAGAGAAATTACTGGGGAACTTTAGAGGAAGTTAGCCGACCCAGCAATGCCGGAGCGGGTCGGTTACACTTCTTTTTTATAACCTAGAACACGCTGCTTAGCCCTTCAGCAAGATGACGCGACTGACTTTGGACTCATCAACCAACTTGTAGCCCGTCTCGCGTGCCAGCGCCTCAGAAAACTCCCTGACCTCGCCATGCAGGGGCATGTTCTCCAGAGTTAGTCTTTTGCGCGAGTACCCAACCCACATATAACTTTTCGCCTCGATAAAATCTGGCGCGGCCTTTTCGATGAACTTTGCGTATCCAGGTGCATCCTTAAGGTTGAGCCCCTTGACCAGCGTCAGACGGATGACTCTTCTGCACGTGAATGATGACATAAGCTCGAGACTCCGGTTCAGCCGCCCCCAGCCATCGGGAACGGTTGGTTGGCAAACCGCCTCGTAGGTTTCGAGATCCGATGCAACGACCGAGATGTAAAGCTGCGTGGGCTCAGCGAGGTGTTCCAAGACTTCTGGGTGCATACCATTTGTAACCAAAAAACTCGTCATTCCTCGCCTGCTGCACTCCTCAACTAATTCATTTATTTTGGGATAGAGGGTCGGCTCACCAGCTAAAGAAATCGCGCAGTGTTTTGGCTCCTGGGCCTCCTTGAGCTTCTTTTTGTTGACATTGGGGTTGCCGCCGAACCCGCTAAGCAGCTTTCTCTGCGCTGAAATTGCTCCGTCCAAAATATCTGCCGGCTCATCGACCTCACCAACCCAGTTCGAGTGGGTCACGTTGATGTTCCGCCAACAGTAGATGCAACGGTGGTCGCAAAACGGCAAGCTGGGTGTGAACTGCAGGCAGCGATGGCTTTGCATGCCAAGCTCTCGCCCATAGAACTGCTCTTTGTAGCAAGACCCTCGCTGGAGCAAGCTTTTTCGCGTCCAATGGCAGACTTTGACCGCGCCGTGTTTGTGTTTGCCGACGAATCGATAGCCCGCACGCTCGAGCTCTGCAAGCTCACGAGCAGAAATTACCATCCGATCATTCCTTCGGTTTCAACTTCTGCTGAAGGGCCTTGAACAGATATTTTTTGGCTTCCTCTAGCTCTCCCTCGCCGTTCATGCTCGCGGCACCTGCGTGTCCGCCCCCGCTGCCCCCAAATTGCTTCCCGAGCTCCTCCATGAGCTCACCCAAATGAAGCCCCAATGTCTTCAAAATCTCTTGGCGTGCACGTCCGCTAAGCCTTATCCTGCCTTTCTCTTCCGAACCAACGATCGCCACATCTGCCCCGATTCGCACCAACATCGACGCCGCGTCGCCCTCGAAGGACCCCAACTCGGAGAGGACTACCAATCGCCCGTGAATCCGACGCAGCTCCACCCGCTGCGCGGCCTTTAGCATCGCGACCCGCTTCGAGGGATCCTCGGGTAGCCTAAGCGCCTCCAGCACGCGCCTGTAATTGACACCTGCCTTTATGAGAGAGTTGACTGCCTCGAAGGTTTGATCCTTCGCGAACCTGAAGTGAGCGGTGTCGCTTATGATGCCTGCAAGCAACAAGGATGCCCCCTCCGGAGTAAGCTCCGCACCCAGCTCCCGAACGAGCTGCAGGATAAGTTCCGACTCGGATGCAAACTCCTCTTGGACGAAATAAAAGCTCGCCCGTTGTTTCATCGCCTCGACCGGTCGGTGGTGGTCGATCACCACTAATTTTGGCGCCTTTTGTTCGAGTTGTTCCCCAAGCTTGCCGAGGTGCTCCAAGCTTGAGGTATCGACGAGTACAACAAGACCTGCTTCCAATGGGGGGTTTATCGCGATCTCCCGCCCGAACGCCCTCAGGAGGTTCTGGGAGATGAGACCGAGGCTCTCAGAAACCCCAGCTTTGGCCCGCGCGCCCAAGCGATTGAGGACCTCGGTGAGCACGATCGCGCTGGCGACAGCATCGGGGTCGGCATTATGGTGGCACAGCACTAGGATTTGCTGCCCACGCTCGGCAGCCCCCGCCAAAAAATTAGCCAGCTCCTTCATGATTTCACTTAAGCTAAGACGCCTCTTCGCTAGGCAGATTGCCCTTTAGGGCCCCCTCGAGCTTTTCGCGCATCTCTCGCAGGCGCTGGACGATACGTTCCTCCTGGCGCTCGAGCGTTTTAATTCGCAGGTCAAGGGTTTCCTTCTGCTCACCAAGGCTCTTTTTAAGCTCCTCTCGCTCCGACTTGACCAAGATGGTCCCCACGCTCTTGTAGACCGTGGCGCCCTCTTGGAGTTTCCCTAGCTCCTCGAGGGCTCGCTCGGTCTCTCGTAAGAGTAGCTCGAGCTGCTGTCGTTGCGTCATCAACACTTGGGCCTGCTGCTGGGTCTGCCGAAACTGCGCGAGCTGATGGCGCAGCTGAGGTGATGGCTTTTCCATTTATTTTCCCCTTGATTAGATTACATCGCGCGCGACGATCGTCCACCGGAGGAACGAATTCAGCGCTGCGCGTAGGGCTGCTGTATCTTCTGCATCTATCTGCAGACATAAAACGTTTTTCCTGCGTCGGATGCTCGCCCTGCACCGCGTCGAAGCTGGCAACGCTTCCTCGGGCCTAAGCGCCCGCTGTACTGCCCCAGCCTCGCGCGCGCTCTTGAAGGCGAACTCGACGCTCGCGCTAGCTCGCTCCGCTTTCACCACGCAATCGCCCGAAACTCGCTATTTGGAGTACCGGCCCGATCGCCTCGGAGCTCGGCCTGAGCTGGAATTGGAGCTGAAGCTCATCGTCGGAAGTTATTAGGACAACCCCCCCGGCATTTGGTAGCTTACTCAAGATGGGTAAGTTTAATAACTCACTGAGAAAATTTGCAAGATTCCGCGCCTTTGGGCCTTCGGCGCAAAATTTTGTCCCTTCGAGTTTGGCCTTCTGCCCGAGGTCTCGCTGGAGCTTGACCTCACCCAACTCAACCCGCGCGTCGAGCCATCGCCAGCCTTGGCCAACGGCCAGAAATCGTAGCTCCCTGGGTCGTCCTGCGAGGCTATTCACGACCATCACGCGATCGTGACCGAGCGAGCTGGCGAGCGAGGTTAGTTTACTTATTGTTTTTGCCCCGCGCGGCACATAGGTCGCATTCGGAAGGACCCGTGTGAGTTCCCTACATAAAATTCTCGTGCGATGTCCTAGGCGCCTTGAAGTGGAGATTAGCATTTACCTCGCCCTGACTTTACGGACCACCTCAGGGCGGGGTTTAAATAGCATGCGGGACCCACAATGAGGGCATCTCACGCGCCCTTCAAGGAGTTTCTCTATTTGCCTTCCGCAATTGCTGCACCTCAACATCTAACCATCCTCCGCCTCGACCGGCGTCTCCCTCTTCGGCACCGCGGCCAGCGCTGATGGTGAATACGCCGCGCCAGCAAACTTCGCTCCACAACGCCCACATCGCCAGATCGAGGAGCCCACACGCTTGACTTTTACCGCCCCACAGTTCGGGCACCTGTAGCGCTGCCGGAGCTTGCGCTCCACCTCACGCACGAGCTTTCGTAGCTTCGTGCCATAACGAGGACCAAGCCCCCCCGTGGAGCCAACTTTCTTTGCCCGAGGCACACGTTCACCCCAGTTTTGCTCTAAGCTCCGCTCCCTCCGCCCGGGCCATCTCGTAAGCCTGCTCCAGTTCCTCCCGCGAGAAGCACCCGATGCCGCCCTTCTGCACCGCGCATATGCTGCCGTCCTCAATCGTCGCTATGGTTATGCGTGCGTCCATTACTCCTTCCTCGTCCAGACAGGGGTCAATCATAAGCTTGCTGTTGATCTTCGCCACGGTCACCGCCACGGGCCTTTTATGGATTGGGAACTCGGGCAGCGTCCACGCCTCGTCCTCGGGCGGCTTCGCGTTCAGGAGCGCTGCTATCGCCGCGAGCGCCGAGGCGTCGATCAAGTTCCCGTCGTGGTCGAGCACATAGATGTCGATGAAGACCGCCCAGACGTCCTCACCGGATTTTATCACCAGCTTATCCAAGTCAATCGCGTTTGACTCACGTATGCCTCGGTCGACCACGCGAGCTAGCTCAATCGCGTTTTCACTGGGCCGCCCTGGTTCGAAAGTGGGCGATGCCAAAGGCAGGAGTTCGGCGTTAACGACCAGCATCCCGTTATCTGGTTTATCGGGGAACGGCTCAGCGTGTTCAACCTTAATGCCTGCCACCACCTGCGTTTTGCCTACCTTTACAAGAGCTGAGCCTTGGGCGCTCTTTATCGGACCGACCTCCACAGAAACCTCTCGAAACTGATCCATCGTTCGAGTATCTATTCGCTTGCCTTCGCGCGCGAGGTCAGCGATGTAATCGCGCCTGACGCTTGAAACTATTTCGTACATGCTTCATTTCTCCTGTTTAATCGCATACTTCTCTCTTAGGGCTTGGCGTTGTATCCCGTATATCTGCTCGCATGCTTTAAATGCGAGGCCCAAGGCTTGCCCGAACTCTTCCTTGGTGAAGTGGCCGTCCATCTGCAGTAATGTGACCAGCTTCTTCCTAGGCACCATCGCTATTGGCATGTCCGTCGTTCCCCACTGATCCTCATCCTTGGTCAAGTCAAGCACTATTGTATCGTCTATCTTCCCTACTGCAATCGATGAAACCATATCGCGCATCGGAACGCCCGCATCCGCTAGTGCCACGGACGCAGCGTTTATGCCTGCGGTACGTGTCCCCGCGTCCGCCTGTAGGACCTCGATGAAGACATCTATTACCGAGCGGGGGTAGAGCTCAAGAAACAGCACGGACTCGAGCGCCTCCCGCGTCACCTTCGATATCTCCACCGAGCGCCTATCGGGCCCGGGGCGCTTCCGCTCATCCACCGAGAACGGGGCCATATTGTAGCGGCATCGCAGCACCGCCGTATCCGGCTGCTGACGGTGGCGTGGATGCATCTCCCGCGGCCCGTAGACCGCCGCGAGTACCTTGTTAGCCCCAAGCTCGACGTATGCCGACCCATCAGCCCGCTCCAAAATTCCCGCCTCTATCTTCAACGGCCTCATCTCATCCGGCACGCGACCATCGAGCCGCTTGCCGTTCTCGATGAGTTTTTCAGGTTTTTTCATTCATTCCCCTCCTTCGGATTTTATCTTTTCAAGCATGAGGTGCACCCTATCGGTCAAGCCGGAGATATGCGCCTCGCGCTCGATCATGAGCAGGGCCTCGACAACGGCGTTGATCATGCGGGGGTTCTTTCCCCAAATCATTATCCGCCCGTTCTGCCCGACCCTCAACTTGCACTCGCCGACATCCTGGAGGGTGTTGAGCATAGAGCCCTTTCGCCCGATCACGCGGGGGACCTTCGCGGGCGAGATCTCGACGAGTTTGCCCCCCTTGACCCGACCCATCCCAGGCTCGCCCGCCTCGAGCTGGACGCGCATCCGCTCGTTGACATCTTTGACCTTCGCAACTACCACGTCTCCCATGCTGAGATATTGGCTGATGTCCTCGCGGACGAGGTCGACCTTTCGTAGCAGCAAATCTGAGACGAAAAGATTTCCCGTGTAGGGTGAGTTTATGTCGAGAATCCAGCCCGAGTAGTAAGAATCTACGACCACCCCTATTACGACATCGCCGGGCTTCGGGATGTAGCGCCCCTGCAATGGGATGATACGGATATCTTGCCCGCGTAGCTCTGCGAGCCCTACGACCGATGCGTAAACCTGCTTGCCCTCCCGAAACGCGCCCTCGCGCACATTGTAGCCTCCCTCGGCGATCAGCTGTCCGGGTACGACCAGCTCGCGATTTTGGACGTAAAGCATTTATAACACCTTGGTCTCTACCTCTCCTCGAGTCAGATTGTTGAGCTTGTCGAAGAACTCCCCCTGGATGCCAGCGGGGATCTCCACGACCGCCGCCCAGGAGCCATCGTTAAGCCACTGCTCCTGCTTGACGGTGGCAAAGTCTCTCACCACCCGGTGGGCTTTACCCGTGTAGCTCGCGGGAATCTTGATCGCGATTCTTCGTATCTCGAATTTTAGGGGGATGATCGGCAGCAGTGTCTTTATGATGCCGGGGAGTTGCTCCTCGGCGCTCTTGAACTCGTTGACATGTACATTAGCCTCAGCTAGTACACTCTCGATCCGCGCGGGTGGATGAGGCAGGCCCGTCTGGGGGTTTATGGCCCGCCTCGAGATGAGCGTCACCACCTGCCTCCGTCGCCGCTCACGCATCTTGCGGCGCTGCTCGGTGGTCACTTGGACCTCGCCCTTTCGGACTATCTGTTCGGCGATTTTGAACACATCGAGCGTGCCGAAAACCTTCTTCATCATTTCTTCGGAGGCCGCCTCGCCCTTTTTGGAGTCCTTGAAAATTTTATCGCTGGCGAGCACACGGTGCATGTCTATCTCTTCTCCCTTTCTTAGGGCGAGAGCTAACTCGGGGTCGGCAAGCACTTCAAAAACCGTGCCCTGACTGGACAACCTCGCAATGACTGCGTCCTCAAGCCTTACCATAACCCGCTACTCCTTGGCGGGCTTGGCTGGCGGCTTGGGTCCCATTCGCTTTATGGATTTAGACAAATCCTCGAAACTAAGCTTCTCAAAACGCTTAGTCTCGCTCGGGATGACTGCCATCTCCACCTTTTCGGGGTTGAGCTCCCCCTCGATTACAGCCCGAAGCGCCTCAAGAGCGAGGGTAACTACGTCATCGATAGGCATCTTCTCGTCGTAGCGACGCTCGAGAAACTCGATGACCGTAGGGGCCCCACCCCCTATCGCTTGGGATTTGTATGCTGCAACGACGCCACTAGGATCGGTCTCGAAAAGGTGAGCGCTCTCCGCGTTGACGCCGGCAATCAGCAGCCTAGCCCCGAAGGGCCTGACGCCCCCATGTTGGGTGTAGAGCTGCTTGATGTCGCCGATGCGCTTCGCCAGCGCCTGCACGCTAATCGGCTCATCGTAACGCAAGCGGTTGATCTGCGCCTCGAGGCGCGCGTGATCAATCAGCACGCGAGCGTCAGCGATTAGCCCAGAAGCTGCAGCTCCGATATGCTCGTCCACTTGGAATATCTTCTCAATCGACACTTCCTCCACTAGCTTACTCCGAACTCTCTTTTCCGCAGCCAAAACCACGCCTTCGTTTACCTTGATGCCCAAGGCTGTTAGACCCCGCTTCACAGCTTCCTGGGCGTACTGAACCTGGAAAAGCTTACCGTCAGGGCTAAAGACGGTGATTGCCCTATCGTAGCCTGCTCCAGGCGGCATAAATGCCATGTATTTCCACCTCGTTAAATGATGATTGTGACTATTGCTTCTAAAGCGGGAACATTTATAATACTTTGGTTAAGCGGGCCCCAAGAACTTCCTCTTCGCTGCCTTGAGTGTACCCGAAACTCCCAAGATCACGAGCGATGCTTTTCTACCACCAATTTTTTCAATGCTTGCCATCGCCGCCTTGAGCTCGCCAACCTGTCTATACTCGCAGCGCAACAAACCCTGTCGCGAACTGACATCGTGAAAAACCAACTTGAGCATCCTTCGATCGAATGCTGGGTTGTGGGTTAAAAGGGAGTGAGAAATCGCTCGCATGATATCACCTTTACCAGCCCCGCTGCCGATGAACTCAAAAGCGATGTACCTGCGCCTCTGCCTCATCGGGATCCTGCCCCTATAAACTCTTCAAGTAATTTCACCGCGACCTCACGCTTGGCTGGGTAAGCCGCGACCTTCAGTTTAAAGTGAATGGCATCGCCGCTTTCGGTGAACACAAGTTCGCCTGCATGCGCTAGCTGCTTATCGAACCTTAGATAAAAAAAGCAATTCTCATCGACTCTCTCGGGCACGATTTTGCCGAGCTTTTTTAGCTCACCCGCACGCAGCTTTGTCGAAACACGTTGCCAGAGTTCGCGCAGAAGCTTCCTCTGCCCAACCTTTGCATCTAGGTTTACAATTGGGTTACCGTGGTGGCCTTGGAGCTCCAACCGACGGACTACGACCCCCTCAGACAGCAAAGTTCTCAAAACGCTGAGCACGCGCTGTTCGTCCTCAGTCGCGTGCACGAACGTGTTCACGACTGCATTCCTGAATGGGAATTCCATCAGCTATCACTTCAGTCACGCCAGCGAGGCCTAACACTTGGCTTGGCCTTCTTGGTGCCCTTGCCCTTATGGAGTAGCCCACGCGCCTTCCTCCCGGCCCGCGTCAACCCGCGATGAACCCGTTTGCGGTGCGCCCCACCGGCCACCCACCCGAACTGAGGATCACTCAGAATTGCAGGGTGGTTTGGATCAAGCATGATCACCTCGAAATACTCGTGGGTGCCGTCGGAGCCGAGTGGGTAGGAGTTCAGCACCTCCAAGTTTGGGAATTTCCGAGCTGCCCGCCCCTCCGCAATTAGCTGGATGCTTTTCTTGGGCACGAGCTTGCGAACTCCCATGCGCTTCGGCCTTCGCCCCCGCCAAGGGCGCACCTTCCGCCGTCCGCCCTTCCGCACCCGCGCTCGAACGACGACCACACCCTGTTTCGCCTTGTAGCCCAGCGCCCGAGCGCGGTCCAGTCTGGTTGGGCGCTCGACCCGCACTATTGCCGGGCCACGTCGCCAATCCCTCATTCGCATATGCATAAGTTTACGCAACTCGGCTGACCCCTGGCCCTTTCTTAGGTATCGGTGCATCAGAACACCTTACGTGACGAGCGCTTCTTTTATTTTTTGGGCTATGATTATCGCCGCGTCTCGCTGCGCCTCGCGCGTCGAAGCCCCGAGGTGCGGCGTGAGCACGACGTTCGGCAGCTTAAGCAGTGGGCTGTCGCGGGGCGGCTCCCGCTCGTAAACGTCCAAGCAGGCCCCGGCGATTTTCCCCGTCCGCAGCGCTTCGGTAAGCGCCCCCTCATCAACGACCCCGCCGCGCGAAGTGTTGATTAATACCGCTGTCGATTTCATCAGCTCGAGCTCTCGCTTACTCACCATGTGTTTGGTCTCTGGTACCAACGCCAAGTGCAGCGTCACGAAATCGGATTCTCTGAACAGCATGTCTAGGTCAACGTATTTTGCGCCAGTTTGCTCGACAAATTCGGGGCTCCGCCTAATATCATAAGCAAGCAAGTTCATCGAGAATGCCTTCGCCTTATAACCAACCTCTCGACCTATGCGTCCAGTGCCGATGATGCCGAGGGTCTTTCCACGAAGCTCGCTACCCATGAGCTGCGCCTTCTCCCACTTGCCCGCCTTTGTGCCCGAATCCGCGCGGGGCAAATGCCTAGCCCAAGCCAGCATGTGCGCGAGCACAAGTTCCGCCACTGCGACGGTCGGGGCCTCGGGGGCGTTGAGCACTTTGATCCCTCGCGCCTCGGCTGCTTTGACGTCTATGTTATCAAGCCCCACCCCGGCTCGAGCAATTACCTTGAGTTGCTCGCCAGCGTCAATTACCTCCTTGGTGACCTTCGTCGCACTTCGCACCACCAACACCTCGCACCTGTTAAGCCTCTCACGCAGCTTGGCTGGCGTTAGGCCTGTGGCCACCTCGACTTCCGCGAACTCTCGCAACGCCTTGACGCCGTCCTCGTGAATGGGATCCGCGGCCAAAATTTTTACCAAGTTAATTCCCCACACGTTTGAAGAAACTAGGCGAAACTATCTTATATCTGCGCGGGTTGCTTCATCCACCCGTGAGCTGTCGAAAGGTCGCCCTAAAGCTCGTCCTAGCCCTGAGGTTCGCCAAGATGATCTTTAAGCGGTACTTGCTGCACACCGTCTTTAACAGCTGCAGGGCCAAAAACGTCGGGCGCTTGATGAACTCCGCGTAAAAGCGGTCAATCATCCTGCCGAGCTCTTCCTCTTTTAGGTAGGACGGGTAAACGCTGACTGCCGCGAACGCCTCATCCCAACATTTTTCTTCGTCAAGATGGCCCTCGCGCGCCGCCGTGTCCCATAGGTCCATTCCGGGTGAGATCATGAGGACGTTCATCTGGGGGAAGTCCATACCCTTCAGGCTTAAGGCGAAATCGAAGGTCCGCCTGATGTCTTCCCTGGTTTCGATAGGCGCGCCAACAATGAAGGAGCCTATAACGTTCCCGATGCCCGCCTCCTTGGAGTTGAGCATGGCCTTTCGGCTGAGTTCCGGTGAAATATTTTTCCCGTAGTAATCTAGGACCTTCTGGCTGCCACTCTCCACCCCAAAATAAATTGTCTTGCAACCAACGCGTGCGAACTTGCGCAACACCTCGCGCGATGCCTGATCGACCCGCCCCTCCGCCCAGAGGTTGAGTTTGATTCTCTTCCCCCTTAGCAAGTCACAAATTTTTTCCATCCTGTGCCGGTCCAAGAGCAGGTCATCGTCGACAAATCCAACTTCCTCGTAACCCTCCCCCTGCAGCTGCTCCATCTCAGCGACAACAGCCTCAGGGGACCTGAACCTGACCTTTCGCTGCGAGAAGGCCGAGCAAGCGCAGTACCTGCAGTTGTAGGGGCAGCCCCGTGAGGTCAGCACGGTGGTGAACTTTCCGCTGCTCCCGAGTATTCCCACTAACTCAGAATGATACGCCTGCTCCAACAGCGTTCGATCGGGAAAGGGGAGTTCGTCGAGATTTTGGATGAACGGCCTCGGCAGCGTTTTGACGACCCCGCCATCATGCCTGAAAGCTATCCCTTTCACCTTTTTTGTCTCCCCGTTCTTTCCCAACACGTCGACGAGTTCTAGGACAGTATATTCAGCTTCGCCTAGTACGACGTAGTCGACGATTGGGTACTTCGTCAGCAGCCTTTCGTAGGTGAAGGTGGCGTGATAATTTCCGACAACAATTTTCACGTCGGGGGTCTCGGTCTTGATGGCGCTCGCGATTTTTACACCCTGCTTGAAAGTTGGAGTTAGGGCGCTTATCCCCACTACCCCTGGGTCCTCTCGCTTCACCCTTTCGACGACTTTCTCGACCGGTAGCTGAACCCTCGCGTTATCGATAACTTTGATCTCGTGCCCCGCATTTTGCAACACGGCCCCGATGTAAAGCAACCCAAGAGGGGGCCAAGCCGCCTCGTTCTCTATCCGCTCCGCTCGCCCGGTATTCGGATTTATGAGGACAATTTTCAACCGTTCACCTTCCTTTCGCCGCGACTATCCTGATCACATCTCCTCCCTTGAGCGCGTAATCCTCACCAAGCCTCCGCTTCGTCCGCGCGTCTATCGCATGGATGAAAGACTCACCGAGGTCAGTGTGAATGACGTACGCGAACTCGCGAGCGGTCGCGCCTTTGGGGACGAGGTAGGCGTCGGGGAGCACGTTGCCCTTCTTGTCCGTAAGCTTGTGTTCATCATCAACGGGGTAAACTACGATCAGATTCAGAAGCTCATAAATCACCTTATCCACCACCTGCTGGATACCCGTCGAACCCCACTTCTCTAACAGCAAGTGGATCATCTCGAGCGCCTTGCGCTGCTGCTCGTTCAAAGATTCCGGCTTGAGGATCTCGAAACCACTGCTGCTTGGCTCGTACTGCACGAGTTCCTTCTCGCTCGCGCGCCGAAGGATGAGCTCGGCCTCGGAGCAGGTCGGAACCACGAGGTACCCCCGCTGGCGCAAACGCTCGATGTTCGGCTCGGCCGCCGGCACGTCGGCTTTGTTCGCGGCGATCATGATGGGCTTACTTGCCTTTCGAACCTCTGCCACGAAGCGGAGCAAGTCGTCGTCTGACCATCTCTCTGGATCCGAGCGATCGACCCCAGCCTCCCGGAAAGCTTGGGCAACGTGATTTTCCTTTATGCCCAGCCCGCTCAAGCGCACGGCTATCTCCTTGACCAAGTCGAGCTCCTCGTACTTCGCCCTTCGCGCGAACTTTGGCCAGTCCTTCACGAGCAGGCCCCGCAACCACGCCGCGATTTCGACCTCGAGGAAATCTATGTCTTGAACCGGGTCGTGGGTGCCGGGCGGGCAGGGTTTGCCCTCCGCATCGGTTGACCCAGCTGCATCGATGATGTGGACGAGCGCGCCCGCCATCCGAAGGTTGTCTAGGAAGCGATTGCCCAAGCCCCGCCCCATGTGGGCTCCCTCGACCAAACCCGCGACATCAATCATCCGGATAGGCACATATCTAATCCCATCAACGCACTTCGAGTTTTGAGGGTTGCACGTCACCTCGAGCTCGCGGCAGGGGCACGGGCTTCGCACGTAGGTGACCCCCACGTTCGCGTCGATGGTGGTGAAAGGGTAGCCTGCAACGGGGGCGTTCGCTAACGTTGCCGCGTTGAAAAAAGTGGTCTTGCCGGTATTGGGCTTGCCGACGAGTCCTAGCTCAAGCATCCTCAACCCGTCTCGCCGCACCCATAGCAGCCGGGCTTCCTTCGTTTGCCGAAGCTCCGGAGCCCCCGCTCAGCTAATTGGATGCGCAACCTCCGAGCATAGCCTGACTCGATCTTTCCCCGCCCCTCTAGAAAATTAATTATCCCCAGCGCTTGGTCGTCGTTCTCGCAACGTCGGATGAAGTCGATAATGGTGGGCTTGTAACCCTGCACGCTGTGCACTACCTTCTCCGCTTCCTTGAGGCTCGTCCGCACAGCGTCTATTCTGACCGTCCCTACCCCGCCCCATTCTCCAGCTAGGTTTGGGTAGTGCCTCCGAAGTTCTTTGCGGGTGTGCTTGCTCATGTCAAGACCTACTCAGGTTTCCACTCTCTTTTCACCATGACGGGCTTCACGAATACCATCGTGTTGGGTAAAACGTCCTTGTAAACGACCGCCCCGGGTCCGACCGCTGAATCCGGACCGATCTTCACGCCGACGTTTATCGTGCAGTTGATGCCGGTCCTGACGTTGTCGGCGATTATTGTGCCCAACTTTCGCCTGCCGCTGCTAATTACCCTGCCACCAACCTCCATCTTGATGGGCTTCTCGTCTAAGCGCAGGTTCGCGATGGTCGTCCCCGCCCCGAGATTACAGTTGCTGCCTATGACGCTGTCACCCACGTAAGAGAGGTGCCCGATGTTTGTATGATCCATGATGATGCTGTTCTTCACCTCCACCGCGTTGCCTATCCTGACATCGTCGCCTATGCTCGTACACGGCCTAATGAAGCAATTTGGCCCGATGTCGCAATCCTTGCTGATGTAGGTTGGTCCTAAGATGTAGGATCCCGAGCGAATGCGCGAGCCCTCACCAACGTAAACGTTATCCTCGATATAAGCGCCTACCTCTACCTTGCCGTGGACCTCGCCGCGCTGCCCCCGCGAGAAATACTCGTTGGCCACCAACAGGTCCCAGGGCCTGCCGATATCAGCCCATAAATTGAGCGGTGAGGTGTAAATCGCCTTGCCGCTGTTGATAAAAATTTTCATCGACGTGGTCAGCTCGTACTCCCCCCGCTTGGATTTCTTCGTTCGCTTGATCGACTCAAAAATCGTGGGGTCGAAGATGTATATGCCTGCATTCGCTAACCTGCTCTTGATCCGCTTCGGCTTCTCGACTATCTCGCTGACTTTTCTTCCCTTCAGAAAAACTATCCCGAACTGCTCTGGCTCCTCGACCTCAATCGTGGCCATGATGCCGCCGAAATCCTTGCTCGAGCCAACCTCCTCGTAGCGCTTCATGAGCGTGTTCAAAGACTCCTGATCGACGAGGGTGTCGCCGTTCATCACGAGGAATCTATCCCCACCGACGAAGTCCTCGGCAAGCGAGACGGCATTCGCGGTGCCCAGCAACTTCTTTTGATAGAGATATCGAAGCTTTACGCCGAGCCTAGAACCATCGCCGTAGCGTTCGACGATCTGCTCCCTCCCGTACCCCACGACCATCGCAATTTCGTCGATGCCCACATTTCTCAGGAGGAGGAGCACGTGATCGAGGGCAGGCTTTCCAGCTACCGGGAGCAGGAATTTCGGCTTCGTGAAAGTTAACGGGCGCATTCGCGTTCCTAGTCCGGCAGCTAGGATAACCGCCTTCATGTAATCCCAATTAAAGTTGGGAGCTAGCCTAATAAAAACTGCAGGAGTGAGTGCGTATATATCAGATTCCCGCGAAAAATGCCGTAAAAAAGGTTCCTTAGACTAAAGATTTCAAAATCCTAGTGACTTGTCCAGCAACTTTTTCCACACTTTTTTCCCTTTCTCCTCCAGCGGTTACCCGGATGTATGGCTCCGTCCCCGATGGTCTGACGAGGGCCCAGCTGCCATCTCTAAAAGAAAATCTGATGCCATCGATTGTCAGTACATCGCTAATCCCTTTGAACTCCCTTCTCAACCTCTCCTTGAATTTTTTCATCGTTGCCGCTTTTTTCTCATTTGGACATGCTATTTTTTTCCTCACAGTTTGGTGCTCAGGGAGTTCATCGAGTAGCTCAAAAAGTCGTCTTCCCGTCAAGTCAAGCAATTCTAGGATTTTGGTTGCAGCGAGCGGTCCATCCGGCACAAGATGGACTTCCGGAAATATCCACGCGCCGCATGGCTCCCCACCGAAAATCGCGCCCCGCTTTCTGATCTCCGCCGCCACGCTGACATCACCAACTTTCGTTCGAATCACATTGCCTTTTTTCACACCAACGCACTCGTCGACGGTACCTGAAGCATCGACGGTGGTCACCACGATATCGCCTTTTTTCCTCACCTGGTGCGCCGATATCAGCGCCAATAGCTTGTCGGGCTCCGCTACCCTGCCCTTCTCATCGACCGCGGCTATCCGATCAGCATCGCCATCGTGTGCAAGGCCGATGTCAGCCCCAATAGATTTGACTACGTTACAGAGCTCCCCCAAGTTCTCGGGTTAGGGCTCGAGACCGCGGCCGGGGAAGAACCCATCGAGCTGCGAGTTCAGGGTCACCACCTCGCAACCCAGTTTTCGGAGCAAGTAGGGCGTTACCAAGGAACCTGCCCCATTGCCGCAGTCGACCACGACCTTGTAACCCCGCTTCAGCTTGACGACACCTGCGAGCTCGTCGATGTAGCTCGGCAGGACATCGACCACCCCGACCTTGCCTATTTTATCCCAAGCGGCGGGCTTCATCCGCTTGCCGAAGTAAATTCGCTCGATCGCCCCTTCCTGCTTGGGCGTGTACGCGATCCCGTCGGAGCCCCAGAACTTGATCCCGTTGTACTCGGGCGGGTTGTGCGACGCTGTGATCATAACACCCGCTTTTGCATTGAGGCGACGAACCGCGAAACTTACGGCTGGCGTGGGGACGATGCCGAGGCGCTTGACATCGCAGCCCCCCGAAAGCAGGCCCGAAGTCAGGCAGCTCTCGAGCATGTCGCTTGAGGTGCGGGGATCCTTGCCTAGAACGACGCTGCCCTCGCCGCCCAGGTGGGTCGCAAGCGCCAAGCCGAGGTCGAGCGCGAGCTCCGGGGTGAGCTGGTCACCCACTACGCCTCGAACGCCCGAGGTACCGAAGAGCTTGCCCATTAAAATCGCCAACTACGTGGGCCCAGCCAGCACCTTCGTCTTCCAGACCTCGACCCGCTTCACCGGGCAGTAATGCTTGGCCGCCTTGTAGATGTCCGCCGAGAGCTTCCCCAGTACGACCTCCTGCACGAACTGGTCGAACGTCCGCTCCCTGGCGCGGGCCTTAATCACCTTCCGCATGTCCCTGCGGATCGCCTCGAGCTGCGAGCTCTGGACACGGCGGAGCGTTGTGACGATTGAGCTGACCCGAAGCCTGTGGCCGTCCTGGGTTGTCACGGTCGAGATGTCGCTGATGCGCGTCGCCCGCCGTCGAATCTGGCTCCGGATGTAATCGCGGGCCATGTCGTGACCTATGAAGCTGGTGAGAGCGCGACCCTCCTCGATGCCCTTTACTTGAAAGTACAGCTTGACGTGAGCCTTTGAGAAGTCCTCGATGAGGTCGCCCAGCGTGGTCTCGAAGACCCGCCCGGGGAGCTGGCTCGGGTCGGATGCGAGGGTCTCACCTATCTTGGCGCTGCCGAACATGGGCGGGGCGACGATGTCGTGCCACCCCTTCTCCCGCCAGGACCTCTTCACGGCTCGCTTTTTCTCTTCCATAACCCACCCTTTATTGTCTTATAAACCATTTTCAGTGCCTTTCTCTCTCAACGAACTTAAATAGTTAGTTTTCAGAAAAATTGTAGAATTCTGTTAAAATGTAAGTTACAAAGACTTTTAGATTAGGAGTAAATTTATTCAATGAGGTTTGGTAATGCTCGATCTAAAATTTGTGCGCAAAAATCCGGCCCTCGTAAAAGCAGATTTGACCAAGCGGGGAGATCTAGCTAAAGTAAAGTGGGTCGACGATCTACTGGAATACGATAAAAATTGGAGAAAGTTGACACTAGAAACAAACAAATTGAGGGAAATGCGCAATAAAATCACCGCGGAAATAGCAAGGCTTAAAAAAGAGAACAAAGATGTAACGGAGAAAACCAAAGAAGCGAAAGAAATCCCGTTAAAAATAAAACGTCTCGAACAAAAAGTGCAAGACTACAGGAAAACAATTAATCATATACTCCTCAATCTGCCAAATCTAATGCACGAGTCAGTACCCGTAGGCAAGGACGAAAACGACAACGTTGAAATAAGAAGGTGGGGCGAGATACCTAAATTTGACTTCAAACCAAAAGATCACATCGATCTCGCATTGAACCTCGATCTAGTCGACCTTGAGCGAGCTGCTAGGGTGGCGGGCGCGAGGTTCTATTACCTAAAGGGAGAACTTGTTCAGTTAAACTATGCTATAATAAAATTTGCACTCGATTTTATCACAAGAAAAGAGTTTGCCCTATTTCAGCCGCCTTACATGCTAAAGAGGAAACCACTCGAGGGGGCAGTCGCTCTATCTGATTTCGAGGATACCATCTACAAAATCGAGGGGGAAGACCTCTACATGCTCGCTACTTCTGAGCACGCGCTGCTTGCATTACACATGGATGAGACACTGGATGGAAAGAACTTGCCGCTTAGATATAGCGGGGTGAGCCCCTGTTTTAGGAAGGAGGCCGGAACACACGGCAGAGATACAAAAGGGATATTTCGGGTTCATCAGTTTGAGAAAGTCGAACAATTCGTCTTCTGTAAACCTGAGGACTCGTGGAATGGGCACGAGGAATTGATTACCAACGCTGAAGAGATATCCCAAAAACTTGGGTTGCCTTACAGAATAGTAAACGTCTGCAGCGGCGACCTGGGGACGGTAGCGGCGAAAAAATACGACCTTGAAACTTGGCTGCCAGGTCAGGGAAAATATCGAGAGGCGGCATCATGCAGCAATTGCACTTCATACCAAGCCATCAGATCAAACATAAGATATAGAGACAAATCAGGTGAACCTTCAAAATTTGTTCACACTATAAATAGCACACTAGTGGCCACTGAACGGGTTTTGATATCCGTCCTAGAAAACTATCAGCAGAGAGATGGCTCAATCCTAGTTCCGCCCGCATTGGTACCATACATGGGGATCGAAAAAATAGGTCAGAAAAGAGCAACTATAGGACGTCCTCAGCGGTAGAAGTGCACGCTAGCAAATCGTCGAGCGTCGCCAAAAGCGTCTCAATTCTACCATCCAACTCCACCAAGGTAGTTACGCGCGCGTCATCCACCCCCGTCCTCACCCGAACCCCTTTTGGGGCCTGGAGGTTATCAGGCTGGAGCGCTGCGGCAATCGCTTTAGCAGCCTCTCGCTTTTTATAACCACAGACAACATTTGCCCGCATTTTCACGATGGAACCTCAGAATGTGCCTTGTCTTATGGTGCCTATTTCTTCGCCGTCCGGCTTTATCCGCATCGAGCCAAACTGCACGGCAGCGACCTCGTCCGCATTTTTGACGGGTGTGAGCACTACCATCCGACCTCGTTCGTAGTCTATTCGCTCGATTATCCCTATGCCCAGCATCTCGTTTGCATCGTTCGTCAATCCCACCATCATGTTTCGCTCGCTGCCTTGGATTATGGTCCTCACATGCCCGAATCTCGCCTCGAGCTCCTGAATTACACTCTTATCCACCCTTCTTTTTATGACAATTAACATCCCCTCAGGCATCTGCTCCGCGTGGACTATTTGCGCCTTCACCCCAAGCGTTCCAACATCGATGGGCCTGCCCGTGTGGAGGTAGCAGCGTTTGAGTCTTACCTTCCGCAAGTTTAGGACAAGCTTCCCAGCATCCTCAAAGTACTTCCCGAGCGTCATCGCCCGCAGTGACGCGCGCTCTCCGGAGGAGCGGGATCTGACCTTCTTCGAAACCGGTAGCCGCCTTACCCTCGCTCTAGGAACGCTCGATAGCAGATGCTCGAGCTCCCCCTCGCGCTGGATAGCGACCACGATATCTGGGTCAATCGTCTCCAAGGTATAAAGCTGAAGAGATCGACCGGGGCCACCGAAAATCCAGCCGGGGGTGTTAACGATTACCGAGTCCGCCTTCTTCAAACCGTGTTCAACCAACCACTTCACCCCCACGACGAACTCAAGCATGTGCTCTGAGGGAGACATCGAGCCCACGAAGTAAGCGCTCGAGAGTGGGACCTCGTAGAGCTGGGCAACGGGCTGCTTGAGGATTCCCAGCCCCATCGTCGCCGGAGGGCCGACATCAGATTGCCCCACGTCGCTATCAATCGCCCCCGGCCGAAGCCCATGCCTAAGCATGGTGTTTGCCAAGTAGGTTGTGAAGAAGCTCTTGCCGACATCGACGCTTCCCATCACTAATATTTTTTTGGGCCTTTGCTGGATGACCTCTGAGATGAGCGCATCCCATTCGCGAGGAATAGTCCGCTTCGATAGCTGCTCGACCTTCCCGTCCTGCCCAAGCGTGTATGCAACGAGTGCATCTCCTTCAGCTTCAAGGGGCACCGACTTCGCGCGAGGTATGACGGTCCGGCTCCCCTTCCCACGGAGTCCGCCGCTTATCAACACCTCACCTTCTCTTACTTCGAGGCTGAGCTGCCCTTCGAGCATTACCACATCGCCGCGCTTGAGTTTGAGTTCAGGCAAACGGGCACCTCACTCCTCTTCGAAATCCAAGCTCGGCCATTCCTTCTCGAGCACGACACGCGAGATGACCTTTGCCTCCCGCACGTCTTCTCTTCGCACCGGAACCTTCTCGGCCAGGCTGCTGACATCTAATCGCTTGCCCTCGACAAGTTTTATCTCACTCGGGCCGATTTCCACCACTTTGCCTGATACTATGCACCCATTCCTCAAAACGAGGACCACTTCCTCCCCCTCTTTCAGTTTATCCATCTCGGTCGATTGAACGACCTTCGGCAACAGTTCGGTGATGATCCCTGGATAAATCGGGATTTTTTTGTAGAGAGTTCTCAGCTCCGAGAGAATGGCCTCACGCGCATTCGGGTCTCCGCGATGACGCTCGAGGAGCTCGATTATTCGCTCCACCAACTTCTGGTACTCGCTCTGCTCCAATGTCATATGATTCCCAAATCATCTTTCGCCCGGGCTCTTAAAACTTGGTCAATGGGTGAAGAAATCAAGTGTAGTTATGAAACTGAGTCAACGTTCAAATTGCGGTCCAGTCTGAGCAACCTCGCCTTTTCAGCATCTTCTCGCGTCACCTCGCCGCTCTCGAGCGCCTTAGCTATCCTACTCATCTCCTGCACAAGCGCCAGCAGCTCATGCATCACCGCGTACATCGGTACGGGCTTGTCGACCACGCACTCGGCTGCGCGGTCGTGTCCTCCACCCCCTATGCCCTCCCGCTCCGGGTATAGATCTCGCAGATGACTCGCCAGTTGGTAGCACATCGCCCCACAGTCGAGCACCCCACCGCCTCCACGCATCGAAATGTGGACCCCTCGTTCCTTCGGGCAGAAAATGGTCAACATCACGTGAGAATGGCCACCCGCCAGCTTCAGCTCGTCCAAACGCGTTGAGGCGACAAAGGGGAGAATTGCTGGAAACTGCGTCGCTTGCATCGCCGGCGCCTCCTCGGCAAACAGCATGTAAATTCCCACATCACGAATCTCATCCAAAAACACCGTATTTTCAGCTCGCCTGTTGAGCATGTTCCAATCCGATTTGTATTGTTCGAACACGCGAGATAGCATTTGGCCCTTCTGCATGCGCCCCAACACATCTGCGATCGTGCGAAACTCGGCCGGCCTATCTCTCCGCTTCGCCAGCTCGAGTAAGAAATTGAAGACGAGCTCCGGGCCGTAGGGTATATCGATGCCCAAGGTTTGGTTGTAGAGGTGTGCCAAACAGCCCGCGTGTAACACCTCCCCGATTTGATTTATGAGTACAGTACGGTCCCTGTTAAGCAAGTCGAACATCGTCGGGCGCTCCAGCTTGATCTCGAGCGCACGCGGGAACTTCTCCCTTGCTCGCTCGATGAAGGGCCTAACGAAGTCCACGGAGGTCTTTTGCACGGGGTCAAACGCGAAATCTCCCCGACAGCCGATGAGCGCGGCGAAGTCGTCGTAATTATCGGTTGGGTCAAGCTTGGTGGTGAGCATATGGCAGAGCAAGGATGCCGCAGCGGGCACCGGACGATCGGCCGATGGATTGAGCACGGTGCATCGCTTGGGTCTGCCATCGAGTGGATGATGATCTAAAATCAAAACTCGATCGATGTACTTCAGAAAATCATCGTAGTATCCAAACGTTCCCTTGTCCGTGAGCAAAAGTAAATCAAAGCGACCTTCGCCCTTCAAAGTTTCCCGGAGCGACTCCTCTGACAATTTGAAGTATGGGGGGAGCTTCGTCACGACCTCCGCGTCCAGATAGCGCTCGAGCAGCCGCCGAACGATGAAGGCGCTTGTAATGCCATCGAGGTCGTGATGCGAGAAATTGAGCACGCGGGGATGCTTGAGCTTATTCAGCTTCTCGAGCAGTCTCACGGCGCTCGCGAAGCCGGGGTCCGTTCTGAAGAGCTGTTGGACCTGCTCTTCGTAGCTCATCTGTCGCCTCCCGAGAGCACTTGGTCCAGCTTGGCTAAAAATTCGTTCATCCGTTCCCGCGGTATTCGGGCTGCAGCCGCCACGTCGTGGCCCCCGCCCTTACCTCCCACTATCCCTGCAGCCCTCGCCAAGGCCCGCCCAACATTTATTCCCAGCATCGCCAAGCCGGGTGTACTTCGAGCCGAAATCTTCAACTCCTCCGCGCCGGCGTCCGCGATGCCGACAATCGGGCGATCCGTTGTGACCAACCCCGATTCCATCGCGAGCGAGAGCACCTCACCCACCATTGCTGAATTCACTGCACTGCCGAAGTAGATGCACCTCAAGCTTGGCGTGAGCTTGAAGGTGTCGAGGTGGGAGACGAGCCATCCTAACGCCTCCAGCATTTGTTCCTGACGGCTGTTCAGGAGGGCCAGCGCCTCGGTCTGTGCCGTCCGGTCGCCCACCGCCACGGCGAAGCCGAACTCCGACTTTTGGAGGTCTCTGCACGCGTCGAGCACCGCCACGTACTCCCTGAGGTCGCGGGGGCCGACAAGGTCTTCCGTGGCCAAGCTATAGGTTGTCCCCCAAAGCGTGTGGCAGAACTCCTCGCTGGTCGCTAGGGAACCAACTCGGGCGAAGAGAGCATCCCGCAGCCTCCGCTCCGCCTCCGAGCCTAGCTCGACCAAGGTACTAGATGGCGAGAGGCCGAGTGTGTCGACAAGAGAACGACAGGCGGAAGGGTTTCCGGAAATCCCGGAGATGTAGGGCCTCGTTGTAAGCCTGAGGCATTCCACCACTGGGCTCAGGGTGCGCCCGATGAGTCTCAGCCCCTCGCCCACGCGCAAGAAACCCAAATCAATCGCCCGCTTTACCAAGGTGTCATTGACTCCCGTGAACCCCGAGAAGAACTCCTGGCGGTCACCGATCGCCCCTGCGACCGCGAGCCCCACGAGCGGTCTAAAGCTTCGGTCTATGTGCTCCACGATGGAATAGACGGCCCCGCTGGCGCTCACATCCTTCGCGCCGTTGAGCCCGCACGCGTGAGGGTTCAAGTAAGCTAAGTTGGGGTGCTCGGGGAACTCCCCCGGGTGATGGTCGATCACGACGACATCGCGCTTTTGGCTGAGGATGAACTTGTGGATCGCCTCGATCTGGCCGCTTCCTTGGTCGATGAACACGAAGAGGTCGTGGCCTTCCTTCCCGAGCTCGGCCACCTCGTCCGGCTTTAACGGACGTGTGAACTTGACGTTGAATGAAACGTTATACGTGTAAAGACATCTCGCGAGGATCGCTGCTCCGGCTATCCCGTCTGCATCCGTGTGGGAAATAATCTTGGCGTGAGTATCACCGCCCAGCCTCGGTTTGAGGAATGAAACTACCTCCTCGGCTGCTTGCTGGAACCTCCGAATTTCAGCACGACCCATGCTAGAATCTCCCGTGAATTTATGGCTTTCTTTTAGCCTATTACAATCGGAGCTATTAACGCTTGTCGCGGGTTGTTATAAAAAAATGAGAGAAATCTGTTGTCTTATGCTCGCACCAAGAGGGCTGCTCGCTTGCGGTCGTACCGCCAGTCGGGTGACAAAACCCCTTTTTGCCTGTAGTACTTGGCCAGCTTGTTGATCTCGGCCTCGACCACTTCCAGCGCGCGCTTGCTCCCGAAATCCTTCGGGTTGCGGTCGAGGTGGCTGTACAGGGCCACCGCCTTGCGAATTTTATTTATGATATCCTCGGGCAACTCGGGTTTTATGTCATGAGCATCCAAGATCTGCTTTGCACTCTTCCCCGTCGCCCCCTTGATGCTGGGGACCGCGTGTTGGTCGCGCAGGATTATGCCTATTCGGCTCGGAGGGGTGCCCTCCTTCGCAAGCTTCACCACGAAATCCTCCACCTCGCGCGAAGATAGCTCGCTCAGCCTTGAGCCCGCACGTTTCCTTCGTTCGCTCGCCATTCGTTCACCCACGGACCTTTTCCTTTTGTTGATACCATCTGAAAAATGCTTCGATTGCCCGAGCTCGGTGGGAGAAGCAGTTCTTCTCGCCTGTCGATATCTCGGCGAACGTTCGCCCATCTCCCTCGCTCGGTACGAAAATTGGGTCAAATCCAAATCCTTGTGTGCCCTTAGCCTCGAGCGCGATGGTTCCCTCGACTTTCCCCGTGAAGACCTCGGGCTTCTCCCCTGGCTCGCAGTATCCGACGGCTGACCTGAACTCGGCCCGCCGATTTTTTTCACCGCTCATCAGCTTCAGCAAACCTCGGTTGCCCAAGGTTCGGAGAATGAAGTTGGAGTAGGGGCCCGGGAAACCGTGCAGAACCTCGATGAAGAGCCCGGCGTCCTCAGCGAAACAGGGTTGCCTGAGCAGGGCGCATGCTTGCTGGACGCCCGGGCGAACCACTTGCTCGAGCTCGTCCGCTTGGATCTCGATGTAGGTCGTGTCGCGGTGCTCGAGCTCAATGCCGTGGCGCCCCGCTAGCTCGCTCACCTCCTCGACCTTGTGGCGGTTGCCCGTGACGAAGATCAGTGCCATGCCCGCTCCTCCTTGGGCACGTAACGCCCGCGGCGCTTAATTTCTTCAACCCGCTTGATCACCTTGTTTGCCCCCTCACCGAATTCTCGCTTGTAGCCGGCTAAAACCGCGCGGTAAGCCTCGTCGGTGATACGAAAATGGATACTTTGAAGGGCGCGCCTAAGCAAATGTAAATCAACGCCGCGAGCTTCGAGCGAGGGATTGTATTCGCCCAGCCCAAAGTCGACGAAGTAAACCTTGCCCTCACGTGTTAAGATCATGTTTGAGGTCGTGAGATCTCCGTGCACGATGCCGGCGCGGTGCAAGCGGGCTACTTGTCTACCTATGAGCTCACAGAGCTTCCGTCTCGCTTTGGGTTTCAATTTGTCCAGCACGAGCTTCACCTGTATGCCATCAATGAACTCCATCACTATGCACATGTCCGTCCGGTCGACCTCGTAGACGAGTGGCGTCGGCACCCCAGCTCGCTTGGCATCGACAAAAAGTTTCGACTCGAGCGCAGTTCTTGACTCCCGGAGCTGTTTATCGATCTCGAGAATTCGGTAGCGCTTAGAAATTCGATGTTTGACCAAGACTTTGCCCTCGCCCGCGCGATGGAGCACCCGCGCGAATGGCTCGAGGTAGAGGTTGGCCTCGGCCCCTTTCTTCATCAACATTTAACCAATCCTCCAAGGGATGTCGACTTGATCGGTTCGCCAGCGTTGTTTTACCCCAGTTTCCCTGAGCTTTTGTCTGAGCCCATGTTTGTATGCCAAAATGCCCGTCCAACTTATCATTGCTCCATTATCTGCGCAAAGTTCCATCGGGGGCACAAAGAATTTCGCCCCATGTTCTTTCGCCATTAATTTCAACATCTCACTTAACCTCTTATTTGCCGCAACCCCACCCGTGAGCATAACCTCTTTTTTCTCTGTATGTGCGACCGCTCGCTCCGTTACCTCAACAAGCGCTGCGAAAGCAGTCTCCTGGATGCTGTAGCAGAGGTCGTGTAAATCGGCGCCAGCGCGATGTTTTCGCACGGCCTCGGTCATCAACCCTGAGAACGATAGGTCCATCCCTTTGACCACGTAGGGCAGCGGGATGTAGCGCTTTCCCTCTCGCGCAAGTCGCTCAACAGTGGGCCCACCGGGGTAAGGAAGCCCAACCTCTCGACCGAAGACATCAAGGCAGTTGCCCACGGGGATATCGAGGGTTTCGCCGAAAACGCGGTAGCGGCCGGCGTCGAAAGCTATGACCTGGGTGTTGCCCCCGCTCACGTAAAGCGTTACGGGGTCTCTAGCTCGCTCAGTTAAACGGCCGATCTCGACATGAGCGATGCAGTGGTTAACCGAGATGATTGGGACATCGAGCCAGCTCGCCAATGCTCTCGCTGCTGTTGCCGCTGTACGTAAGCAGGGGCCAAGGCCCGGACCAGCCGAAAATGCCAGGAGATCGACATCTTCGATAGCTACCCTCGCAGCTTTTAGTGCCTCATCCAGAACCACGCGCGCGTTGGCGGCGTGAAACTGCGCTGCCTCCCGAGGATGAATGCCCCCCTTCGCTGGCACATAAATCTTTGAAGCATTCGCGAACACCTTCCCTCGCGAGTCCACGATGCCCACGCCAAACGTGTGCGCAGTGCCCTCGATGCCCAAACACAACATCCTTGAACCTCGAACAATTTCTCTTGCCAGCTCTTAAGCAATTAACCTGAAATAGCTACCACTAAGCCAAGCGAGGTTACCAAAGTCCAGAGTAAAAATGAGCTTACTCCGTAACGACTTCAGCTGTCGCAAACCTTCGCCGCACCGCACTGATGCGGACCTTTACTTCATCCCCGGTATTCGCGCCCGGTACAAAGACCACGAAGCCCTGAATGCGGGCGATCCCATCTCCGCCTTTGCCCTTCGATTCAATCTTCACGTCGTGGGTATCGCCAACGTTCACCGGTGCAGGTGGTCCCCTTTGCTCTCTCGGTCCGTACACTTCTTCAACTCCTTTTGTTGCAAGGAAATGTGGGTGACAGTGCTTATAAGTTTGCGTGAGGAACAGTGGGAAAAACGTTTTCGTTTGATAACCTTTAATGATTAACAAAAAGAAAATTTTTAAGCATGTTAGTTAACTAAAGGGGAAATATGAGTATGAAAAGTATCGGCACAGAAAAAACCATTATCGCTCTGGTAACGATAGCCGTCGTCTTGGGTGTACTCGTATTTTCCATAGGGGAGAAACGCGTGCTGAAGATTTACCACGCTGGTAGCCTTACGGTACCCTTTGAGAAAATTGAAAAACAATTCGAAAGCTCTCATGATGTAGACGTGCAACTTGAATCCCATGGCAGTGTAGAAGCCATTATGCAGATAACTGAACTTCATAAAGCTGCGGACATCCTTGCCTCGGCGGACTACTCGCTGATTCCCCAGATGATGTTCCCTGAGTACGCGGATTGGTATATCCAGTTTGCACGTAACGAAATGGTGCTTGCCTATACCGCCGAGAGCGATTATGCAGATGAGATCAACGAGAACAATTGGTATGATATCCTTAATAGAACTGGCGTGAAGTTTGGATTTAGCAACCCTAACCTTGATCCCTGTGGCTATCGCACAGCGATGGTTTTTCAGCTTGCAGAAATTTGCTATGATAACTCCACGATTTTTGATGATTTGATCGTGGCCAATACCAACATCGAGGCGATTGAGGAAAACGGCAACTATCTAATGGAGGTGCCAGAGGACTTGGATCCAAATACCAATAAGCTGGAGATTTCAGATAAGTCGGTAAGCCTACTTGTCAAGTTGGAAGCGCACAGCATCGATTACGCATTTGAATACAGAAGCGTCGCGGTCCAACGTGGATTTGAATTTGTAGAGCTCCCCGATGGAATCAATCTAACCAGCATAGACTACGAAAACATCTATAAACAAGTTAAGGTGCGGCTTGCGAACGAAAAAATGTTTACCGCCAAACCTATCGTCTATGGAATAACCATACCCAAGAATGCGCCGAATGAGAATTTGGCAATCGAGTTCATAACATTATTGATAACTGAGTATGGGCGGGAGGTTTTTGAGAATTGGGGTCAGCCGCCGATAATCCCCGCCGTGGCGAGCGATGTTGATAAACTGCCAGAAAATCTTCAACCATTGGTGATACAGTGAAGATTGAGAGAATAACCGCCTTATTCATCGCGCTTGGGATCTTTATTGTAGCTATTCTTGCCCTTCCAATAGCCAATATTTTTTTCAAGCAATTTGCATTTGACCTGACTGGATTTCTCAGTGCCATCACTGACCAAGGAGTTCTAAAAGCGGTGGGGCTGAGCTGTTTCTCGGCGTTCCTTGCAGTGCTGGTGACCTTCGTGTTCGGCGTCCCCCTAGCTTATTTGTTAGCGAGGAAGGACTTTCGAGGAAAAGCGCTCATCGAAGGAATAATAGACCTTCCCATGGCGATACCTCACGTTGTTGCCGGCATCATGTTGTTGACAGTTTTTGGATTAAGCGGATTAATTGGCGGGCCAGTTTCACCTTTTCTTAGGTTTGAAGGCGCGCTACCTGGAATTGTTGTCGCGATGTTATTCGTCTCCGCACCATTCCTCATCAACTCTGCTAGGGAGGGGTTTCAAAGCGTCGACCCCCGCCTAGAAAAGGTAGCACGGTCCCTAGGCGCTACGGAATGGGAAGCCTTCCGAAAAGTGGCATTTCCGCTCGCATTTCCCCAGATATTCAGCGGGGCGATAATGAGTTGGGCGCGTGCGATAAGCGAGTTCGCGGCGGTGATCATGCTTGTTGGATTTTTCCCTATGGTTGCCCCGGGGATGATTTGGAGCAGATTTTACAGCCTAGGGCTTTATGAAGGAATGCGCGTCGCGGTAATACTTCTCTTAATCACCTTATCGGTATTCGTTGGCCTAAAATATCTACAGGGGCGGTTGTATGCTGAGCATTAGGGATTTATCGAAAAAATGGGCCGATTTTTCGCTGACGAACATAAATTTAGATGTCAAAGAACGGGAGTACTTCACCGTGCTGGGTCCAACGGGGGCGGGAAAAACCCTTATGCTCGAGTTAATCGCTGGGTTTCACCGTCCCGACCTAGGTGAGATCTGGATAAATGATAAAAACATAACAGACCTCCCTCCTGAACAAAGGAAAGTGGGTTTCGTGTACCAAGACTATTCGTTGTTCCCTCATCTAAACGTTGGAGAGAATGTGGAGTTCGGGTTAAGGTTGAAAAAAATTCCGAAATCTGAAACTAATAAAAAGATACGGCACACTATGAATTTGCTCGGTCTCACTCACCTGTCCAAAAGATTGCCAAAAACCTTAAGCGGAGGGGAACAGCAGAAGGTAGCTCTAGCTAGGGCGATTGTGCTTGACCCAGACGTGCTACTCTTGGACGAACCATTGAGCGCTTTGGATGCGCAAACGCAGGAAAGGTTGAGGAAGGAGTTAAAGGACCTCCACGAGAGGTCTGGTGTCACCACGATTCACGTCACTCATGATCATGTCGAAGCAATTCTATTGGGTGACAGGATAGGTGTCTTGAGCGATGGAAAACTCATTCAAGTTGGAGCGCCAGACGAAATATTCCGAAAACCAAAATGGGAGTTCGTCGCAAAATTTGTCGGAGTTGAAAACATCTTTTCAGGGAAATCGGAACTAAAGGAAGGCCTCGCTAGGATAGATATCGGGGATGCATTAATCGAAGCGGTAACGCAAAAAGAAGGTAAAGTTAAAGTCTGCATCCGTCCTGAAGACATCCTTCTATCAAAAAGACCAATCAAATCAAGCGGGAGAAACATGCTGCAAGGTAAGATAACTGAGATCTCCGACCGAGGAACAACTGTGAGGTTAAAAGTAGATGTTGGGCGCGAGCTGGTGGTAATTATCACCAAGAGATCTTTTCTAGACATGAAGTTGGGGATCGGCTCCGGAGTTTATGCTGCATTTAAAGCGTCTTCAGTGCATGTGATTTAATCAACAGTTTTGTTGTGGCTACGCCGAACATTTAAACAACAGCTTAATTATGTATGGTTGGCGAGCCGATGTTCCTCCGCAAGATCTTCGGCAAAAAACCAAAACCACCTGAACCTCAAGTTGAAAAATTATCTGTAGATTCTCTTGAGGAACGGGTAAACAAGCTCAAGCGGGAGAAGCTCGCAGAGGCTCAATCCACATTAAATATCATGCTGGACAGGCTGTCTGAGGAACGGGAGGCACTTTTAAAGGAATTGAAAACCCTTTCTGATGCCAAACCGACCGATGAGGCTTACCCGGGATTGCGCAAGACGGCGCTCGAGGCCCGGAGGCTCCTAGCTGAAAAGCTGACCCGTGCGACCACCTCTATCCAGCGGCGTGGGGAGTTCTCGACCGACGACCTCGCGATACTCGATGGCAAACTGACGAAAATGGTGAACCTCATGACCGACGCAATCGCCACCCACGGCCGCCATGTCCGAGCGTTGTTCGGACCTCGCTTGAACGCGATCGAACTGCGCCTGCGACGGTTGCATGGATTGGTTAGGGAAGTACACGCCCTCATCGAAGGAACCCGCGGAGGAATGCGCTCGCTTGATTTGATCTCCTCGAAAATATCATCGCAAAGGGAGCTCCTCCATCGAATTGAGAGTATGCGAACCGATGCGAAATCATTAGAAAATCAGGTCACGATGCTCAAGAAGTTGATTGAGAACGAGAGCGACCAACTGGCGCGGCTCATCAACAGCGAGGAATTCAAGAGCTTGGACGCGTCTGGACGCGAGCTCGAACGAATCGAGCGTGAGATAGCCCAGGTGAAGGATGCCACATCGAGCGCGATCTCGGGGCTAAGCAGGCCCCTTAGGAAGATGGAAAAACTCGTGAGAGCTGGCGAGTATCAAATAGACCGAGAGATGGTAAAAGTCCTTGAACTCTGCATCGAGAATCCACTCGAAGTGCTCTCATCGGGTGAAAAAATAGCTTCTACCGATGCACTGCTGCAAAAAATGATCGAACTTCTTGAGGAAGGAAAAATAAGTATGGACGACCGCGAACGGAAGAAACGAATGGAACTAGCTCGGGGACTTCTGGATGAAAAAAAGATACTGAAGCTCAAAGAGCGGCTCACCCTCCTTTACGACCGCAGGGAAATCCAAACGCGCGCTCGCGAACAAACATCACTTTTTAAACAAAAGGCGGAGCTAGAAGGTTCTATCGAAAAACACAAGTCAGACCTAAAACACGCGCGAGCGACCATCGAGGAGCTCCATCGTGACTCGCAGCGGGCTGAGAAGGATATCGACAAAAACTTGCGCGAGCTAGAAAAACTCGCAACCGAGGCTATCGGCGCGACGATCGAACTCACTTCTTAAAATCAGCGTACCCACACTTACCGCACGCCCAACGGTTCCCGTGGTCAGCCATGAAGACCCCCGGGCCGCAGCGCGGGCATGCAGGACGCAGACGCTCCAGCTTCTCGCCCTCGAGCTTGTAGAGCTTGGCCTTCGCGGCCTTAACCTTCTTTGCCACCCTCAACGGCCTCCTTTGCCTTTTCCTCTGGCTTTGCCCCTTCGGACGTCTCCCCAGCCTTCTCCGCTTCGGATTTCTCGGGCTTGGCCACCTTTTTCGGTTGCTCAGGTTTTGCTTCCTTCGGTTCCTCTACTTTTTTCTCAGGGAGCTTTTCGACCTTCGGTTTCTCCTCGGGTTTTGCCTCCGCCTTGGCCTCCTTCGGCATGTCCCGCTTGAGCAAAAATTTGGGCTCCAGCCCCTCGAGTTGCTCGCGGGAGCTGTAAACACGGGCGATCCCCGATGCCACTTGGCGACCGTGGGTGCTCGCTAGCTTCTCGATGACGATGAGTTCCTCCGCAACGCCAAGCTGGGCCGCGAGCTGTGCGCGCGCGTCCAAGCGCTTTGGGGTTGGCTCCCCCGCGTGATCAGCTTTGAATTTTACTTCAGTACGCTTGAAGAGCGGATTTTCTTTCTTCTCGATTATCTCGACCTTCATCGTGACCCCCTTTCACCTCGTGCGAAGTTCAATTAAACCTTAACCCCGCTTATCGGCGCTCCATTTTTTTCGAGGTTGCTTCACAATAGCTTTTAATTACCGACTAGTTTTGAATTGCTTTAGTAACATTTCGAATTCACGACGCTTAGGCTCGGTGACTTCGACGAGCACCAAGCCCTCGCCTGGCTGCCCGTAAACGACCGCGGAGCCGAGGGGTGCCGAGAGCACGGCGGGCAAGGTGGCGAGGTCCTCTTCTCCCTCGACGACAATCTTCAGGGGGGGTTTTGCGGCCTCTAAAGCCTCACGTAGCTCCGGGGTGATGCTTCCAGCTTGGTTTTTCACGCGAACGACTGTTGCCTCAAAAGCCTCCACCGCCCGCTTGGTTTTTTCATCGACGGGTAAACGCATGACCTTCATATCGACGACTGCCACATCGGGCCTGAGCCCGGCCTCGAGCAAATCCGCGGTCACGACATCGCCGACCGCGATCAGCCTAGAGGGGTGAAGCTGCCGCAGGCGCTCGATCGCCGCGGCGACATTCGGGAAAAGCTGGCCCAAAGGGCGCTTTAAAAGCGGCCGCACTTCCTCGGGTAACTCTAACACTACCGAACCCTCAGCGCGTACTTCCCGGGCTGGGTGATGTTAAGTCGCTTGGCGATTTCAGAATCGTTAGGGTCAATATATTGTTTATAAATGTTTAGCTGCTCGTTACCTTCTTTAATTACATATTCTCTTTTCCCATCAAGAATCTTCCATTCTTTACTATTTATTGGTTGAATCTCCGCTTGCTCAGAAAGGGTGTACTTGTGCTGATTAAATATCTCTCTTAACTTTTCGGAAACTTGCTTTTGTTGTAGTTCTTGTTTTAGTTCTAGCTGCAAGCTAAACAAATACGGCTCAAGCACAACAACGTATCCTGCCCAATCACCCGAAAGGGATGCCCCGCCGCACGCCGGGCAGTTGCTCTTCTCGGTAATGAAGTTACAATTACGGCAGGCCTTCTCGGTCAAGCCTTGGCCTCCTTGCGGGCTTCCTTGATCCATTCTAGTTTTCCCAGCCCAAGCTGGCGCATCGTCAGGCCTATCTTCCCACTTCGTGTGCCTCGACGCGCGCTTACCGAAACTACGCGCGCGCGAACTTTGTCCCCCTCTTTCAGCGCTCGCTTCGACTCTTTTCCGTAGAGCGCCCCCTTCTTCTTGTCATATCCCACGAAATCGTCCATCACCTGAGAGACATGCACCAAACCATCGATGGGACCCAAGCGCACGAACCCACCAAACTCGACAATCTCGACCACCTCACCAAGCACCACCTCGTTGGCCTCGGGTTTGTAGACGAGCGCATCAAAAGTGACGTCGTGATAGCTTGCCCCGTCACCCATGATTATCCGACCTGTGCCAATCTCCTTGAGCTCAGTAATCGCCAAAATCGTGCCCACATCCTTATCAGTCAGTCCCTCGTAGTCCTTGTTCAAGATGTCGACGATCGCCTCCTTGAGGGGTTCACCGAATCGGCTGGGAAGCACCCGCACGGTATCGCGCACGGTTATTATCTTGTACATTCACTTCACCCCAAATTTTTTCTCATGGTCTAGCCCGAAACCCTCATTTTCTTTGTCGTGCTCATATTTATTCGGCTATGGTTCGGGATCTCATCCACGTTATCTACCTTCCAAAGGTTAACCATGTTATCCTCCCCACACCTTCAAAATTAGGGGGGCGAAAAGCAGGGCTGCCATGGACATCAGCTTGATGAGGATGTTCAGCGATGGCCCCGAAGTGTCTTTGAACGGGTCCCCTACTGTATCACCTATTACCGAAGCCGCATGGGCCTTGCTACCCTTGCCTCCGAAGCGTCCGGCCTCAATATATTTCTTCGCGTTATCCCATGCTCCACCTGCATTGGCCAACGTAATTGCAAGCAGGAGACCAGTAACTATCGCCCCAACCAGCAGCCCCCCCAAGACTTCAGGACCAAGGAGCAATCCAACAGCCACGGGTGTCACAACGGCCAGCGCAGCAGGGGCCACCATTTTCCTTAGAGCGGCCGTCGTGCTGATTCCGATACACTTGTTATAATCGGGTTTCGCCCGCCCTTGCATGAGCCCAGGGATATGTCTAAATTGCCTGCGCACTTCCTTAACGATTAATGATGCACCTTCCCCGACCGCCCTCATTGTAAGCGCGCAGAATACAAAAGGTAGCATACCCCCTATGAGGAGCCCAATAATAATCAGATAACCGGTTGGACCAATGATGTCCAGTGCTGAGATATTCGCCGCCTGGGTATATGCTGAAAACAGCGCGAGTGCCGTTAGCGCCGCTGAACCAATTGCAAATCCCTTACCTATCGCGGCCGTTGTATTTCCAACTGCATCCAGCCTCTCAGCGCGCACCCTCACCTTTCGCCCCATCCCGGACATCTCAGCAATTCCCGCAGCATTGTCGGCGACCGGTCCATAGGTGTCGGTAGCAAGCGTCATGCCCAGGGTGCTTAACATCCCGACCGCGGCGATCGCTATCCCATATAGCCCAGCGAAATAGAAGGCCAGCCCGATTGCTGTACATATCGCAATTATTGGGATTACCGTACTTAGCATGCCTACTGAGAACCCGCTGATGATGTTAGTTGCGGGGCCAGTCTGGGACGATGTCGCAATAGATCTCACCGGTGAAAACCTATCTTCGGTAAAATATTCCGCAGACAAGCCAATCGCAACTCCTGCAACCAAGCCGGCTAACATCGCATAAAAAATCTCCATGACATCGACGAGATACCATATCAACAGGAAGGAAACCACCGCCATCAGGATGGCGCTCCCAAACACCCCCTTGTTGAGAGCCGCATGAAGGGTTTTTATTCCAGTACCCCTTCCCACCCGCACGAAAAAAGTTGCCACGATCGAGCAAAATATCCCGACCGCCGCAAGTGCAAGAGGAAGCACTATTACACTTTGGGGGAGTTCTCCTAGATTAAATGCGACGACCCCTAACACCATCGCGGCGATGATGGAGCCAACGTATGACTCAAACAGATCTGCACCCATCCCTGCAACATCGCCGACGTTATCGCCGACGTTGTCAGCAATTACCGCCGGATTTCTGGGATCATCCTCGGGTATCCTCGCCTCAACCTTCCCAACCAAGTCGGCCCCCATATCCGCGGATTTGGTATATATTCCGCCACCGACCCGCGCGAAAAGCGCTATCGAGCTGGCCCCGAATCCAAAACCAATAATGATCGTAGGGTTTTCCCACAAGTGGTATAAGGCGCTCACACCCAAAATCCCGAAACCGACGACACACATCCCCATTACCGCGCCGCTCGAGAACCCAACCTTCAGCCCCCTTCTGATGCTTCTCCTAGCCGCCTCCGCAGTTCGGGCGTTCGACTTGGTGGCGACCCTCATCCCTATGTTACCAGCCAATGCGGAACAAAATGCTCCAAACGCAAAAGCCGATGCAGTCTGCAGATTTATCGCCAGTGCCAAAAGTGCCACCACGATGACCGCGTAAACAACCATCACCCGATACTCCTTGTTCAGGAAAGTCATCGCCCCCCGGTAGATGGTGTCGGAGAGCTCCCGCATCCGCGCGGTCCCGACGGGCTGCCGCATGATCTTGAAAGTCAAGTAGCCCGCGAACGCGAGGGCAAACGCACCCGCCATGAACGCCGGCATCACGAGTTCAAATCCAACCATTCCATGACCTCTCAGTAATTTTCAATCTTCTAAATCCAACCGTCTATTGCAAGGTGAGACTTTTGCCGTAAATATATTACTGGAACCCCACGGTGTCGGAGCTCCTTGCGCAGAGCAGCGTCCGTCGTCCCAACTCCGCAACGCCCCTTGAGTGCCAAGTTCAAGATCGCCCCATCCGCTGCACCTTTGACCTTAATGACCTTCCCACGCTTGGCTAGGATCAATCCGATTTTGGATGCCGTCCTCTCCTTGGGCTTGCCCTGCTCGGAGATTCGCCTGAGCTCTTGGATGACCGGACTTGGGGTAGCGAGTTCATAGGGTCGTTCGAGCAACCTGTCGAGCTCCCCCACAACATCCACGCCATATAAACCTGGAATCATCAAGAAGCTCGTGTCCGCGATGAACCGCAACCAAATTCCTCATCAACTTATAACGCCGTAACCAATGAGGCGCCACCTTCCAGCAACGCGTCGACTCAGCGCTGCCCGGAACCCCTGATCGGCGCAGACTGGCAGCTTGAGTTTGATCGTAGCTCGGTCCCCTCGGGCGCTCGCGATCGCACCCACGGTCATCGCCGTTCCCACGTTTAACATCAGCGGTTCCCCCGTGACCAAGGGCTTCACCTCAAGCTCCTTGGGAAGTCCCACGACGCGCTTCATCAAGTGAACCTCAAGCTCGAGCGTCTCCAGCACATCTGGCAGGCTTCCGGGTGCCCCCATCACCGAGCCCACAAGCGAATCACCTTTGGTCAGCGAAGGGTCTAGCCCGGTGCCCACGCCGATGAGACCACCCGGCACCGCTTCCTTGACCCGGCTTCCCCCCGCGTGCACACTCACTATATTTGAATCCAAGTGTTGCCATGTGGTTCGCCCCTCCCGGCTCACCTGTATGCCAGGACGGGTCTCTATTTTCTCGCCTTCACGAAGCTTTCCTCGGAGGAGGGAGCCGCCCAAGACCCCACCTACTAATTTTTTGGGCTTGATGCCGGGGCGATTTACATCGAACGAGCGGGCGACGTGCATCCGAGCTGGCTTAGAGAGGTCTCGCTTCGGCGTCGGGATGTGCTCCTCAATCGCTTGAATTAGCCTGTCGATGTTCGCGCGGTGAATCGCAGAAATTGGAATCACTGGGACATCCGCGGCGGAGGTGCCCGAGAGAAACTCCTTGATCTGCTCGTAGTTCTGCATCACCTTCTCGCGCGAGACGAGCTCGATTTTATTTTGTGCCACGACGATGTTGCGCACTCCGATGACGTCAAGAGCCATCAGGTGCTCCTTCGTTTGAGGTTGAGGACAGAGCTCGTTCGCCGCTATCACGAGCACGGCTCCATCCATAATCGCGGCTCCAGATATCATCGTGGCCATGAGCATTTCGTGCCCCGGAGCGTCGACGAATGAAACACGGCGCAAGAACTCCGTCGCGGCCCCGCAGTAGGGGCACTTCTCCTTCGCACTGTACCGACCGCATTCTCGACAGCGCGCGAACGAGGTATCCGCGTAGCCGAGACGGATCGAGATCCCCCGGCGAATCTCCTCGCTGTGCACGTCGGTCCAGGCGCCTGAGATGGCCTCAACGAGCGTCGTCTTTCCGTGATCGACGTGGCCGATCATACCTATGTTGACTACCGCTTGGGGCACTTTAACACACCTTGCTCAAATTTCAGCTCAAACAATATAAAACGCACAGGCTTTAAGCGGAGTGTACAGCTGTGAAGCACTTCTGTGAGTACTGTTGAAAAGTGCACGAATGATAGATTTTTCAACTGGTGGTTAAGCTGCCTTCGCCTCGGCTTCCTTGGGGACCAAGAGCTCCTCGATGGGCTTCTCCCCGCGCTTCACGATCTTCGCGTTAACCTGCACAATTGCGTCGGAAATCCTCGAACCCCGGACCCGCTTCCGGCGCCGCTCCCCTCGCCTCCGAGGTGAAAAACCAGAACCGCCAGCCAGCAGGACGCTCGTTCGGCCGGGGCCGTAGATGTCTGGACGCATGGGGAAGCCATCCTTGTCGGTACCGCCTGTGAGCTGGAGCTCGTACCCTGGGAGTCCCACAACCACTCCGTCGAACTTGTCCCCTATCCGGATCCCGACCAGCCTCCGCGCATCCGGCTCGCGAGCCTCTAGGGGGTAGCTCTTGCCCGTTTCGGGGTCAGCAACCACTACTTTAAACACCATCACATCACCCCATATGTCGGATCCTCACGCTGTTTGATCGCGATTATCTCATCCAACACCGCAAGCTCGTCGCCCGAAAGCAAGTCACGGAGCTCCCGCTTCAGGGCGAGCACATGGTCTCTGGGCACATCGATATATAAAACATCTCCCTCTTGCACGTTGCGCCCGACCACTCCACCCTCGATTGAAACCGCAAGCTCGTCCCCCAGCCTCGCCTCCTGCACGGATTTTTTCTCCTTTTGCAACTCACGAATCGTGCCCACCGAGCGCCCGTCCTTACGCATGAGCGGGTACTTGGGCTTCAACACCCCTCCCAACACGTCGACCCCCACGATTGCCGGACGGCTCCGCCTAAACACATAGCCAAGCTTGAGCGCGAACTTCCCGGGCCTGAAGTAGCTCTCGAGCCGCTTCGCCCGGATCTCCTCACGGCGCTGTTTTGCCCAGTCCTCGTAATCCTCCAAGAGCCTGTAGATGACCTCATCGTGTAGCACGGACACCCCCTCGCGCTCCGCCTCCTGCTGGGCATCCGGCAGGATTTTCACGTTAAAAGCGAGCACCACCCCGAGCAAGGGATCGCTCTTCACCACGCTCGCCGCCTCGACGACATCGCGCCGCGAGACATCGCCAACGTCCGCGCTGCGAATCGGCACCCCCTTAGCCTGAAGCTGCCCCTCGAGCGCCTCAAGCGAGCCCAACGCGTCCGCCTTAAGCACGACCCCATTGATATCCGTGCTTATCCGGATGCGCTCCATCTCTCGCTGGAGCTCCTGCCAAAGCTTCTCCGCCTCCGACGCATCCTTGATCACCCACAGCGGGGCACCTGCGATGACCCCCTCGAGGTTGGGTGCAGCGACTTTGACCCCGGCTGCCGCGGACACGCGCGCGACGGGCTTGAACCTGTCTTCGGGGTCGCGGATCTCGTCGAGTGGTTTCGGCTGGAGCAGAGCTCGGACCTTCGAGGTGATCATTTTATCGAGCCCTCCAACGGCAAAGGTATCCCCCTTTGCGAGCGTACCATCGTGCACAATGATATCCATGGCCTTCCCCAGTCCAACCTCCTCCTTTACCTCAAGCACCGTCCCCCGCGCCGGGCCCGTCACCTCGACCACCAACTCCTTCTCAAGAAATCGCTGCGCCAACCCGGCGAGCACCATGAGCACCTCGGGCACCCCCTCACCCGTCTTGGCACTCGTGGGCACGATGCTCACCTGCCTACGGAAATCGCTCACCCGGTCGAAGCGCTCGGCCTCAAATCCCAGCTCGTGGAGTTTGCCGACCAGCTCGTAGATCCTGTCGTCGAGCTCGCGCTGCACCTCGGAGCGCTGGCGGGTGAACGAGTCAAGAAAGCCTACCTTTGGCGATGGCTGCCACCCAGGTAGGAGGTCGATTTTGTTGGCGACGAGCATGAAGGGGGTTTTGTACGATTTCAAAATCGTCAGCGACTCGAGCGTCTGGGGCATGAACCCCTCGTTTATATCGACGACCACGGCAGCGAGGTCTGCAAGCGCCCCCCCGCGGCGGCGCAGGTTGGTAAATGCCTCGTGCCCGGGGGTGTCGATGAAAAGCAGCCCGGGAAGAGTCACCTCTATTTTAAACTTCCCAAGTAAGGGGCCGCAAATCTGTTTGATGGTTTCCGCAGGGACTTCGGTCGCCCCTATATGTTGACTTATCCCACCTGCTTCCCTGGCCGCAACTGCCGTGCCCCTGATGCTATCCAACAGAAGCGTCTTGCCGTGGTCAACGTGGCCCAGCACCGAAATTATCGGCTGGCGGACCTTTCTCCCGACCATCTTCATCGCCTCGTTTTTAACAGCGCTTGCTTCTGATTTATAACTGGGGCGCTTTGTCGATGGACCCATTTTGAAAAGGACTAATTCTCGGGCTAAAAGGCTACAGTATAGGGGAATGTGACCAAATGAATTCAGAAGGTATTTAAAGAATGCTTAGGCTTAAACTAAATGTGCTCACTATGGTCGAAAGGAAACCTGAAGAAATTCCGAAAGAGATTCCAAGGATTCCGATCGCAGTTCCGGTTATCATATGCCCCCAATGCTACAAACCAATGGAAATCGTGGAAAAAGTTGACGTAAACGTAGAAGAGAAAAGCTTTTTCAGAAAAGGAACCAGATCCGTTCCCCATATTCAATATCGTTGCCCTACCTGTGGGGTGGAATGGAAGGAATCGCTCGCGCGAAGAGGAGGGGGATGTTTCATCGCCACGGCGACTTTTGGGACCCCAATGGCACATGAGGTAAACATACTCAGGCGATTCAGGGACGGTTTTCTGTTACGAAATCGCACTGGAGAAATGGTCGTTTGCTCGTACTACAAGTTATCTCCTCCAATAGCCCGCGCGATTAAAAAATCTGAAATGCTCGGGCGTGTTGTGCGGATTTTATTGATCCCGATTGTGAAGCTATTCAATTTGCTTTACAAGAAACAATGAGGGAAATAATCGTTATTTATCGGCAATTTATTTCGTAGATTAACCTTCTTAAACCTATGACGCGAGGTTACTCCCATGAAGAAAAGCGAACTTGAATATATCACAAAATCTTTGAGGAAAGAGTTGAAATCTCACCTTAGTTACGTTCAATTAAAGTCTCACTCAACCCTATTTTCAAAATTCATAAACCTTATCTCTATAGCTACAAAAGAATTGCCAGAACACAAAGTTTTTTTTAACTCAGAGTGGGCAGAGAGATATTCCATCAACGTATCTGATGCAGTAGAATTCTGTGATTACATCCTAGAATTATTAGAGCTAAAAACACGTAGCGAAAAGAGGATTGGTAAAAGGAACATTTTTCAGGAAGCGGATGATAAATTAAAAGAAGCAGGTGTCTCTTTTTCGAAGAGTGACTCGACTTCGGTAATTAATAATCTGAACACATGTATTGAATTAGTGCTGAAGGATAAGCTAGACTTGCCCATGACAATTACAAAAATCAACACTGACAAAATCATCGATATTTGTATAGCCCATAAAGTTGGTCCTGTTGAATATTTGAAAGAAATTAAGAAACATGCGCTAGAAATTGACAATAGAGTAGAACATCAAGGTTACAGTCCTTCCAGAAAGGATTGTATAGATGCTATTAAAGCCACCGAAGACTTTCTAAAGAAAGCCAAAAAATCTTCGTTTAAGGCCACGAGCGAAATTAAAGAAAAAATATATCTAGGAGTGTAGCCCCTAATCGTCATTTTTCGGCAATTTTTCCCACATTTTAAATCCAATTTTTCGGGCATTTTTGTTGACTCTTGGGATTAAATGTGAGCTTTTAATATTTTCACCTCATAATCACATAAGGAGGCAAAAAAATGAGGACCGAGCGTTTCAAGGGAGCCTTGCTGTCGACCTTGTTAATAGCTTCGCTGTTGTCCCCCATACTCCTGATCTCGCCGACGGCGGCATGGGGACAAGAGATCGGGTGGACTAGGCAGTTCGGGACATCCGACAACGACTATGCACCCGGCTTGGCGGTCGATGCCTCTGGCAACGTTTACATCGCCGGCTGGACAGAGGGCGCGCTTCCGGGGCAGTCATACGCTGGCGGAGGTGACGTCTTATTGGTTAAATTTGTGCAAATCACCGCACCCCCTACCGACTTTTCAATAGAACTCGCTATCGCAATCGCTATAGGTTGCGCCGTAATTGTAGCGGCACTCTACATGAGAAGGCGTAAAACACGAAAATGATGTTTAGTCCATAACCCTTTTGACCCAATTAAAGTGCCATTTTCCAAGCCCAAAAACAGGGCAATCTGGGCCCGCTTCGCGGGCCTTTTGGAAAAAGGGGAGTTGAAGGGGAGATTTTGAAAGTCGCATCCCGCAGAGGCTTAGGATTTGCATGAATGGTGTGTGATATAGCTCAGACGCCTTATTTTTGATGCCTAAGCGAGGAATATTACAAAAAAAGTTAAATTTTAACTTTTTCATGATTTTCGCCAGTATTACTCCTAATAAACGGAAACCGTGGCCTATTTAAGCGCCAAAGTCTAGTGCTGCAAGGACACGTTAGGTCTCTCATGGGAGATTTTGAGAAGAAATAGCTAAACTGTTTTTTCAAACCGTGTCCGAGAAAAAAAGGAGTGTTAGGAAATGGCAAACGACTATAGGTCTGGTGGCCGCAGAGGGTTTGGACCACGCGAAAT
>Ga0114919_10000107_pt1 | contig 51092 bp, 53 predicted proteins | sample BlataG_FD_88682 | JGI IMG/M metagenome (GOLD analysis project Ga0114919, IMG submission 88682) | Deep subsurface microbial communities from Black Sea to uncover new lineages of life (NeLLi) - Black_00105 metaG | ecosystem: Environmental > Aquatic > Marine > Oceanic > Sediment | place: Atlantic... | reverse complement strand
TTTTGGGGGTGGCGTGTGGGGGGGGGGGGGTTGTGGGGGGGGGGTGGTGGGGGGAGGGTTGTGGGGGGGGGGGGGGGGGGAGGAGGGGGGGGGGGGGGGGGGGGGGATGGGGAGAATGGTTGAGAAGAGCAAAGAAGAAGAGAGAAGCGTAGAGGAAGGACGGAGACAGTTGGTGCGAGGGAGTGTCGGTGGAAGATGGGGAAGTGAATAACAGACTTACAGCAATATCATCCAAGACTGCTCCCTGTAAGAGCTGAATCTTTTCTTCTTCATCAGAAGTCAAGTTTGCGACCCATGGCTCTTGCTGCACAGACATCGTCCAACTAGAATAATCGAGATGACTTTCAAAAAATACTCAGTGATAAATGACATGCGTATTGAGCTTGGAGAAGGTACTATGATGTAGAGACAGTACAATTACAATGCGCTTTATATCAGCCCAATACCAAGTGAAACTAACTAAACTGGCATGGACCCTCTCATGATCATGATGAGAGAGAGCCCTCCCGTCTCCTTCCTTTCCTCTCTAATCCAAATACGTTTTAAACGCCCCAGCCAACAGATACTTCCCAGGTAGGACCCCTCCTCTAGGTGCCAAATATGTCATAGTTCCAGTGGCAGGATCAACATCCTGTATATAAATAAATCCAGCCACATTCACACTCAGCAATAGATCAGGAGAAGGAGCATGACTCACCGCCACCAATGAGCACAACAAATCTGTAAAATTGGACACTTTTGTCAATTTCAATGGATCAGCTACTGACGTTGCTCCTATAGGCAGTGCAGAGGCTGGCGCTTTGGGACCTCCACCTACTTTATATATTTGGAGATCTTCCACTCTGGCAGATTGTGACACTGGTGCCAGTTCCTTGAGTGGACCATAAAAGTATTCCTCCACCCTGGCCTTTCTAGCTCTAGTTCTCAATTCTCTGCTTCTAGTGACCACTCCACCACTCTTGGGAAGCTTTACTACATCTACCTTCATCTCCTTGACCTCACCATCACTAGACGCAGATTTAAACTTCTCTTTCGACAGCTGACTGGCCAGTCGGTCGCTCCCCACCACCAAGATCACATCCACCTTCAACATGTGCGCACTATGTATCAACAAATCATACCCTAGATCTTCTATCCAACCCATTGAGTTGATAATCATCCCAGCAGCTGCCACGTCAGCATCTAATGTCGCTCTTGCTTCCAACACGGCAGCCAGTCGTTCCACCATGTGACGGTACAATGAAGCATTTTCACTCGGGCTGGTATGTCCATAATAAAACACTAGAGGAGCATCTACCTGTGAGTCTTCCTCCAAATCCAGTGGAGCTTCCAAAGCTGCTGCTGCAATGCATCCTGGTACGGTAATAGATCCTTGACCTATATCTAGATCCACCAGTGTGGGGGCCCTCCCTTGGCGGATGGCATAATTGGCAAGAATGCGAGAGAGGGTTGATTTTCCAGCATCAGTAGGGCCTACTATCATGACTCGTGGACCTTGGGTGGAACCGGCCTGAGCTTGGTGGCGCCTGCCTTCTATAGTGTCGTGTGCATTGAGGTAGATTTGCATGGGGGTGTCTTCTGATTCGTAGATGACGTCTGGTTCCCCATGGATGACAAGGGTGCAGCCGGTCCAAGTGAAGATTGCTATCTTCTGGCCGGATACTTTGATTCTTTCTGCTAAGACAAGTTCTGTTCCAAAGACCTCTGCTTGGCCATCTGTGAGGGTGATGGAGATTTTGTTGCCCCAGTCTACTTCTACTCTGAGTTCGTGGCCCTGTGTGCGTGAGTGGAGAAGAGAGAGATGGGGTGGTGAGAGAGACGGTCGGGGGAAATAATTGGGAATGGGGAAACCTCCCCAGGTTGATAAAAGGTTGTTGCATTGTGTCTTTAATCAAAGCCACGTACATTCTCCAGAGCATAGATCTGCATATCTTCATCAGACATGGTATTGGCGTGAGGTTAAGATGATTCAATTAGATTCGAATTGTTAAAAGTTAATTTAGGTGGTATTTATGTGCTGAAAATTTATGAGTTTGTTATGTATATCAGTCTCGAAGCATCTAACATTTGATATGGAGCTATCTTTTTATCAGCCGTGCCATTATGAGGGGCAGCCATTCCATTCTGTTTTCGTTATGCCCTGGTTATTCTGGCGCCGAAAAACTTTGGAATCCGACATTTCAGGTTTCACAATGAGCTTTTGTTAACGTATTCTCCAATTTTATGCCCCTTGTTAACTGTGACATTGCATGCTGGCTTACACAACAAAGCAACGGGCAGAGAACAAGGAAATCATGCTGAACATTAAACTTAAGATGAACCAATTAGGGCACAAACCGGCTCACAGGTGCAATACAACACCTAGATCATTTCGTATCTATGCATTTGGTTCTAATGGATCAAGAAAAACTACAATGCACGAGCTCATATCGCAAGGACCGATACTGATTCCAGGTAAGGTGTTGGAATTGTGATGAAGAGTCGTCTTTTGCCGATGATAGGACTTTTATTGACGTCCCAACGACACTGATCTCCGATTTACAGGTGTATTTGATGCTCTGTCTGCCAAGTTGGTCGCACAAGCTGGCCATTCTGCAGCCTTTGTCTCAGGTTCCTCCGTCTCTGCTACTCTTCTTGGCGAGCCCGACCTAGGCCTCCTTACATCTCCAGAAATGGCAAGAAAAACAGGCCAAATCTGCTCTGCTGCCTCAGACATAGCTGTCATTGCTGACGCAGACACTGGAGGTGGAAATGTCTTAAACGTTCAGAGAACAATCCGCCAACTCATTGCTGCTGGAGCCAAGGGATGTGTGCTCGAAGATCAAGCATGGCCAAAAAAGATGGGCAGCGACAACCCAATTAAACAAATCCTCCCTCGTCAAGAATTCGTTGCCAAGATCCTAGCTGCAAGAGAAGTCATCGAAGGCAGAGACTTCTTCCTCATCGCAAGAACAGATGCCAGAGGCACCAGCGCCAAGAACGGCCTCCAAGACGCTATCACTCGCGTCAATCTCTACATTGACGCCGGAGCCGATGCACACGTCGTTGGAGGTCTCCGCAGCCTGGAAGAAATAGCCGCAGTAGGACAGCAGACTAAAGGTATTAGAGTTGCCAATATGGTAGAAGGTGGCATCACACCGGTATGCTCCCTCTCTCAGCTGTCTGATCTCGGTTTTGATGTTGCCCTCTTCCCTCTGTCATCTCTGTATGCTGCCACTAGAGCCATGCAAGATATATATGCTGCACTGAGGAAGGATGGGTCTAGTAAAGGGTGCTGGGATGATATGGTGTCCTGGAGGGCTTTTAATGCTGTGTTGGGGCTGGAGCAGGCGTATGAGAAGGAACAGTATTTTACCCAGGTGCAAGGACCAGCTTCTAGTATAGAGAGCAGGCTGAAGGTGAAGGTGAAGGGGTTGGTGAAACCTGCTGCTACTGGGTCTTATGATGGTGGGCACTAAGATGGTTAGATAGAAGGAGGATGAGAATGGGGGAGAGGTGAATGTTTTGCTTTAAATTTCCTTCCTAGTGAATGAGAGAAGAGGTGGTGGAGAGAGTTGCATTTGTGTCCCTTGCTCTGCTCTGCTCTTCTTTTTTTCCAAATAATGAGAGAAGAGAGAATGATTACTTAATTTTCACAAATTGATAGTGTGCGTACCATTTAAATGAAGAAGAGAGCATGAAAGAGAGAGAGAGAGTGTGTGTGCGAGGGATGAGGATAATTTAATGATCTGCAAGAGGGTCGACGTCGATGCCGGGGAGGATATGATTAGATGGTGGGAAAACACAGGAGATTGTTAATTTCAAACGTTAATCTAGTAGTCGACACCATCGTCTATACACCACGCTTCTGTCTTTCTATTCTAGCCATGATTAGCGCCCAACAAAGCCTCTCCACAACCAAGTCATCTTGCAGAGCTTTCTGTAGCAAACCCGCCTCACGCAAGATTGCACCCATTTTAGTTCGATGTGGTGCTTCTTTCGATCGTAGAGACACACTTTTCCTCGGTGGAGTGACTTTGCTCCTCCCATCCCTCCCTGCCAGTGCCGACGAAGCAGCAGCAGCCACAGAACCTGCCACCACCACCACCTTCTACGGCACAGCATCTCCACCTACATCCTACGGAGGCTATGGAGGCAACGCCAAGGAGGATGCCAAGTACTATTTTGACTACCCCTCCTCTTGGAAGAGCATTGTACCCAACAAGGTGGAAAAAGGCACCCAAGGCATTGATTGCCGAGTTGTCAATCCCAAAAACAAACAACAGCAAGCCTTCGTCATCACATTCGGCAGAGCTGGCGAAGATAACAAGAGCTTTAGACTAACTGATATCGAAACTACCTTTGCTGGGTTTGCAGGAGCAGATGCTGATATGCAGGATGCAATCTCCACCGCCACTGATAAAAAGACATTTGATAGAGAGATTGATGGACAGAAATATCTTGATATTGAAATTGATTCTCCAGATGTACAATATCTTTCTAGTGTTACTGTTAAGGACGGAAAGGTGTATGCTATGTTTGTGAAGAGTCCTACTAGGACTTTCCAGAATGATGAGAAGATGCTGAGGAGTATTGTCAGCTCATTTAGGACAATTATGTAATGTTGAATGTAAGAGAGTATACACAGACACACAGGCACACAAGTTGGAAATAAAAACGCTGTAATGGGTATACAATGCTCTATTTTTATTATGAAAGCGTCTATTAGTTGTGTGCATCATCTTCCTTTTTATACCACTCTAGTCAAGGCCAGCCTGTTCTATGTGTTGTTTCCTATCAACGTTACCTGCTGCCGTATGTTGTATCTTTAGTAAGCCTGATGATTCTGTTAATAATCCATCTACATCATTGGATGTTCTACTGGTCGTCTTCTTTTCCTTCTTTTTCATCCTTTTAGCTCGTCGTTTGGCAGTTTGGGCTTCATCTTCAGCTTGCAACCTGGTCCTCTTCTCTGCTAGACTTGCTTCTGTTCGTCGTTTATCGTATTCTTCTTCTATCTTTGTTAATCTTTCTTGCTCTCTCCTTCTAGACTGCATTGGGACGGAGGTGGGGGAATTGGTTAGTGATGTGTTGAAGGAAGAATGGGTGAGAGAGGAAACGTACGTTTCGGTAGGTGTGAAACTCGGCACTAGAAGCGCCGGCATTGCTGCCGGTAACATGGTATTCACGATCCGGGACGTCATTCACGATGAACTTAAGCTTCTCTTCCAGTTCTTCAGCATCTTTTTGTCTCTTTTCCGCTTCTTCAGCTGTGATTTGAGGAGCTTGATAGGTTTGCAATGCTTGTTCTTGGCCTATGTATGGCTGCAATTCCATTTTGAGAGAAAATTGTACCTTGTAGTGCTTTTCGTGGATGCAAGTTATTATTGATCGAAAGAAAGGCGACGAGAATGATTGCAAAACCGTCCTTTCAAAGTCTCCCGACATCGACGTCGATGTTTCTTTGATGAAAGAGTCGGGACTGAAACACACCCAGATGATAATAGTAGCTACTGGGCGTTTATGTTGTTGAAGCTGGATTTGAAAGGAGCAATGGAGAGTGGTGTAGCATTTTGTAAAGCAGATAATGGTGTGTTTTGTCAGAGATAGGTTCCTGTGAGGCTCTTAGTCAGGAGTTGCCGGGAGGTAGCAGTCAAGATGGGAGAGACATCCAAAACAAGATTGAAAAGAGCAAAGGGCGGTCGTTTTCTGCTAATTATCAAACCTTTATACCGTAAAGATACCTTACTTACCATTAATACACTGGGATGCTCTGAATAAATTTGAAGTTGCTGCCAAAAAACCCAGCGTGAAAATATTTTTATTGAAATCTTTCATCTCTATTTGGAAACAACTGGCAAATAACTCCACCACTAGCAGCGTAAAAACCCTAACTTATCTGCAATGCCAATCACCATGCCGGTTGCCCTCCTCTCGTTACTCCTCATCTTCTCCCTGCTTTCCTCAAGCATCGCCATTCAAGGTGACTTCAACATCCCGGAAGACCTTGCCAACATGCCTAAACAAGATTTCTTCCCTTACCTTACAGCATTAGCCACATGCGACCACCAAGGCCGGCCAGCTTCAATCACCTGTGGCGCCTCCCTCATTCACCCCAACTTTGCTCTCACAGCTGCTCACTGCATTAAACCCTTTCCAGACAAGGTATCTTTCACTGCCTCGCAGCTCTGTCTAGTCCATGGAGTCAAGAATCTAACTGCCATTATATCTGATAGCCTTCCTAGAGATCAATATCAGATTATCACGATCAAAGATATCATCATGCATCCAGATTTCAAATCATACAATCTGGCCGGAGAGTATCACATCACCCATGATGTTGCTCTGCTGCAGTTGGAGCAGCCATTTCCCCAACCCGAGCGTGATGAGAGCTTCCTTGTTAGAGAGACGTCAAACCCTGGCTTTGCACTGCTGCCAAATCCCAACCAAGAATGGACTAATGGGGGGTATGAGTTCTTCTTTATTGTTGCAGGGTGGGGTTTGAATGAGAATGCAACGGATTCCGACCCCTTGCAACCTCAACGACTGAACAACTTGAGGTATACATTTGGAGTGGCTGAAAAGGCAGAGAATTGCCGTAAAGGAGCAATGCCAGGGGATAAGTTCAGTTTTATGACTGGAAATACATTCTACGGTACACTAAACCAACCCAATGACACTTTTTGTGGGGGCTGGTTTGGGGGTTATGCTCAACTTTTTTCTGGAAATATTGAAAATGTTCAGTCTACCATCTGTCAAGGAGATTCCGGGGGACCTGCGCTGATTCCCAGCACCATCTTCTCTCCCCTAGGCTTCCAAGGAGATGTCCAAATTGGTATTGTTTCGTATGGCCCTCCATGTCCAACCAGCAACTTAAACCTAAACTTAAAATCCTGGCCGGCAGTATATGTCGATGTTGCTCAGTTCGTCCCATGGATCCAGGATGAAATCAAGGAGCGAGGCTTCACGCCACTTGCAGTAGCCACAAATCCAGTACCCTGGTCTGATTTGAATAATGCATGTACTGCCAAGGATGATTTTAGCAATAAAGACAATTGTTGGAAGGAGGATGTTATGAATCCTACCAATGGAATACCTAGTGGCAGTAGTAATAGTATATACAGCAGCAGTAGCAGTAGTAGTAGTAATAGAAGCAGTAGGGGGGACATGGCTGTTGGCGCATTGCTTCCTTCTTTGCTTATTGGAATAGGTATCATCGATATTTTTACCTGAATATTTTTATAGATGAAGCCACACCATTAAATATTGTTATTCCTACCTTTTTCAAGGACTGGTAATATATTTACGAGAAAAGTTTGTGTGGACAGGCAAAACTAATGCAAAGACATGTCGTTGTATATGTTTTCCAAGCCCCTCAAAAGCAAAGGAAAAAAGATTGACACACAAAGAGAATTCTTATTAAGACGGGTGGACAATGGTTTTCAATCATAATGGATACTATTATTATTATGGAAATTTTTATTTGAATGCACTCGGTGCCTTTTAAGGGGAGGAGTTAAAGCAGGTAGTAAAATGCAGTGGACAACACAATGAGCACAACTGACTGCTTATTGTATGCAAAGCTTGACGACCCAGAAGATGCCGGGGCAAGCGCGGTTTCATTCACCAAGGAAGCTGACTGAGAGGTGGCTATAATACCCACCTGTGGAGCCAGTGTCATAGCAGGACCACAGCTGGCTTTGGGATATCCTTTATTCTTGAAATAGCCAAAATACTCCTGGTTCATCCCTCCAAGGGCAGACATCTTCTTGTAGGCTTGGACCATGTCCATCACGGGGGCCAGAGTCTGCTTCAGGGTGTCATACACGGCTTCGACTCCCTTGTCAATCTCAGCCTTTTGAAGATCCAGCAGTGTCTTGGTGCATTGAGATGCAGCTTGAAGGTTTGGATACAGCTTGTCATTGACACATTTGGTTGTTGCTTCTGGACAGTAGGTAGTGGAACCACACCTCTCGAAAGAGCCAATAGGGCAGTAGATATTTGTAGGGGTGACGAATGTTGAAGCATCACATGATGGTCGCATAATTTGATTGCTTAAAATGTACGACTCCTGGGTGGGCGCATCCTTTTGGGGAGATGTATTGAGGTATGATATGGTTGTTCCATCACCATATGGGCTGGGGAAGAAATCTGAAAAGCAATACACGTTTTTGAATGAATCCGTTGGCTTGCCACAGTCCACTGCAATTTTCTCATAATTGCCATAGCTCAGCTTATTTGCAGTTGCTGTCAAAGTCTTCATGTCCAAATGGGCATTGTATCTGTCTTCAAGTCTTTTGGCAATATCATTCAGGTAGCCCACCAAAGCCTCCTTAGAATTAGCCTCTCCCAACATGAACAGTTGCTGCAGCATCAGCAGTTTTACCAGAGAGCCCTTGGTCATAGCAACAGTTGCTGCGGGATCCAAGTACGAGTTGAAAACATTGAAATTGTCAACGCTGTCTTTGCTCACAAATGCATCCAGAATCTTTTGTACTTGATTAGCAGCCACTTCCCACCCAGTAGTGGTATAACATGAACCGTTGGGGTCACAGTACCCCACACGGTCGACCCTGTCGGTTGGGCATTCAACTGGACTTTTTGAATCCCATGCTGTCACTGTCTTGCATACATCTGCTGATCTTTGCTGCTTGGCAGCACATGTTCCGGAGCGTTGTGAGGGGGGGAGGTCGATCTCACTCAAGCAGTTCCACACCTGGCAGTTTTCAGCCACGCTTGATTGGAAAGCTCGCATGGCACTGTTGAACTTATCTAGAACCTGGTCCTTGAACATTTTATCAACCTTGGTGATTGTCTCCTTTTGTAAAACGCTCATTTTGCATACCAAGTACTCTGTTTTATTTCAAAGAAAAAGAGGGGCAAAGAAGGAGGAAGGGGGGTTGAGATAGAGAGAAAGTTTAGCTTGGTGAGAATGACACCCGTATTGTAGTGATTTCAAAAGCTTGTTAAAGTTTTTATTTCATTTTTGGGCTTTTACCTTGTAAGACATTGAGGTTTGCCTGCATTTCCTTGGCAGTCCACGGGGCAGTTTGATCAGTACCTGCAAAATTGAGAACACCGGCACCTACATGTGAGAAGCTCCCAATCACTGGAAACTCCGAAGTGAATTCCAAGATCTCTTGTGCCAAACTGGCAGCAGCGAGTGCGGTGGACGTCTCAGCCGGTGGTAAAACACCGCCTCCGCATAAGTCTGCTCCGCAGATAGACACATAATCTACATTGCTTGCAGGGTTTGGGAAGCACGCCCTAGAGAGCTGAGAGAGACAGAGGAGGAGGCAACAAAACAATTGCAAGCCATCCATATTACGAGACATCATGTGCACGATGATTTGCTTTTCGCGTGTAAGGGGGCTGGATAAGCTTTTCGGATACCCTTGAGAAAAATGGTATTATTGAATTTCCAAATAGTAGAATGAAGAGGACGAAATCCTCAGATTTGAGGCCTCTCTCTATCGAGAGCTCGAGCTCGCCAGCTGGTCCATATGAGGGTGACTACCCTCGTGCGGTCCATATGGACCATTTTTTACTACGGGGAAGAACACTTGGTAGTTTAAATAAACCGTGACTCAAAATAAAACCGGTTTTGAACTATTAAATTGGTTCTTGTACTGAAACGTTTGGAATTTGAAGCTATTGCATACCCAAAGTTGTTGGAAATGTCATTTTTGTTGAAAAACAAGGGCACTTCCTCCATTAGTTGCGCTGTAAGTATCGAAGGTAGCATATTCGCATAAAGAACCATTTCTAACTCCTCCAATTTCAAATTCCAAGACACAGGGAGAAAATTGGGGCAACATCCCCAGCACCATCCTTCGCTCAACTGTAACCCTCCTCGTCTCTTCCTCCCCATCCAACAGTCTTTCAAGGTCTGACAACATTGCTATTGTTACGACTCTAAGGCTTATCTGCAAACACTGGAGAGATAGCATCCCACCAGGAACCATAATCCCTCTTAAAGTGTGGGACAATAATGATCTTTGCCGTCTCCGTCAATCCAGGCAAACCTGCTCCTCCTCCCACCCAGTGCACTGTATCTGCATCAGGCAATCTGTGCTGGCATCCTCCTTGTTCGCACCTCTTTCTTACCTTATTCCTTCTCCTACCAACATTTGGATACCCAATTATATGTGGGAAGGTTTGCGATACCTGCAACTGAGGGCTGTGGAGTTGAGTGCTCTGCAGCTTTTGACAGCCTTTTCCAATTCACTTAAAGTGCTGGATGCCAATATGATCTACAGTAGAGAAGATAAACCATCTAATTGGTTAGACTTTGCATCGTCACTTGTGCAGTTAAAAGATCTTATACTCTCTGTGGTAAATGCTCCAAATTTTCTGCCTGAATCTGCGCTGACTGCTCTCCTGCCATTAAAGCAATTGACGAGGTTGAAAATGACAGGTTGCATGTTGCTCAAGGAACCAGGTCTGGCCATTCTTGCTGAGAACCATGGATCTTCTCTGATTCAGTTGCATGTCGACTATACAAATATTGAATCCGTGGCTGCTTTGAATTCAATTCGAGCCATGCACCGTCTGGAATCGCTGGCATTGTACAAATTTACACTTTCAAGAGAGGAACAAATGTCTGAGCAGCAGAGCAGTAAGCAGCTGCTACTACATGTTTACAAGTCATTGAAACAAGCCATAGCCCCTCATGCCAAGACCTTCTCTATGAGTAATGATGGAGTTGGTCTCATTGGAGATGCAATAGACGCAATGGCAGGTAATGGTGATGGTAGTGCAAGAGAACAACCAAACACCTCATTGTTGCAGTCTGTCATTGCAGGGGAGGAGAAGACTGGATTGATGCATTGGGGCTGTGTCGAGAACAGTAGCCCCACGTGCTACACCACTATATCTATGAGCTCAGGGGATATCCGGTTTGGAAATTCCATGCATAAAGCAATGAAAAGGCACAAGCCAGAGCACTTGAAGATCACGGGAGTCCATTCTTATGACCAAGCTTGGTGGGATTTTAAACTGGAAGAATGTGGGTTGGTTGATCTGAAATCTTTGCTGGTTCCCAAGCTTAACATGGACCAACTCCTGTTCATCAGTTTCCTTCGAGCAAATAGAAAACTGGAGTATCTCAGCATTTTAGCACCTATGGAGCAGTGGAAAGAGGGGAAGCAGCTATTCCAAACAGTGTCACAGCTCTCTGGATTGAAAGAGCTGTCCATCTCTGGTTTGAATGGCTTGGAAAAACGGAGACACCCTGATGGGATTGCAATGCTAGCAAACCTGACCAACTTAAAGAGAATGAATCTAACTATGAAGCATTACATACCTAGGCAAAATGAAAAAAATGGATCCGGACTGATTTTCAAAGCAGTAATGGACCTAGTGGAGCAACTGAAGACAACTGGTGGCAACAGTGGATTGGAGTCGTTGGAAATTGTGGTGCCATTCGACTCATATCCTGCAGTTGGGCCTGAACGAGTCCAAGCAGCTTTGGAAAGGCACGGGTCTACATTGAAAGACCTAGTGTTCCTTGCTCCCCAGTACATCATCCCCTATTTCAGGTTGCCAAGGCTTGAAAAGATATGCATGGTGACTGTTCATTTCATACAGCATATCAACTTGTTCCAGGATGAGGAGGAAGAAAGAATGGCTCTTAAATACATAACCCACATTACTCTGAAGCATCCAGCAGAGGATCAATTGTTTTTTCCTAGTCAGCTGGATTATAGTGAATTAGGAGATATGAGGGCACTGGTTAACTGCAAGCGACTGCAGTATCTGTACATTGAGGGGTGTGATGAGTGGTTGCTAGACCAATTGACGGGAGTGGTGCCTGAGCTAACAAGTTTGGTTGGCGTCAAACTGAAATTGGATTGGACTGCGCTTAGGGCCCATGATGGCATAGAAGCTTTCAAAAGAGCTCTTGCTGAGCATGTTGTACTTGATATGTCTTAGTTGGGAAAAAGAAGGAGGGAAACACACACACTGGGAGTCGTTGTGACGACTTTGGGCGGCAGTTGTGGCTCCTTTTTGAATAAAAAATAAGAAAATAAAAGATGCATGTTTCGATATTAATTGCGCCTCTCTTCACATTAGTAAGTTTCTATTGATACATACAATATCAAGGCATACATTAATCGACTCTTGCTTGCCAGAATTTGACCAAAAACAACAACAATTCGTAACAATTCATAAAACCTTGAATATCGCACATTCTCTCCATCGAAATGCCAATCAGCAACCCCTTAGTACCTGTCACGTCAACAGCATCTGGCTTAGAATATTCAATCCATGGTATGTTCAAAACCGGTCCAGATGATCGATTGCCAAACGCTCTTCGTTTCCCTCACCAACCCCCTCCTCCCTAAACCACAGAGTGCCCACGCTGCCACCAACCAGAAATAAAAGCCCTCTTCCCCAACCAAGACATTGAAAACCTCCTCGTCATACCCACCTGCCAACAATCCGACGTAGACCTCGTCAACTGGGGGGACAAAGCCGACACAGAGAAAGACCGACTTTTAGAACGTTTCATGGCTTTTGCCAGACATATTTGCGACTCCCTCATCTCGCAAGGCCACTGGGCTGACTACATAGACCCATGCTCCGGCCTTCCAATGATATATAGAGAGACTAATTCAGTATACGGAGAGGTACAGGCACTAAGTACATTGTTGGGATATAAAACACAGAATGCTGGTTGTTGTAAGATTTTGTTACATCCCAAGTGGGGATCAGCGGTGTATCCAGCTTCTTTATTTGTAAGAGCTCCATTGGATGAGGTGAAGGAGGCTATAGTTGAGGCTGAGAAGAATATGGTAGTGGGTGGTGTTGTAGATGGGTAGAAGAGTGTGTGGATGGGAGGGATGTCTGCGACACCATGTCGCAGCTCTTCATGAAGCTGGTCAGCTCCCAAGTCGGCCAAGTAATTACATTTATAAATGGAGGAAGCCTGAGCAGTGTCGCATATACTGCAAGGAGTATGTAAATTTACGCTATCAAGCTACGAGTAGTTAGATCGGTTAGATAACAATGAGTGCATTCGAAGAACTGGGTGTTGCACCAGAGCTCATCACTGCAGTGGAACAGATGGGATGGATGTAAGTTTCGAGCTACTGCCAGTTTGGTCTACTCTTCTTGACCTATACAAGCATATGTACTACTCTACATATACTACAGACGCGTATATCTCACCCTATCGCTCCAATTCCGTCACACACAGGCTCCCGACGCCAATCCAGGCCGAAGCCGTCCCACTCATCCTAGGTGGTGGTGATGTCATGGCAGCTGCAGAGACTGGCAGCGGCAAGACAGGTGCCTTTGCCCTGCCAGTATTACAAATCACACACGAGTCGCTCGTAAATGAATCAAAACAATTCCAAAACCAAGGTAGATCCAACAATAATGTCACCCAGGAGCTCCCTCCATGTCTGCTCAATCCAGAAGACAGAGATGAAGTCTTCGCCATCTCCCCCGATGGCCTCAAAGGCCAAGCCAGATCAGAACTCTCCTGGGGAGGTTGCAGAGCCAATCTAGGAGCCACCAAAGGCAAAGTCTACTACGAAGCAATAATATCAGACGAGGGGCTGTGTCGGGTGGGCTGGTCGACCCCCCATGGTGATTTAGACATTGGTACTGACAAGCAGACATTTGGGTACGGTGGTACTGGCAAGAAGAGCCATAATAGGATATTTGAAGATTATGGGGAATCTTTTGGATTAAATGATGCTATTGGGTGTTTATTAGATTTGGACAACAGGACTATTTCCTATACCAAGAATGGCCAACCACTAGGGGAGGCATTTACTCTCCCCACTAATTTGAAGGGGAGGCCTATACATCCAGCTGTAGTGTTGAAGAATGCAGAAATTTTCCTTAATTTTGGACATAGAAATGACGATGATAATAACAAAGCAATGAAGCAGGCATTCAAATTCCCTCCTCCCCCAGGGTTCATTCCCATAGCCGCCGCCCCCCCCGCCTCCCTTTCCTCCTGGCAACGCCCCATCCCTGCATCTTCCACCACCACTGGTGGCCCCATTGCTCTCATACTAGAGCCAGCACGTGACTTGGCAGAACAAACACATGACAACATCACTCTCTTTAGCAAGCACCTCACCAACCCTGTCTTGAAGAATGCCCTCCTTGTGGGAGGAGTGTCCGGGAAAGATCAACAGAAATACCTCCAGGCTGGAGTACACATTGTCACAGGTACTCCCGGAAGAGTCATAGAATTTATAGAAACAGGAAGACTAAGGCTAGATTCCGTTAGATTCTTTGTCCTAGATGAAGCAGACAAATTATTGGAGACTGGGAACAGAGAAGCAATACTGAAGATTTTTCAAAGGCTGCCAAAAGGAGGAAGTGGGACGGCTAGACTGCAAGTTTTGCTATTTTCAGCAACGCTACACTCCCCAGAAGTTAGAGAACTAGCCAAGACTATATGTCAGAATCCTATCCTAGTTGATCTGAAAGGGAAAGACCATGTTCCAGAGACCGTGGACCATGTAGTGGTGATGGTAGACCCCAAAGAAGATAGATCTTGGCTGCAATCTAACCCTTCTGTGTTTACAGACAACCTGCATATGTTTGACACTATTGGTACCGATGTTAACACTGCAGAGAATTGGAGTCAAGCGACAAAGAAACTCAAGCAAAGAATGCTTCAACGAGTGGTGGATACATTACAAATGGAGCAGGCTTTGATATTCTGTAGAACTAATTTTGATTGTGACAACTTGGAGAGGTTTTTAAATTCCCTTGGAGGTGGTACATTATCCTCTAAAGCAAATGGTCCTTTAAAAAGAGAATCAGGGCGAGAACACCCCTACAGTTGCCTTGTACTAGCAGGACAACGTTCCATGGAAGAACGAAGGACCGCCCTAGCAGCATTCAAAGAAGGAGATGTCCGATTCCTCATCGCCACTGATGTCGCGGCCCGGGGCATCGACATCCAAGGTCTCCCTTTTGTCATCAATATGACCCTTCCTGACAGATCAGAAGACTACATCCACCGAGTTGGCAGGGTAGGGAGAGCAGATGCATTGGGTCTGGCGGTATCTCTCGTCTCAACTGTCCCCGAGAAGGTTTGGTTTTGCTCTGTCAAGGGGTACAAACCATGGACGCAACCAGATAAGCAGAATACACAGACTAATGATAAGAAGGGGGGTCAGGCTGTGTGGTATAATGAGCAAGAATTATTGACTGAGGTGGAGGAAAGGTTGGGGAAGAGTGTGGTGAGGTTGCCTGCTGATTTGAGTCTTCCTCCTGAAGTAGCAGCCAAGCTATCTAACGAAAGAGGAGAAGGCCAGAGACAGAAGTATGGGCAGGCAAAGGAAGGCGTTGGAAGTGAAGCCGGGAAGGAGGTAGCAGAGAGAGTGGCGGCGATAAAGCCATTGGTTAAGGAACTGGCAGCTTTGGAGCATCAAGCTCAGCTCAGCTTTTTCAGCCTCAAACGTAAATGGACTATATATTAAAAATAGAAGTTTTTTGTAATACATGTATGTAGCTGGGTGAAATGCATAGTATCATATCTTATAACTTTTGAAACCCATCTTCTTTCAATATCAATGTAAAGCGGCGGTCCAGATATAAAATCCATCTTTATACAAAACTTCAAACGTAAAGCCCGCCTCTTTCACCATTTTCTCATAGCTCTCCAAAGGCTCTGGATAGTCAAACTCTCTAATGTGCCCAAATATATCTCCCTTGATCTCCTCTGGAGTCAGGGTATGGTACAAAGGAGCAAGATGGTCTTCCCAGATGTCAAATAGCTCCTGTCTTGATAGTTGCTTGTCTGATGGGAAGGCATTGTAGACGTCAGCCCATAGAAATAGGCCACCGTTGGGGTTTAATATATTTTTGGCTTTTTGGAGAAATTGTTGTTTCTTTTCGGTAGTTAGATGGTGTACACAGAGAGAGGTGAGGATGATGTCGTAGGAAGTGCCCTCTGCAATACATGTGTCTATCCAGGAGAGCATGTCGGCTTGCACGAGAACAATGCTGGAGCAGGATGGGATGGCGTTCTCGAGGTGGATTTTGGCTTTAACTAAGGGGGCAGCTGCAAGATCAACTGCAGTGTACTTCTTGACCTTGATACTAGGACAGGCTTTGAGGACACTGCAAGGAATGGAGCAGTCTCCGGCGCCTATGTCAGCGATAGTCACGGGAGCGTCGGTGTTGGTAATCGGAGCGTTGGTGAGTGCCTTCTGCCATTCAGCGATGAGCTCGGCGTGGCGTAGACCGTTGCATTCTATGATTCTGTTGTAAATTTCCCAGTTACGTTCAAACAGCGTTTGGCTCATATCCCCAGACATCTTTGCTTTGGATTTTGATTATTTTGCACGGAAATTGACAAGAACTAGAGAGTGGAGGTTGGATAGGAGTGCTGCGAACTCTGAAAAGCGTGGTGTACTTGCAGAATATTCAAATTTCGTTTCTTTTACGCACCTACCCTCCAATTTGTATCATGTCTCCTCCACGTCCATCTCTTCTTCCTCTCCTCCCACACCAGGCCTGCCCACACTCTCCATTTCCATCCTCATCCATCTCTTGATATTCCCACTATACGCCGCCACAAAGAACCCTCTATCCCCACTTCCACTATCAAACACTATATCAGACAATGGATCTAAGCTTATCTTCATCATACACAGTGGACCTACCAGTGGCATATCTACCCTTTGCAATGCCTCAACAATCCCTCCCATAACACCACCACCACCACCACTTCCACCGCTACTGCTTCCTCTTCTATGATGCTGGTGTTGCTGCACTGATAAACTTTGCATAGATACATCATTACCATGCCATCCTTTACCTCCCCAACCTCCACCATCACTTCCACTAATTTGCCTTCTATGACCTGCTCTACGACCACCATCACCTGCTGCTGCTGCTGCTGCTGCTGCTTCTGCTGATGTGGGGGTGTTTAAAACACCACCCACCCCTACCTCCTCAGTAACATCCACCTCCCATAAAGCTAGATGACAATCCTGTGATACAGATAATAATCTATATATGCCTCCTTCTCCTTCCTTGTCATCATTCATATTATTACTAGTATTATATGATGGGTCGAAAGCTATACTGGTCACCCAAGAACTATGCCCCTCACACACTGTCACTATACATTGTTTCTCTACATTAAACACCGTAATCAAATCATCTTCTCCCCCAGCTGCTACAAGCACACCATCAGCACTCCAAGCACAGCACATCAAGCCACCATAGTAGCCTTTAAAGCCCGTGACAACAGATCCAGTGCGTGTATCATGGATGGAGAGCATGCCGGTTTGAGACGCTACGGCAATGTATCTACCATCTGGAGAGGGTGACAATGCATTTGCAGTACCAGTGGGTGTTGATGGTGTTATTTGGTTGTCAGAGGTGGTGCCGTGAGGAGCCTGTAATTGGGCAATTCTTGTCTGTAGAGAGTGCTGATGAGAGCTCTTCTTAGACCCTCCCAACCCTAACCCTAATCCCAATCCTCCTCCTGGGGATGATGTGGATGGTGATCCTCCCGTTGTGGATAACAACGAGCTATCTGTACTAGCTCCCACCAGTTTTTGATACAAATTGACAGTACCATCTTGATAAGCTGCTACAAACAGATTTCCTGCTGTTTTGGGTACCCATGTTACTGCTACACATTTAGATGATTTTGTACTATTCTTGGTGGAAGAGGAAGAAGGTCCTGTTGCTGCTAGTTGCTGATCAAAAGTTTTCGGTGCAGATGTCACGGTTGTTGCTTGGTGGTGCATAGGAACTGCAACTGGTTTGATAGGAGACATTGCCAATATAGAGCCATCTCCTAAGCTTGATCCCATTCCACCACCTTTAATGCCACTAGTAGTAGTACCTCCATTTCCTGCTCTTTGAGTCAGAGTCTGGGCGGCCAAAGGGAGGATGATGACCTCACCATTGCTCAGACCAACCAGGGTATCATACTGGTCATCAGAGTCTGGGGTGTAGCTATGGCAAGTTGGGAAGGTGACTTGAGAAGATGGGGAGGGGAGAGAGGATGGATTGAAAGCGTTGTTCGGCCTGGATCTGAAATCGAGGATGGCCACAGGGCCTTTGTCTTGGGTTTGATAGATATGCAATGCTTGGCGGACATTTGCAAGGAGGAGGTGTTGATCTGGGACGATCGTGAGTTTGGTTTTGAAATCGTTTTGGAAGGTAAAATTGAATTTCCTCTCGTATTGGAGGGCATATTGGTCTCCATCAGGGGTTGTGAAGAGCATCTAGAGGGTGATATCTTTAAATGACTGTGTATTTACATTTGAAATGCAGCCATTCAAAAAAAAAAAATCTGAAGGAAGCAAGCAGAGACGCTGTTCTCTGTGACTCCGCTCTCTACCACAGCCGATGAACAATGCCCACCCATTCCCACATCATTGCATAGTAGAAATCAATCATGCTGGTGCCCTAGATCATCATCATCATCATGCTAGCTGGGGTTCTAAGTAAATCAGTGGTATACTGCTCTTTCTCCGGACGAATGAGGGGAGATGAAAAGTTGCAAAAATGCAAGATTTTCTCCCTGATATTTAGCTCAAAATATCTAAGGACCATTTATTTTTTCCAAGCGCAAAACCAAAGAATGGCTTTAAATGGTCAAGTTGGTCGCTGCTGACATCGAATGAACGGAGCCCTAGGGTAACTAATGGGGCCATTAAATAATTCGATTCAAGAACAACAAGGAGGCGGGAAACCACCTCCCCTTGAAGCTGTGCTGCAAACTGAACCACAATGCATGGAAAATACATTCGATTGCACAGATAAGAGCGAACTTGGAGCATGGGGCTGTGCATACGTCTCTCAATTTGGCATTTCTGCTTTCGCCAACGAAATTCGCGCCAAAGCACCTCAAGTTGCCCAACCTCAACACCTCGTTGGACTTATAGATGCACTAGGTGGACATTGTGGCACTAATTTCCCGTTCTCCCTCCTTCTGCAGCTCCTACACGATTTAGACGTCCGCTGGCGCTCTTTCTCTTCTGGCGACCTCTCCGCCCTCTTTCTCGTCCTCGTCCTTGTTGCCAAAGCTCAACGAGTCCCGGTAGAGTTTGTCGGCACCTTCATGGCAGCTCTTCTAGGCTCTGCAAGACCTCTCAGCCCTGCAGACGCAGCAGCCATCACCCTCGCTTTATTCGATGACGGTTGGGCCGACAAGGTCGAGTCTGTAGGACACCTCCTCAAGGCCCTCCTTTCAGAACAATGGCGCATAGACAGAGCTCCAGAATACGTTTCCTGCCTAGTTGCCCAGCTCATTGCAGGAGAGGAGCTGGATCTGCTAGATTTCCATGACTTGGATGCCATTGAGCAAGATAGTTCACACAATCTCGCGGTCAGGCTGGGCATCTTGCTGGATTCAATGAGCATCGCTCCACCACATGCTGGGCCAGAGGTGTCTGCCAGAATAGCATCCCTGTTTATATCTAGATTTGGACCAAGGGCAACTATATACAGCAATGTTCACCAAGGTTACGACTTCTTCACCGCTGTCTCATCACCAGCTGGAGCTGTAGGAGTGGGGGAGCAGGGGGAGAGTGATCAACAGACCCCCAGGGCTGGATTGTTTATTGGTAGGGTGTTGCAACAGCTTTCTTTTGCCCAAGAACAGCCTAGATATAGTTATAACATCAATTATAGCAATAATAATAGTAATAGCATGGTACAAGAAGGAACTAACAATAACAATGTTGGCAATGCTGTTGTTGGTGATGATGGTGTTAGTTTTGGTGGTGGCGGTGGTGATAATTCTATTAATCAAAATAACAACGATTGGAACAACTTCCAATTTCCTGCCAGTACAGCAATGGTGTCATTAAGCGCAACTCCAGCCAGTACAACCAGCACGGCGGACAATAACAACAACAACAACAACAACAACAACAATAATAATATGGGTAAAACAGCAACACCCTCAAAGATGCCAGCCATCTCAAAAAAATCAGGGTGGAAAACATCAGATGCGACTAGATTATGTTGCCGATTGTGTGCAGAACTATGCTCCCTCAGCGATTCTGCCGTGGATTGGCGCATGGATGGCGGCCATAATGCCTATCTCATCGGAGAATGCCTCCGTCCTCTAAAGATTGGTGTCGGGGGATGGTCTCCTTTAGATGTGAAGGAACTTGTTGCTGCATTGCAAAATGCATCCAAATTCCCATCTGGTTGTAGACCTGCATCTAAAAGAGTGATTTTACAAGTGTTAGAAGGGCTAGGGTCTTCTGATGATGATTTTCAAATTGTGGTAAACATTCCCAAGGGAAGAAAGAGGAATTGGGAGTGTGGTGGTGATGCGATGATGACAAAACAAGAGGTGCAGGGCAATGCAGCTGGGGGTAGTGGTAGTGGATAATGGTTGTCAATATGATGGGAAGCTGATGATTGGTAGTGTTGACTGCTGTAGTGTATTATAAACTGTTGTCTCCATGAATCCAAGGAGAAAGATACTAATGAGTTTGAAATGAATGAAAGGAAAGAAAGAAAACCAGAGAAAAGCTTGGTTTTAGAGCTATGATGATTTTATATTATATTATATTACATTAGGTTGATAAGCATAAAGGCTGTATTGAGAAGGGAATTTCGTGTGTGTGGGGTTTGTCTCCTGCCCTTTCCTGTCCTCTCAAGCAAAGGAATGAATGAATGAAAACAACGAGACCAGTCGAATCTTGAAGACAAAAAATAAACTTGGATGAATGTGCTTTACCGAAAAGGAATGATATTAAACGTGGAATAATGGTGTGCATCTTTATTGTTCCATAGGTATTGCTTGAATGATATTGTAAACTAGTAGTACACAGATGGGGACTAAAACAGATGATGTAGGTGGCTCATGGCTATCGGTCGGGCCTCTCCTTGACATTTATATCAAATGGCCAATCAAACGTGCGCTTGTATATTGGAAGTTATCTGTAGTGAATTACATGTATGTATGGATACGTCATGGTTCAGTGATTGAAGCATAGAAGCATATATTATAAGAAAACCTTCCATCAAAAATCAGGAACGAAATGCTGGCTTCCAATAGCAATCAAACGATACAGGGTGCATCCCTACTAGCACGACTAGGACTGTCACTCACATCTGCCATTCAAAATACAAGAGGTCCAGCTACCTTTTCCAAGCTGCTCCCTCCATCACCATCACCATTTTCACCAGCACCAGCAAGCCCTTTCGCCACCTCTTCTCCTCCAGATAGAAAACCATCCCGCTTCTCCTCCTCCTCCTCCTCCTCTTCCGCCTCTAACAAGTCGTCCCTCAAGCACCCCCTCCTCTCTCGTCCCCTCAACATCCTTTTAGAACTCTCCCAATTCCATGGTGAATGGACCGCCACAATGCCACTAGAAATCAGGAAGAGTAGTTTTGCGGAATCTCTCACCGAACGACGAAAACTCTCCATGTTTTATGGCGGCCTGAAAACCTACACCATCAAGAACCTCATCTCCAAAGCCAAAGAGAAACGAGGCAACCCCAGCATCAAGCTACTCCTACTCTTAGAATCTCGCCTAGACGTTGTCGTCTACAGAACTGGGTTTGTTGAAAGTGTGAATGCAGCTCATCAGTGGGTTATTCACGGTAAAGTATTGGTGAATGGTAATGTTATGAAGCACCCTAATTATGAGCTGAGACCGGGTGATGTAATAGAGGTGTTGCCGGAAGCTAGGACAGAAGCTGCACAGAGGAAACTGAGATTATTCGGTTCTTGGATGGGTGGACGGGTTGATGAAGCTAGTCAGTATACTGGTGGCCCTTTGGGATTGGAGATTGCTGGTACAGTAAAGACAACAATAACTGAAAATGTGGAAGCTGCGGCTGGTAGTACTGAAGAATCTAAAGGAGAAGGAGAAGGCGGTGGTAGTGAAACTAAAGAAGAAGGGGGGAGAGCAGACTCGGTGGTAGGGGAAAACGTCAATGTTGCTCCTCCTCTCCAGCAACAACAGATCCAGTTTGAAAAGGCAGTGGATTTGTCTGTTGCAGATAGTCTCAAGAATCCATCAGATGCTAGGGCCTTCCAAGTATCTGGATGGGCCTCATCATCTTCAGCTCCTATAGCCAGTAAGGCAAAGCATACAATCAAACCATTGCTCTCTGCTCTACTTCAAAGTGTAGAGCTCAAAAAGATGCAGAAACAAAGTGAGGCTTGGGATACTGCCAATGATGATAATGAAGGAGATCACTTTAGACTTGTGCCTATAAAACAACAATACCAGCAAGGTGCATCATTAAAGACAAAGAAAGGAACTACATCATCATCAAAAGGAATCTGGAATAGGTTGTGGAGACGGTACTTGCAAATGTACCCAGATCTAGGGGTCTGGGATAAGAAGAATCACATAGATTCCCCAACCCTGAGTGATCCCTATAAAGATATGCAGGTGAACCTTCCCGCTACATCAGTACCAGCAGGAATAATGAGTGGAACCAAACCATACCTGACTGGAAGGGTGAGCAGTGCTGCTGTGGTGGGAGGAGGAGGAGGAGGGAGGAATAATGGGGTAGGGTTGAGTGGAGGGTTGAGAAGGGCGATGCATTTAGAGGTAAATTATGTGACTGGGATGGCGGTGTATTTGTATCCTCCACAGAGGTTGTATTACCCATGCACGTTGGATGTTGAGTCGCTGACGAGAGGGTTTTATCGATAGATTAGATGACAAGGGATGGAGTGGAGAGGCATGGGCAGGGGGGAGAGGGGTGGTGGTGACCAGGGAATGGTTTAAATGTGTCTGGAATTCTTTGTTGCGCATATCATTTAAGAAATAATACTATTAAAAGATCGAAAGATTCAGAATTTTATACAAACAAACGGAGTATTCGTTGAGTATGCCTCCATCTAAAGCATTGACATCTTCTGATCCTAGACGTCCTGACGAAGTTCAGCCTTTCATCAAGGACAAATTCTCAACTCAGCACGTGGACGACTCAGAAATCTTCACCTTCTTCTCACTCTTAGCGGGCACCGTGGCTACAATCATGAGAATCAAGCCATTCGCATGGATAGCTCTGGTATTCTCCATCTTCTCTATCGGCAATGCACGCTCTTCCAGTGACACCAAGACCCACATTAGCAGTCTGATCTTCTCATTATTTGCTCTCCAGTCAGTCTACTTGAGCAAAGGACTCTTTCTGGACATATATAAGAAACTATTAGGCCTCAATGATTGAACATATTTAAAAAAAGAGAACACTCGGTTGACAATAAATATACGTATATAGGTAACAAGCTTACAAACAACATCACATCCTCGGACATCCCTATCTACTTATCACCCCCACCACCCCTAATACTATGACTACTGCTACTGTTCATATAATTCAACACCTCAGACCTCAATCTAAATACCGACTCCTCCAACCCAGCCTGCGCCCCTCTCCCCCCTGCCTGCACCACCCCAACCTCTACCAGCCCCTGCTCCACTCCTTCCACTCTTCCCACCAACCTCTCCTGCTGATTCAGTAACCCACTGCACGTTGTTTCTGTCCTCCTTCCTATATCCATTGCCATCTGTATCTTCTTCTCTACATTGCACAATTTATCTGCCAATGTATTCATGGTTGTGTGGGTGGTGGTGATCTTGTCTTCCAGACGAGTTTCTAATGATATGACAGATCTATCTGATTGATGGAATTGGGTGGATATAAGAGTTTGTATTCTAGATTCCCATTTATCTAGTAGTACTAATATAGCATTATTATTAATATTACAGGTCTGTTGTTGTTGTTGTTGTTGTTGTTGTTGCTGCTGCAGTTTGTCAAGTCGGGTCTCCAATTTATCAAACCGAGCTTCCAGAGAGTATGAGAGGTCACGGATCTGTTTCTGAGCCTCAGATGATGTATTGCAAGCTAGTTCTGAGACTTTTGAACAATCTATCATCCGTTGTTCTAGTCCGGATATAGATTGAGAGGTGGAATCTAGTCGTTGGTCAAACAGGTGGATGGTGTCGGAGGCACGTTGTAACTGCCAGTTGACATAACTAGGGCGGTCTAGAGTGGTTTTGGATTGATATTGTTGGGTGTAAGACTCTTTCATATTGAATATTCTATAGATATGGTGTGTAAAAAAACATATGTGTAGGTATTGAGAAATGAAGGAAGAAGGGTTGTCAAAGTTGGTTGAGGTGTGGTCAAATCAAACTAGGGTCGGTGGAAGTATACCTCCAAACGTCAGAGAAGCGCCTAAGAAGGAGATCTCGAGCTCATAGCATGCATACATGAAGCTAAAGTGATTTCATGCCCAAAACCGGTATAATTTTAGCTATGAAGAGTCATTGCTTGATTTTTGGTTTGTTTTGGGAGGTTTGATAATGCCTCATTTAAAAAAAAATGCCTCCGTCAGTTCCAGTGAAATGGATGCTGACCATGCTGTGCTATTCATAAATGAAATTGTATCGAAAGAGGGTTACCCTCGGCAATTTTAGGTGGTTAGTTAGGACACTGAGCTCTATATCTACATCTGTACAACCCCTCTTTTCCTGGTAGTTTCTGTACAGGTTTCTTTCAACATTTTTTTTATGTCTGGGTTTTTGAAGGCTTTTGCTTCTTGTCCAAGCATCCTATAAATTTGTTGCACACTCTTTCCAACATCTACCTCTTTTGTCTTAAAATGATCAATATGTATGGTCTGTAAAATATATGTTAGTTTGGGAATGAAGGGAGAAGGTGTGTATAAATGTCTAGAGCTGGTTGGGAAAGGTGTGGGTCAACTGCGCAGGCATGCCAGTGAGGGAGGAGGTTGGTGGTTAAAGAACAGATGGATTACGGGCAACCACATACCCGTAATGTTTCATGTATATCACCTAACGAATGGCGTGTCAAGATGTCAGAGAGACATCAAGCGCTGGCAACTGTTGCTGAAAAAATGGGATTGGGAACTCAACAAGTAATCCAGGCTGTGAAATTGTTTGATGAAGGCTGCACTCTTCCCTTCATAGCTAGATACAGGAAGGAAGCCACCAATAACTTGGATGAAACCCAGCTGAGCGGTATTCAGAAACAAATTGCCTCAATTGACGCCCTCATTGCCGCCAGAGCCAAAGTCGTCTCCGCCCTCAAATCACAAGGCCTCCTCACCCCCTCCCTCCAAGCTGCCATCTTTAAAGCCACCTCCATCACATCAATTGAAGACATATTCGCTCCATACAAACCAAAACGATCCACCAGGGCCTCTGCAGCCCGGGACAATGGCCTCCTCCCTCTTGCCATTGCCCTCCTCTCCCCATCTTCCTCTTCTTCTTTTTCCTCCTCTGTGCCCAGCCCAAAGGCTCTAGCTCAGAGATACATCAACCCCCCTACCTTCCCTACTGCTGACTCAGCATTATCAGGAGCCAGAGACATCATCGCAGAGTGGGCTTCTGAGATGTTGAAAGGAAGAGAAAAGGCAAGAAGTGATCTACGTCGGTACGCCCTTCTCACCGTCAAACTCTCCAGGTCATCATCGTCATCAAGTAAGAAGAACAAGGATAGAAACAATGATACAAAACCAGTTAAATCCAAAAAATCCAATAATAGTAGTAGTACCAATCCAGATACTTACAAGGACTACCATGCATTCAGGGCGCATGTCAAGGCAGTAAAACCACATCAGATTCTGGCAATCAATAGAGGAGAGAGGGCGGGAGTGTTGAGTGTAGGATTCGATTGGAATTTAGATCCAGTAGCTGCATTCTGCAGACATATACTCGTCACTGAACCACCTCCTTCTTCTGTTGCTAATAATAATAAGAATAATAGCACTATTAAAACACAATCTAGGGAACATTCATCTCTAAGGGGAGACTACATGGCCCAAATAAGATTAGCAGTAGATGACGGGGTCAAAAGACTGCTAGCACCTGCAATGGAAAGAGAACTGCGTTCAGAGCTCACTAAAACAGCAGCCGAAGCTGCAGTAGCTTCCTTCTCCTCCAACCTCTACGCCCTGCTGATGCAGCCACCTCTGTTGCCTGCAGTGACTGTGATGGGGGTTGACCCTGCTTACAAAACTGGGTGTAAACTGGCTGTCTGTGATGGGCAGACTTCCAAGGTAGTCTATACGGGGGTGATTTATCCCAACCCACCAGCTACAGAAATACAAAGGATGGAAGCGGGGATGGTGTTAAAGCAAGCGATGGTGCAGTATGGAGTGAGGGCGGTAGCTATTGGGAATGGCACTGCTTCTAGGGAGACACAGCATTTTGTATCGCAATGTATTGCCTCTTTAAATAATCAAGGATCGGCGCTTTTTTCTAAAGAAAAAAATAGAGACAAAATTACCACTACTAATAATAGTAATAACAGAGTGTCTGTTGGGTGGTGTGTGGTGGACGAAGCAGGAGCTAGTGTCTACTCCGCCAGTGAACTTGCCAGAGCAGAATTACCCAACCTAGATGTCACTCTTAGAGGAGCAGTCTCCATAGCAAGACGACTACAAGACCCCCTCTCTGAGCTGGTTAAAGTACAACCATCCTCCCTGGGGGTTGGGCTATACCAGCACGATCTAAAAGAAGCTCAACTGGAAAGCGAGCTGGACACAGTGGTGGAAATAGTGGTCAACAGGGTAGGCGTGAATTTGAATACAGCTTCGACAGCTCTGCTGCAGAGAGTGGCAGGGCTGAATAAGAAGACTGCTGCTGCCATGGTGAGGTTTAGAGAGGAATGTGGGGGGTTTCAGAGGAGGGAGGAGCTGAGGAAAGTCAAAGGGGTGGGTCCTGTGGCTTTTCAGCAATGTGCTGGGTTTTTGAGAATAATTCCTAGTAGAGATGATGGTGGTGTAAAGGGTAATGTTCTTGATGGTACAAATATTCATCCTGAGAGTTATATAGCTACTGAGAAGCTGGTACAACTGCTCATGAAGAATGATGATCATCGTGAAGAAGATGAAAGCAAGAAGAAGAAGCATAAGGTTGACAAAAAGGGTGGGCGTGGAGACATTCTTTTAGTTGATATACAGGCAATAAAAAACAAACTGGAGTCTCTCAAACAACAACAACAACAACAACAACAACAACAACAACAAGACAAACATTCTCTAGCTGAAGAGCTGGGCATTGGTCTTCCTACGCTACAAGACATCATCCAAGCATTGATAGATTTGTGCGACGTAACTGGTAGTAGGGGAGGTGGTGAAGACGCCGATGATGATTATAGAGGTACCTATCAAAGAGATGTGAGGGGAAGAGCCAAGTTGGACGACCTACAATTTGGGCAAGGGATGGAATTGAAAGATCTCAAGCAAGGGATGGAGTTGAATGGCATTGTTAGAAACGTTGTTGAGTTTGGGTGTTTTGTTGACTGCAATTGTGGAGTTGATGGCTTGATTCACAAGAGCATGATGAAGAGAGGTGGAGGGGGGGCCAGCAAAGTTGGGGAGAAGAGGGGGAGGGACCAATGGGGGAGCAGCAGTGGTGGTGGAGGTGTGCAGTTGAAGATTGGGGATACAATTCGTGTTAAAGTTTTGTCTATTGATGTTGGTAGGGGTAGGTTGTCGCTTCAACCAGCATAGATATTAGTAAATTGGTAGATAAAGCTGTTCTTACAAAACATTCTCTTCTCTCTCTCTCTCTCTCTCTCTCTTCTCTCGGTAAAATCAAAGCTCAAAATCTAAAGCAAAAGAATTCTGCAACCAGCCAAATATATACTGAAGTTTCGTTCATCTCTATCATTACTATTATCATCATCTCATCAAAAGGGACGACTTGGAAGGAACTCTCTCTCTCTCTCCCACCCCGCTCTCTTTCTCTCTCTCTCACATCACCACATATGCTTTGCTTCCACCAACACCTGCTCATACAGCTCGCCAGCATGCTCCCAAGTAAGATCCTGTTCCATGCCTCTCAACTGAATACCCCTAAATGAATCTTTATAATTCCTATATGTGTCCATTGCATAATACATGCTGGATTGGAAGGCCCCAATATCACACTCAGGGAAGGTCCACCCGGTACCAGAGCTGGCCTCTGGGTTGAAGTTCTCCACTGTATCTCTCAGTCCGCCCACAGCGTGCACGACAGGGACAGTTCCATAAGCCATGGCGTAGAGTTGGTTGAGTCCACAAGGCTCAAATCTAGAGGGCATGAGTAGGATGTCTGCTCCAGCTGTGATTCTATGGGCGATTTTGGTTGAAAAGCCAACCCAAGCTCTGGTGCAATCATGTGCTGAAGCTTCCATTTGTCTTAGATCATTCTCAAGATCATCGCGTCCACTGCCCAACAGTACCAGCTGAGCTCCTTGATCCTTAATCCAATGGTGAGAGTCCCGAATTAAATCAATTCCTTTCTGATAATCCAGTCGACCTATGAAGCCCAACAATGGAACATCCGGATTTTCTGGCAAGCCTAGCTCTCTTTGCAGCGCTGCTTTGCATTGTGCCTTCTTCTTTATGAAGTTGTCTTTTGTGTAATTGCAATACCCGTCCTCTTTCAAATGGGGATCCACTGCTGGATTCCATTCGTTGGGATCTATACCATTGACAACTCCCCTTAGTTTCCATCCAATGTCTCTCACAATGCCATCTAGGCCCCATCCTCCTTCTGGAGTTTGACATTCCCATGCGTAGCCGGGTGAAACTGCCACTACTCTGTGTGAAAATAAGAAACCTGCCTTCATGATGTTCATGTGTTCACCTCCAATAGGATCATTGAGGAAGAATTTCTCTCGGTACTGCTCTGGCATCTCCAGCCCCTGCAGTGTGTCGAGTGGGCCTCTACCCTGGTGAGCAATGTTGTGCAAGATGAAGGTGCATCGAGCATATGTTAGCTTGCCATGGTCTTGGTAGTGAGCTTTAAGATATGCAGGAAGCAGTCCAGTGTGCCAATCATTGGCAACAAACATAAGGTTATCATCTCCATATGGCTTCCCATCATCACCACAGGGAACTATCCAAGGGACCTCAAGGGCCACTTTACTCAACAAGGCGCATCTAAACAGCACATCTTCTCTGCTGCCTCCGTAGATCTCATGCCCCCATGCGTGGTAGGCTGGGTGATCAATGAATACATAGTCCACACCATCTTTCAAGCAGTGGAAGAAGCCAACTTCTTGATCGCTGTTCAGCACTCTCAGTCTGTGTCTGACACCCGTTTCCCAAGCGTCTTCATAATTAGAGTAGCGGGGAGCTATGACCATGACTCTATGTCCTTTTGCAGCTAGAGCTTTGGGGAGAGCCTGCATGACGTCGCCCAGGCCTCCTGTTTTAGACCATGGGGCGCATTCGGCTCCCACAAAGACAAGGTTCATGGCGTTGGGGTTGGAGGGAGGAGATGGGGGAGATGGGGGAAGGGCTGATATAGCAGTAGTGTTGTTGACTTTCATTGTTTTTGGTGTTAGAGGTGAAGCAGTGGGAGTTGGTGCTGGTGCTGTAGGAGTGTTTGTGGCTTGTGATGATAAGGGTGAGCCAAAGGTCAAGGATGAGGGAGGTGGTTTGGTAGTTTGTGATGGAGGAGCTACAACAGATGATGATGATGCATTTACTGAAGCTATGGAGGTTCCAATAGATGAAGAGTTAGTAGTAGGTAAAGAGCCTACTTTACTTTCTATCTTGGAAGTAAGTCCGGCTTGGGCTTTCTTTCTGTCTTCAATCTGTGCAATGACCTCCTGGTGAAGCTTCCATAAATCTTGTTCTGCTGCAGTTTCTGGTGATTTGTCATCATTTTCATCAGCAACAACAGGTTTTGGTTTGGTTTTTGTGGCGATAGAGCGTTTGCGGCGGGTGCTTGTCTTGCCCTCGCTCTTTGGTGTGTTGGCAGCGAGGACGGGCGCTGCTGCTGTGGGGACGGGGTAATGGATGGGGGAAATGCGAGTTGGAGCGTGAATGGTTGACTGGATTGGGAAGTTGCGATTTTGGATACACAGTTAAGAGACACTTACAACGATATCTGGGGAATCTAGTGGTGGAAAAAGGTCTTGCACCAAAAGGGCACTGTGCAATGCCCTTTATTGAATGGTGTGCATTTATAAGGCTCATTGGTGCTAATATGGTATGGATCGATATCGTGTGTACCTAAGATACTGTATATCCTGTTTTGTTTTGGCTAGAAAAGCGATATGGTGTAAACTTGAAGGATTTGATTCACAAAAAATTGTAGAACCAAGCTAACAATAAACACCCTCCGTCATCTATAATATCGGGACCTGTGATATCAAATGATCTAAATAAGGCACACTTCAAATTTTGTACCTGACGAAGGCTGACACGAGTATTCTATATAGCTCGCTCAAATTCTACAAGTATAGGAAACGAGAGAGTCTGGAGCCTCTCGAGATGGAGTCTCTCCAACCCCTTTTTTGGCACGGGCCGCTGCTCTCTTTGCTGCTGACCAATATCAATGCATTGCCATGAAATGGTCCCCTAATATACATACTATACGCATCTAGAAAGAGAAAATGGTGGATCCTCAGAGTTTGCAAGACTTTCTGAGGGTTAGGAACCCCTGGACAGCTACCTGAAGTGTACTCACTGAAATGTGTTCTTCCTCCAATGATATCTTCTACCCCAAGTAGTAATTTCGACTGAGCGCTTATTTTATTCCAATCATTTCCACCTTAACTACTAAAACCAAGGGGTCTTCTAGTGATAATGGTATTGCTCTCTTCCCCCACCGCCATATCTGTAGAGTGCATTCACCTACAGTACTGCCTACCTTCACCTCCGCCTCAACTTCCCTCCTAATAATCCTGGAATAGGTGATCATTCGGACTTCTGTAGCCTAATCCATACTACAACCTGATGAAATATGAGCTGCATTGTCTCAAAAGCAGGCTGGTAATACTGGAGTCGAGGAAGAAGCCAGGAACTGTCCTTTCCTCGTATCGGAGTCGGAGAGCGGGCGTTAAGTTGCATTCAAGTTTTGCACACTGAAGACAGATCAGGTCCTGTAACTTTGCGAAATTTTACTGTAGTGGTTTGATACATTGTACCAATGTTACAATCAAGTAGCATTTTGCGCTGCTCCACGCAGCTGTGCGTATTTAATTCGAGACAACAACAATATGCTTTAAAAAAGAGGTATGTTTATCGTTATTTTGATAAATTACAGTGCTAATCGGATGCATCACACTGAAACGTATGTCCGAATTTCGTAGGAATGCAAGAATTACTACTACAACACCCAATGGACGTCATCATCATTCCCAACGTCAACGCCTCGCCAACGTCCCTGCCGGCAGCACTTCTACTGCGATTGCCTCTTCCCCATCCAACTCCACCATCATGCCATCATCCATTGACAAGATTGCCACCGTAGTAACCAATTTATTCCCAGTATGGGTCGTAGCTGCAGCTGTTTTGGGCATTTTCCAGCCCTCTAGCTTTTCTTGGTTTAGCAACGACTTGCTGGCTCCAGCACTGGGGATCACCATGCTCGGCATGGGCCTCGGCCTGACTTTCAACGATTTCAAACGCATAGCAGCAGCTCCATGGCAAGTCCTCCTCGGATTTATACTGCAATACACAATCATGCCTTGCCTCGCCTTTATCATTTCTAAAGCATTGGCTCTCCCATTGGATCTTACAATTGGGCTTTGTCTTGTTGGGTGCTCGCCGGGTGGTACTGCGTCCAATGTCATAACATACCTAGCAAAGGCTGATGTAGCTTTAAGTGTAGCTATGACTACCATCAGCACAATGGGTGCAGTCATCATGACACCGGCACTGACTCAGCTGCTGCTGGGCAAGCTGGTCCCGGTTGACCCTCTGGCTCTGGTCCTCTCCACTGTCCAAGTTGTCCTACTACCAGTGGTCATGGGAGCAGCTTTAAACCAAGCATTCCCCAAGCAAGTAGCTGCCTTCACCTCTCTGTATTCTTTCACTGCTGTGGTATTGATTGCATTGATTTGCGGGTCTGTGGTTGCAACCAGTGCCAGCTCCATTCTGGGCGCTGGTTTCAAGATGCTGTCGGCTGTTGTTTTGCTTCACGCTGGTGGATTTGGTCTGGGGTACCTGTTTTGCAAGTTTTTAAAGTGTTCCCCAGCCACATGTAGAACTACATCAATTGAAGTTGGTATGCAGAACTCTAGTTTGGCAATGTTGATGTGTGTGAAGCATTTTTCTGGATTTGTCTTGGCGCCGGCAGTGTGCGCCATCTCTGCTTGCACTCATTCGGTGTTGGGGTCTATGTTGGCTGCATACTGGAGATGGATGCTGGACAGAGATGGTAGTGGTGGCAGCAGTAGTAGTAGTAGTAGTAGTAGCAGTAGAGGTAAAGGGAGGCCTATTGTGAGCTGGGATGCTCCTGTTGAGGAGAGAGTAGCGGATAGAAGGGCTTGGATTGCTGCTTATAGAGAGGATGACAGCGGTGCTGGGGGAGTGGTGGGTTGGGATGCCCCTCTTAAGGAGAGGGTAGCGGATAGACAAGCTTGGATTGCTGCCTGGAGGAGGTGGTAGTGGTTGATAAAAGTAGTGAGAGAAAGAGAATGGCGGTGGGTGTGAGGAAGCGACGTGTCCGTCTCGGGGGCCTTTTGAAATTTAAGGGAGGAACTTGGAATTTAATTTGTTGAATGTTTTATGCCTATTAGCTAAAAAATGTATAAAAATTGCATTTAGTACTCCAAGGTGTTTCACCATAGAATTTAGAGCGCAATTTTGAATTTGAGGTGATTTATTAACGTTCATTTTCACCTTGGAGCAATACTTTGGAGTTCCGTCACTCAATATGGGAACTAGAAGCTTGTCGCAACGAGAGCATGCAAAATTAGACGCCGAATATGACGACAACAGCAATGTTAAAAGGCCTCGATTGACCTCTCCCCAGAAACCCAACTATCAAATAACAGAGGAGATAGATGCCCTCCTAGAGTCAAAAGGAGCTTCATGTCCACCCATAGAAGTTTTTGACATGCCCCAAAAGCGTGGAGGACTCCTAACGTTTGAGGATGTCGCCACTGCCGGCCATCGTCGCCCTGCCCTGAAAGAGCTCCCGAGCAATGCAGACTGGCTGCCACCTGTTCTCCCTCGCATGGCTCACGTAGACAGCACCAACATCATATCCAACATCGGTACCTGCACTGATCCAACTCAACTAGGACCTCTTCCAGAGATGCCAATGGACTGGTCGCTCAAATCAATAGTTAGAATCACAACAACATCAGAAAACAGCGACGTTTCAAACATACTCAAGCTGGCCATGCATGCTAGTGGGAGGGATGCCACTGTAGCACATCGTGCTATAGCCTCTGGAATAGGCATTGATGGCCTGCTTCCCCACCAATCCCTGCTGGCATCTCTCATCAGCTTCCAATACCCAGCAACTGGTAGTGGTGGTAGTGGTGGTGGTGGTGGTGGAGATGCATCCTCCCGTCGCAATGGTACTAGCGCAGCTGACTATTATTCTTCTTCGTCCTCATCTCTTAGATCTGACATGTGGAGAACTGCACTATGTTCAGCTTATGATGCTCTCCGTAATGGATCCTGCGATGTGTTTTATGTCTTATCACCTGAAGGTTCACGTAGACCCATGGCTGCCATGTTCTGTGCTCAAGGAATTAATAATACTGGGTATGGTGATAATCATAGATTGCATGCTGTGTTGTCACGATCAACTGCTGGTCTTAGAGCACTGATTAAATCAAAACTAGGGCTCAATTTTGACATGCCCCTAGTAGTAGCGCCAGTACAACATCAACAAAAGAAGCAGCAACAGCCGCAGCAACAGCAGAACATTGACGAGGGTAACAAGTCGTTGCTATGGTTTAAAGGGGGACAAAGAATGCATGGTCTCTTTGAACTATTGCTTAATGAAGGTCTTAAAACATTGCACACTGATGGGTGTGATGTTCCTACCATCATAGCGCCAGTTCCATTTATGAATGCAGCAGTGTCTATGCCAACAATGAAGACCATACCAACAGTTGCTAGTAGTTTTAGAGCAGAGATTCGTGGTGTGTTGGCGCCCTGGGTCTGTGATAGAATGCTCTCTGTCCTAGCTAGTAGTAGTCGTCGTAGTAATAGTGGTAGTTTTACATTGATGTTTGATACCGACCCAGTAACAGCTAATTTCAATGCCAAGTTTAGTAGAAAGAAGAGTAGTAGTGATGATGATGATGGTGATACGGAGAAAGACATTACTTCTACTACTACCGTTTCTATTCAAATCAGTGATTATGAAGCTAGACAGAGAGGGTGTCTGAATGAGGATGAGGCCAAGAAGTGGAGGTCTCCTTCTGTACCTAGTGGTGCTGTAAGAGAAGTGAAATATGAAGGGGGAGTGTTCACTGGGAGGTGTAGGGAGATGTGAGATTGGAGAAGGGGAATGGGTAAAAAAAATGTAATAGAAAGACTACTGTGTGGGAGCATTTGTTCAAGGAATCAAACCTCCAACCTTTGCTTAACCAAAGGAGCCCCACGCGCAGGATGCTGGGGTTGCCGTGTGTAGTCCTCCTTCCAATCATGTAATAGAAAGATATCAACATTAATAGAAAAACGGAAGAAGAGAAGGAAGACGGGAGCGAGGGCAGGCACTCCATGTGATTTTTGGGGGCTTCAGGTCCCTTTAAAAAGCTTGACGATCTTAAGAATTTAGATCTGCATCTTTTAAACTATCAATTCTAAATATATCGGTTACGTCCAAGATTTAAATCAACCAACCACCTTTGCGTGGATGATTTGACGATTTACGCAAAGACGTAAATTCCTTTTGTTAACAAAATTGTCTAAATCTAAGAGCAAATGAGACTCTACCCATTAAAACTATTATCTTGCAAGTGCGTTGAATATGCATATCTTGCATTCTAAGGTAAGTTGACTCATATCTTTGCATCTACATGGGTGGGGTTTACTCAAATCACCCCAAGAAATAGTCTTTGCTGCCACATAGACATAAATTTAAGGCTGTATGGGCCCTATGACTGCCTAAGATACATTGAACTGTGTGATGGTTCTCATATTATTACTACCATCACCGACGACAACGGCAAGCAACAGGCCGTCACTCCAAAGTCAATCACCATCTCCCTCTTCAACTTCTCCCACCAAATCACAATAGTATCCTAATGTAAAACCACCATCAATCTTTTAATTTAATACTTAAGATTATGAACAATGCTATATTGAGCTTACTGGATTACATTACACCTTCTTGAGCTAGCAGCAAGTCATCAACATCTTCACACATCACATCTTCTAGGTAAACTAGCCATAATTAGCGCCTGTTCGGTTATTTCCATGTTTTACTTTGCTCCCAGATGCGCGTTTCAGTGATTTATCACGTTAAAGTGACAAAATTTTATCAAAATTGAAATCCATTCTACTCTCTCCCCTCTCCCTCTCTCTCTCTCCCCCTCGCTCTCTTCTCAACACCCACTTCCCTCCATCTCTCTCTCTGTTCTTCACAGTGCTTCTTCAGAATGGATCCCTTGAGGTACATGCCCGACCACTCCAAGCCCAGAAGCCCCCTTTCAAATAAAAGGTACGCATCAAGGCAACCAAGTATGGAAAAACAAGAAGAAGTAGAACACGTTCATCAGTCCTCTCCTAAAGTATTTACCTCTGCCAGACCACCACCACCACAACAACAACAACAACAAAAACAACAACAACAAAAACAACAGCAACAATACCACTACCACCAGCAGCAGACTCTCACTTCCAAAAAGAAGAAGCTTCTGGACAATGGTCTCAACAACAGCCGCTCTCTCTCTTCACCATCACCTCCTTATCAACAACCTGAGCACCAGCATCAGGGATCTGTTCCAATAGCAAGGAGTATTCTAGCATCCAACTTCAATGGATCATCTATCAACCCCACCAACCTGGCCACCACCCCACCACAACACCGTGATCAGCAGCAGCAGCAGATACTGGACGAACATCGACTTGGCATTCAAGCTTTATTAGAAGAATGGTGGGCATTGGGTCATCCTAGAAAATGGCCGAATACGGAGGTCATAAATGGAAGCAGGACAAATCTAGATGCTGGTGTTGCCAACCCTTTCAAAGAAAGGAAGTTCAGTGGTAGATTATTAGATTCGTTGCTGCAATATCATGGCATCTCTCATCATGCTGCTGCTATATATTTGGAAATTGCTCCACCAGATTGGGTACCCAGAGCTCGAGTCAACAGTCGTGCCAAGAAGGAGCAGTTTCCACTTACCAAGAATCAAATTGATATCCTAAAGGACGCTGTGAATAAAGGGATGACAGCTGGCTGTTCTAGGGATGCTGCTGCCAAAAAAGCTGCTAAATCATACCAGCTTCTCTTCCTCCGGCCAGATGGGAAGCAGCACAAATTTACTAAGATTCTGAGGGCTGCATACCGGGGGAATAGCACCCATGTCTACAATGATCATGACAGGTACGTTTGTATGGCCTTTGACTTCCATGTTATAGTTTTGATATCTCCCCAATCTTGCTCATCCGCCTTCCCAACCTCTTGATTCATATAATGCAGGTATTTTCTAACTGAGCTCTGCAGGAGAGAGTCACTTTTAAAACTCCTAAAAGGGGTCAATACCTACAATGGGAGGGGGAATTCTCCCTATGTGGTAGCTGCCGATTACATTAATTTTCAACTGCCCCCTGGAATGGACCTTCCTGGTGCTGTCAATTGTAGGGGCATCAAGAGTGACAGGATTAAAACCATAGTGCAGGCATTCGACTCCCATTTGCCAAGACTCCCATTACTTGATGAAGGCATAAGTAGAATGCTAGAAGCCTATCCTCCACATTGTGCTGTCAATAGAAGTATGGATGACGAAAAGGCATTTACAAAGCAGCTCTTTTGCAGTATCAATGAAAAGGAGTGGGACAAGTACTTGGAGATGGAGATGGAGATGGAGGTAGCAGAGAGAGATGATGATGAGGATACTAATATGGATAATAATAGGAGTGTTATAGTGGATACTCACACTGGCTTTATCTTGTCTGTAGATAAAAGTAATTCTCAGATAACCGAGGTAAGTTCCCTTTCCTGAGCATTCTGGGAACAGTCACTTTGACAGCCAAGCAGGAACTCCTGCTTCCAGTTCTCACCCCCTTCCCTCTCTCTCTTCCCCCCCTTCTACACGAATAGTGTGACCATGGTGTATTGACACATGTACATATGGACCACCTAGGTCCTACAATGCAGCATTCTATAAGTGTCAAACTCCAAAGCAATAAATACAACCTCATCTCCACAACAGCTAACAAGAAAATCTTAACACACTTGGGGTTAGAGTTCTTTCTTCCCAGCACCAGATACGCCGCCTCCTTCCCACTTCAAAATGTACTAGCTCTGGACTACGGAGAGGAGTACTCCATCCCCAGTGCTCCCTCTACAATCATCGTCCTCACGTGCGCTGGCCACTGCCCAGGGTCAGCCATCACCTTCCTCATCAACAAGGATCACCACTGTGCTGGCATTCATACTGGTGATGCCTGTTTGACACCAAAAGTCATAGCAGACATGGCTTCTGTGTTAGATAAATATAACATTACTACTATCAGCAAAGTGGTAATAGACAGCACGCGATTCCAGGGTGGCAGGCTTAGTGTTTCCTCACTGATCGCCTCTCATACAACAAGAGAGACTCATGTACACAGATTGCTAACATTGGTCCAAGAGGAGAGAGAGGGAATGGCCGCAGAGCAGAGGGAGGGACTTCTAGTGGTGGTAGGAACCCAGATTCTCAGTGAATCAAGATGTATCGGTATTCAGAGAATTGCAATACTCTTGAGCACCAAGGTGTGCATCCCACATAGACATTATGCTGTGCTGGCAGCTATAAGCCATGCTGGCACCACCCCCGATCTAAATATGGACAACTGGCTCCCTGAGGACAGCCCCGACTCATCCAAGTGCTTGGTAAGGGTTCTAGACTTCAGTCTTCTTCAAGGTGAGAAGCTGGCAGATACAGTGGAGCAACTGAAGGCAGAGAACTGGGGAAAAGTATTGATACTGTCTTTGTTCGGGTGGTATCGTATGCAGCGTGGTGCTAAGCAGTTTACTCCTACAATGAAGCTTGTTCCTATTGGTATCTCCGATCATTCCTCAAGCATGCAAGCACTTGATATGCTGCAGATGCTTCAAAAATACGATCAAGATGGTGCTGGAAGGGCAATGATGGAGAAAGTGGTCCTCCTTGGCCCTGATCCCAGCGGAAGAAAGAAAGCCCATCTGGCAGCCAGCTTGACGAAACAAATTATATCTATAAAAATACTGTACTCTGTATTCCAGAATCGCGATGGTAGTACTAGTCCTAGTAGTAGTAGTAGTAGTAGTAGTAGTAGTAGTAGTAGTAGTAGTGATGAAGACGAAGACGAAGACGAATATGCTGATAGTAGTGACGAAGGTGATATTGATGATGGTGCTAAAAGAGCAGCAACAGATGAATGTAACGAGGAGCTCCCCGAGGAGGGAGAAATCGGTGCCCAACCAGCTTCTGAAGCAGACCGGAGGTTACTAGAAGGGGCAATTATAGATGTTTTGATGACATCAGACAATCCTTTAGCCCCCATAGATATTCTCTGGGGGATCATTTCTTCAGAAATCAAGCTTCATCTATATGGACATAAATCTTCTTCATCTAACGGTGCTTGGGATTTGACCAACCCACTACATCTTTCTGTGGCACGTATCGCTGTGGAATCGGTACTATTGCAGTATCTTCTACAAACAAACCTATTTGATAGCCATATCAAGGTGGAATCAGGTCGCTACGAATATCAAAAGCCTGTGCCCACATACTCAGCAGCAGCTGGATCATTATGTCCACCAGCATATAGCAACACGCAGGCAGCCGTATATGTACTACTACAACACCCTAATGTACCCATGAATCCTCTCCAAATCAAATTAAAAGTGAAGGAGCAGGTGGGGAAAGGGTCCTTTACGCTGCCATCTAGGCAGACGACGTTGGGGGACACTGGATTTTTGAGCAAAAATGCAAAGAAGAAGAAGTTATTCAAGGAGGAGGGGGGACTTTACTCCCTATTAGAGAAACCCCCGGATGGCATTCCCCACGACTACCTAGTCCAAGATGGCCACAAGTACCGACCTGGTGGATATGACAGACCAACAGAGCAAGAGGATACTCTTGTTGCTGCTATAATTAGAGTATTGCGATCTAAAGGTGAAGTGATGGCATCATCTGAAATAGCAAAATGCATTGTAGAACACCAACTATTTCCCAATGAGTATATTGACCGTGTCGATGCTTCAACAAATGTGTTCAGCGATCGAGTGTCCCAAACAATAAACCAATCTTTACGTCGTAATGAAAATAGATTCTATAGAGTAGAGACTGGAATTTTTGGGCTTTATGTATGGAGAGGAACGTGTGGAGGGGGTGGGGAAAGTGAAGGAGATGATAGTGAAGAATAGAGGAGACGAGGGAGCTGGAGGCCTTTGGCGGGGCAGAATAAGTGGGAGATCCCTTGACGCATGCATCCCAGCAACAAATAAGGAAGAACACCGCAGTCAATGAACTTATCAATATCGATTTGGATTGTGTGCGTGACAAAAGACGGAAAGTTTGCTCCTTTTTACTATCAAGCACAGCTCATTATGCAAATATTTTGGAATGTTTTGTAGGAACTAGCCACTATAACTAACCATTTATACGTCCTTTACTACTTTACTTTAAGAGGTTAATCAAGAGCATTGTCAAGCTGTTTATGGCTCCTTTTTAACTTGCCAACCTTGGGGCCTGACTCCAGCTTCACTAGACTTTCTTGAGCTCCTCGCTTCCTCCATTACAGATCATTAGTGAACTTTTGTAAAAGCTATCCTTTTTCAGTTATTTCACAATCTGAAATGTTGAATTGGGTTCGTATGAGTAGTGACAGTCAGAATCATGACTTCAAACAACATATCGTCCAAGTCCTCCAAATGGCCAACATCTCCTGGGGCCGAGGAAACAACAAATTGTTTCAAAAGCTCGTATCAAGGCATGATTGATGGTATCAAGGTAAATAAAACAGTCATAAAAATAGATAGAGCAGTTTGGATGGGAGCATTTCAGCAAATAGGGCTCCAAATGCCGAAAACGTAGCAAAGATATCCCTTATATCTCCTCGTTTGTATTTATAAATAAATTGCAATGTATCCTTCAAGTATAAATACGCTAATCCGAAAGGGCGCAGGTTCGAATCCTGTCGTGGCCAAATGCAGTATGCAGGTCACGTGATCGAGTTGGTCTAAGATGTTAGCTTAAGGTTGAAAAACGTCGTTTTTACCACGTCAGAGGCATGTTTACATTAACACGAGTGCAATGGACCAATAAAATTACCATTCTGAAATGTATACAGGTCAGGAGAGCTTTTCTAAGGTTCCCTCCTCTGGGACCACCGACGTTGACGGTGGTCAAGGGAAGTGGCAACATCAGCCATGTACATCTGGATCTAAATCAACATTATTTTACTATTAAAATACATTTAATTGTTACTGTAGATGCAATATACAGGCTCAGGCGTGCTTTTACACGACAACTGCCGCCTTCATTCTCACAACTATTTTCAATTTGTTTTCCTTCATTTTTTCTGTCCCTCAAAGCTACGCATATGCACTTAAATTTGGGTACGGCTTGTAATTGTCGCGTTGAATTACACTATAACATCCATATAACTGCGTCCCATCCGTAGCAAATCAGCACTTCATTGCTGCCATCCCAAGTCCCTCCCTCTCCTCTCCAGCAGTGGGAGCCTGGTTGGTAGTGCAAGATTTTGAGCACCTCAAGCTTGATACTTACACTCAGTGACATCTTTTGCTATCAAATGAACAAATGAACGTGTCAGATTACTGATCAGCGTTGCCATAAGAGAAGCCAGCCACCTTGCTGCACTAGGAGCCCAAGCCAGGTAACAATTTTTAGTTATATTTCTTACACTTTATGCCCCAGAGAGGGACTGACCCTGGATTAAGCTCAGAGCTTCTTTGTGCTAGAGTAGTAAATATAGGTTTATGAGCACTAGTAAGAAGGTTAGCAAGAGTAATGTTGAGAATAAAGAGTGGAGGATGGGATAAACAAGAAGCCGATATGTGTGCCTAACAGGCATCAAGCGTCTGGTCATCATCCGGATGGACGTCAACAAAACCTTGCGATGGATAAATGGATAAAACCATCTCTCTTTCAACCCCCACCGACTGGTTCGACACCATGAGGTGAGGCATTGATATTACTTCTTGCGCCTACAACTTTTGTGTGCAGTCCTCCTTCCAATCATGCAAGTGCTCTAAAAGAAAGAAAGGAACCAGTCCACAAATATATAGTACAAACCTATATGCATCAATGAAATGACTGAGCTTTTTCTTCATTCATTCTCCAATCACATCTCCCACTAAGTGGACGGTATATTTTCTCACTAGCTTTGTTTACTGTCACTGTTTGGAGCCTCCCTCTTCAATGTCAAAACGTCCAGCACTTGGAAACAATTTGCATCGACGTTGCCCTGTGTGGGTCGTCGATACTGACGGTCGCCTCATTATATATAACCTTCCCCCGCTTGCAGGTCCATCCATTTAACCACTTTGGATTTTAGAATATTTTTACCTCTCCCTGTACCCATACATATGATCCCATATGGAGAGGAGTTTACTCTGATGCTCACATCCTAAATCTTTACTCTTTTACTCTCACCGTCAGCGCCGCCATTGGGATCACAGGTGTAAAACACTAGCAACAACCTTGGCTCTCAATGCTTCACTCTCTCCAATTTGTCCATTACCACTTCTATACATCAAAACACCAAGTTCTATTGTCGATATATAAACGCATATAACATAGTTATTGACGGCATCTCACCAGATTAGAAATTAGGAAGAATTCAAATGCCTCCAAAGCCCAACCTGCAACGTTTGGCAGTCGCAGCATTGAATGAAATGAAGGCCGCCATTCTCCCTCAACAGTCAGCCACATCTGCACTACGTGGTGTGGAGAAGGCCACAATCAATCACACCGACACTCCTACCACCACCACCGACCTCGTCGCCACCAAAGCACCACCTCCCACTGCCTTTGCCTCTTGGCTCAGAGACATGGGAGACAAACTCAGCAGCCATCCATTCTCAAAACGTATCCGAAACGCAACAGCTCCAGTAGGAGATATTGCAGAGGATCTCAAGCTTCGTTGGGAAACCAGTGATTCCTCTCTTGTCCACAGGATTGACGACATGATGGCAGAAACAGACACAGCCAAAGCTCTTAGAGAAGTCAGAACTAGAGACCCCAACTTTGACATGGTAGATTTTCTCCAAAAACTCAAAACAGACGTCCCATCCATCATCTCATCCTATCTAGCAGGACGACAAGAAGAAATCACATCCCATTGCACCCCCGATTTCGCAGAAAGAGTCACCGGAATACTAAAGACTCAAGCTGCATCTGGCCTAGTTCCAGATCCCACTCTACTTGATAACAGCGATGTTGAGCTTGTAGATGTTAAATGGGCAGATGATGCCCCTATTATAGTTGTCCAGTTTACATGTCAGCAGATTAATTGCACCAGGGACTTGCATTCAAATGTTGTAGAGGGGGGGCCTGATGAGGTGCAAAGGGTGTATTATTATTGGGCTCTAGCTCAGGATGAGGCGGGATATCAGGGGATAGATGGTAATTGGCACCCTCCTAGGTGGTTGATTAAAGATATGATGGTGAGGGGTATGCACCACTTGTTGTAAAATGGAGAGAGATGAGAGAGATGGGGATGAGAGAGGGAGTGGTGGAGAGAGGGAGTGGTGGAGAGAGGGAGGAGTGTGTGTGCAGTATTGTTCTAATAGTAACAAAATGAATGATAGAAACAATTACAACTGCTATCAGAGAAAGGTACCCAATCTGAAAGTAGGATGCATGCATGCATGCTTTGTTGCTTCTTTCATTCACTGCGCGTCAGCAAGCTCTGCTCCATCCTCTCTCTCATTGCTTCATGATAAATCCCACCCTCTCCCTTCTTAAAATCCTAAACCCAAACTTAAGACGTACCTTTGATCTTGAAACGATGTTTTTCGCTTTGATAACTCGTCATCACGGCTCTCGATCGATATGCCAGGTCATTTCCAATAGAATCGCTCGCCAGTTCTCCACACTAGCCAAAGAATGGGAAGACAAAGCATGTAAAGAGTACGGCATTACCTCAGGAGACAAGGGTTTGCCGGACCATCCTACGACTGCTGATAATATTCCACTCAAGCCAGTGTACACATCCACCGACACCTCTTTCGATCAACAAGATGAAGAATACCCAGGCGTCTACCCCTACACTAGGGGACCTTACGCTACCATGTATACAAAGAGACCCTGGACTATCCGCCAATACGCTGGCTTCTCCACAGCAGAAGAATCCAACGCTTTCTACCGAGCAGCTCTTGCCAATGGTCAACAAGGCATTAGCGTCGCTTTTGATCTCGCGACCCATCGCGGCTACGACTCTGATCACCCCCGAGTCATTGGCGACGTAGGCATGGCCGGCGTGGCAGTAGATTCCGTAGAAGACATGAAGATATTATTTGATGGTATTCCATTAGAAAAGGTATCTGTTTCTATGACTATGAATGGTGCAGTGTTGCCTATTATGGCCACATACATTGTGGCAGCAGAAGAGCAGGGTGTCCCCACTCAAAAGCTCACTGGTACCATTCAGAATGATATCCTAAAGGAGTTCATGGTTCGAAATACGTATATTTACCCTCCTAAACCTTCTATGAGCGTGGTGGGAGATATTATGGCTTACTGTGCTAAAAATATGCCAAAATTCCACCCAATTTCCATCAGTGGGTATCACATGCAAGAAGCAGGAGCTACTCCAGTATTAGAACTAGCATTTACACTAGCTGATGGTCTAGAATATGTTAGATGTGCGCAAGCAGCAGGTTTAAGTGTAGATGAAGTTGCACCAAGGCTGAGTTTCTTCTTTGCCATTGGCATGAATTTTTTCGAGGAAATTGCCAAACTCAGAGCTGCCAGACGGTTGTGGGCAAAGCTATTGAAAGAGAAGTTCAACCCTAGTAATGAGAAATCACTCATACTGAGGACACATTGCCAGACAAGTGGCTACTCATTGACAGCTCAAGAACCACATAATAATATAGTAAGAACTGCATACGAGGCAATGGCAGCAGTGTTGGGGGGAACACAATCACTGCACACAAATTCTTTCGATGAAGCACTCGCACTGCCCAGTGACTTTTCCTCCCGACTGGCCAGGTCTACTCAACAAATCCTGGCAGAAGAAACTGGAGTCACTCAAGTGGCAGATCCATTAGGAGGATCGTATTTTATTGAAAAATTGACGACGGATATGGAACAAGCAGCACTTGCTATTATTCAAGAAGTTGAGGAACTGGGTGGAATGACAGATGCCATTGTCTCTGGACTACCTAAATTAAAGATTGAAGAATGCTCTGCGCGTCAACAAGCTAGAATTGACTCTGGAAGGCAGGTAATAGTAGGAATTAATAAATATCTTGCACCAAAGGGGATGGAGGAGACGGTAGAAGTTCGTAAGATTGACAACACTGCCGTCTTGTCTGCTCAAAATGCCAGGCTGAAGCAACTGAGAGAGAATAGAGATGGTGAGAAAGTTAGTATAGCACTAGATGCATTAGAAAAAGCTGCCAAGGATGATTTAGGAGATGGAAGACTGTTGGAATTATGTGTACAAGCAGCAAGAGCCAGAGCAACAGTAGGTGAAATATCAGATGCCATGGAGAGAGCATGGGGAAGGTACGAAGCAGCTGGTGGTATGGCCACTGGTATCTATGGACCTGAAATGTCATCATCAAGCAATGGCAATAGAGAAGAACTTACTGCAGTTGAATCATCAGTCAAACAGTTTGAACAAGCAGCAGGTAGAAGACCCAGAATTCTCATCGCCAAGATGGGCATGGATGGGCATGATAGAGGAGCCAAGGTGATGGCGACTGGTCTGGCTGATCTTGGTTTTGACGTCGACATTGGTCCGTTGTTTGCGACGCCTAAAGAAGTGGCTAGAGCTGCAGTTGATGCTGATATGCATGTAGTTGGGGTGTCTACACAAGCGGCAGGGCATAGAGCGTTGGTTCCACAGTTGGTGAAGGAGTTGAGGGCGGCGGGGATGGGACAGGTGATGGTGGTGTGTGGTGGGGTGATTCCTCCAGAGGATTATGATGATTTGAGGAAAGCAGGAGTGGGTGCTATATATGGGCCTGGGACCAGGGTACCTTCTGCAGCTTTAGATATGTTGGAGAGTTTGTTGCAGAGTGTAGGTGGTGGTGGTGGTGGTGGTGGTGGTGGTGGTGGAAAGGGAAAGGGAAAGTGAGCGATGAACGGTGGGGAAGAGTGAGTATTTTAAGAACAAGGAGAGTTTTATTTTTATTATTAATTATTATTGCAAGCAATACAAACGATATATGTACTGTGTAATAAAAGACGAGATGTATAATTAGGGGAACGATGGTGCGATTGTATTGCAGGAGATATGTGATCAGATGCGAAGATCCTTCAAGTTTTTATTTTCCAGATAGAAGGGTCGTTGAGCACATACATCTGCCACCACTAAAGAAATGCAAACACTTTATCAACCTTACCAACGGCATAGAAGCTTTACCTCGATTACATAGACTTGGAATCAATCCCCACGGTTACGCCCGTCTCACATCCACCTCTTTAGAACAGCAGCGCTTTGAAAGTCTCGCCAATGACCTCGACCCAAACCTACTTATCCATCTAGCTCTAGGTGAATGCTGCCTGTTATACGATTTTGGATCAAGAAACAAAGGTACAGGTGCTTCCAGGGCTATTTGGTACGGTGGAGAGTTCATTCGTTACATTCTCAACCGACTCTGGCTGGACCTTGATCCCGTCGACACAAGAGTCTTCTTGAGAGGCTTCAATGCAGCGCCTGAGTTTGAGAGGATTATTAAAAACTTTGATAAATCAAGTAGAAAGAGGATAAAGTATTACAAAAAATACATACCTAGTGGGAAGTTGCTACTACAGCAAAAAGAAGAAGACCCAGAAGAAGATGTACGGCAACAACTACTACAGAAGGGAGTGCAATTATTTGGTGTATATGCCCCCACGATACATGACAACGACTCCCAGTTCTATCAAGATACTCTTAAAGCACATTTTGATACTAATAATAGTACAATGCAGTATCATCCATCACAATTGACTGAAGAGGAGGTTTATTTTTTGAATGATGGAGATATTCACACTGCAGTGGATAAGTTGTTGGGAGCAAAGATCTTTCTGGGCGGTATCAGTGATGCAGAGTATTACAGATGGCAGCAAGGGATGATGGATGTCTGCTGATACCACTACTGGTTCTTTTGTGATATGATGGAGCGATCTTTTACTTTAGATAGAATTATTGAATAATGCATGTGTGTCATGGATTTGTCAATGCCCTCATGCATGTAGTTGTACTACATGACTCTGTAAAAGAAAGAAGAGATATCTGGAGGATAGCGTTCCAATAGCCTGTTGGCATTGAGCCAATTGCATGGAATTCGTACCAACTATTTCATGATTATAAAGCTATAAAGGGCCTTGCTCTATCAAGCATGTAGGAGATGAGCCCCTGCTGTCATTTGCCATTCCCTCCTTCACTGTCACCAACAAAAGGGAGAGAAAGGTGCCTCCCCACTCTTCTCAATCCAAGTGCTTCTACAATTTATAGCTTACAAAAAAATACATAAAATGAGAGATACAATGGTACAAAGAAAGAAAGCGCTCATCACAACTCTGTATCTTCCAATTGAGAAGCAGAGAAATCAAACACTGTGTTATCAGACCAGTCAGCAGGTATACATGAAAGGACCAACCTCCTTAGTAGCAATGCAACTATGCCTACAATTAATAACACAGCAATATAGGAGAGACCTTTATCCTCAATTGATGTTGCACCTGCACCAGTCAACTGATGATGATGGTGGTGTAAAACTAGTGCGTTGTTATCTTCATCGTGTTGAGGAGAAGATGGTGGTGATTGCTGCTGCTGTTGGTCTTGGGGATTAGATCCAGGAGTGTTTGTATTAGTAGGAGAATTGAGTAGGGAATACTCCCCTTGCCTTATATCATGGGTGTGTAGACGTGATTGTGGAGGTAGGGATTGGGGTGGGGATGAAGAAGGTTCCTCAGATGCTGCTTCTAATACTTGTTGTTGCTCTGTACTTGATCCTTCTCCTCCTTTAGCTTCTCCTTTCTCTCCTTCTTTCTGTGCGTCATTATGAGTATTATTTTTATTATTATTCCTATACAGTTGCTTGGAAGCTTCCTCCAGCTCCATCATTCTGGCATGGAGTTGATTGATCACCTCCTGCCTGGCAGCATTGCCACTATGTTTTGGTGGAGCTGCCCTAGAACTGACTGCTATTTCCCTTCTAATATCAGGCGAGTGATCTAAACTGCCAATAGCTCCATTACCAGGGGTCTGCATGAAGGCAATGAGGGCAACGAGAGCAGATCTGACACTCCAAGAAGGCTGCCAGCTCTCTGGGTGGAAGGAGGAGATGGAAAGGCAGATTTTGACGCCGGTTTCGAAGCGGCCTGATTCTGAGAGCATGACGAATGCTGGAGGCTTGAAGGGGTATTCTGATGGCATGATAATGCGTCCGTGGTAGATGCCTCCCTGTGTGAATGCGTAGAAGAGGTGGAACGGGGAGAAGGGTGTGTGAGAGAGAAGGCAAGGGCCGAACGTTGGGGGAAGATGGCTCAATCAACGTGACATACCTCAAACTCGGTGTCCCAAGCACCGCGAATTACGAAATGCCACTCGAATATGTTTTCCTGAGGGAAATGAACAGTGTAAATGACAGGTTAGAACTTGAAATAGTGGGAATCTGTTAGTGAGGGAAAATCGAGTATGTCGAGTATGAAACGTACCTCTAACGCTTCTGCTAATATATCAGGGTTGTCATCTCGCTGACACTCTTTCAGCTCCTGGACTATCCTTTTCACAGCTGGGTTTCTGGCGTTCCAGACCTGAGGGCTTGCCATCTTTCCAATTTCTACTTTTCCCTCTTCTTTTTGGAGAATATATCGGTGCTTTGATGCAGCAGTTGACTTATTTTTATGTTAATTGGTAACGATAGATACCATTATCTCTATCACACCCAAGAAGTGTGAGCTTATAAATAGCTGAGCTCCCCTCAGACTTCTTTCCACCGACACACTCTCTGGTGTCTGACACGTGGAGGATGCTTTATGATCTCAAATTGCTGATGATACTTCGATGATTTCCAATCAACATACATTCACCTACATCCATCTAAACAGAAATGATAAAAAAGGGAAAGGAGATTGTGCTCACACTCTGTCTCAAAGTCGCATCCCACCCACCTAGAAACCGCCATGAAGCTCTTTGTTCTTTTTCATTTCCAGGGCCCTGTTTCCTAAAAAAAAACATACCAATCCATCATTTACACAAATGAGCAATCCAAAGAGGAAAATAATTTCCAAGCACCATCCGGAGTCTTCTCAATCTTCAGATATCCTAAGTTCAAGAGTCCAAGATGCACTGAAACTCTACACCGCTCGATCACCAAAAGAACTGCTGGAGAGAACTTCGCGTAGCTACGCCCCTGATGCGACATTCCAAGATGCTATCATGGTAGCAAGACCATTAAGAGAGGTGGAGTTGCAGTTTTATGCTCTTCAGCGTCTTTTTGATCATGTGTCATTGAGGGTGGAGGAGTTTTCAGTCAAATCTCTCCCTATCTCTTCTTCTTCTACTTCGTCTGCTGCAGCAGCATCTCCCCCTTCTTCAAGAACAACAAAAGATAGGAATGTTATAGTTGTACGCAACCATCAAACATATAATATTTACGTCCCATGGCCTTTGAATATGTTTTCATCTGTGCTGCCTACCAGATTGGCAGTTTCCAGTCGCATTACATTGACAGTGGAGGGCGAGAAGATTCTCCACCACAAGGATGACTGGATGTCCATACCTGCATTGGTGGTGCATGAAATACCTCTACCATTTCCGTATATTCCATTGTGGCTAAGAGAGGCTAATGCAAGGGTGGTGAATGGTGGGATGAGGTGGGTGCTGGGGTGGGAAGGAGCAATGAGGAATAAGATGAGGGAAGAGTGAGAAGATGGGAAGGGAGGGGAGGGCGTTGTCGATGTCTAAGAGAGCGGATGGAAACTTGACTGGAGATTTAATTAGTTCTACGTTTGTAAACGTAATGAAGACAAGCATGGTTAGTATTTGATTGTCGTTACAACTAAGGTTGGTAGCTGTTCAATAGCACAGAGTACAGGGAGATCGTTTTAAAGTGATCGAAAAGTGAAAATGGCTGGAGCTAGGCTACCAGATCCTTATTATCTCGTCAAAGACGAAGTAGAGCAAACTGTAAGTAGTCTAAGCTACATATATACACTCAAAGTTCGTTTGCCTAGCAACCAATCACACCCATCCCTGAGCTCCCGCGTCTCTCCCTTCAGTTGGCAACAGCCCTCGACAAAACAAGTAATTGGCAGACCCTTCCACCCACATCCCTACAACGCAAGACCAAGCAACACGAAATCCAAGAAGAATTCCACGGTCTCAGCTACATGCTCTCTGAAATAGATAAATCCATTACTGCAGCAGAGAAGAACCCCCAACGATTCAATCTATCTCAGGCAGACATCTCAGAACGGCGGAAATGGGTGATGGCGACCCAAAGAAAAGTAGAATCCATCACCCAAACTCTACAACAAAAGCCAACACCATATAAACAAACACAAACTGCAAAGAAAGAACTGATGGATCCCACCTCCAAGTTAAACGCCGCCATTAATCAAGAAAATGACCGATTCATCCAATCAGAAGGAGAACGGCAACAATTACTGTTGAGAAGACAAGACGATGATCTAGAGGACTTGGCCTCACACGTTGTCAGAATAGGTGATTTGGGTAGGGAAATGGGGCAGGAATTAGAATCTCAGGGTCAATTACTGGATGAATTGGATGCTGACATGGACAGTACTGCCACTAGAATGGCAGCCGCACAGAAAAAGGTACAAGCAGTGTTGGATAGAACAGGAGCCAAGGGGCAGTTGATCATCATAGGAGCCCTGATCGTACTGCTTGTTATACTGGTCGTACTTGTATTGTCCTAAAACAGAAATAATTGTAATTAATTAGGAGTTACTTTGATGGGAATTCTGTTTACAGTGTGTGTGCTCTCTATTCTATTATCTATCTCTCTTTTTGCAAGACCATTACCATATTTCCAGACATATCATTCAAACCACAATTATCACATCTCTAAATACCCCATAATGATCTCAACTCTGTAGATGCTGCTGTTGTAGTTGTGTTTCTTGTTGCAGATACGTCAGGTAGACCTTGAGAAGGAAACAGCAACCCATTAGCATCTCCTTCAGTTATGCCATATGCATTCCCACCAACTCCAACTTCACCACTTGATAATGACGATGATGCGGGTGGAGCTCCAATGTTGCCTATATCATTCAATGACAGCAATAAAGATGATGATTGCACACCTTGATGATTGCCACTGAAGTCCGTAGTACCACCAAGATTATATTGCTGTTGTTGCTGCTGTTGATCCTGGCCCATCATCATCATCATCATTGCTGTTGGACTCAGAAATCCATCAGCAGCAGTCAACCCACCGCCACCACCTAATTCTCCCAACAAATCTGAAGATAACAACCCACCTCCGCCAGTACCGTTAGTACCAGAGTCACTTGTTGATATTGAAGATAAGTTGGGAGGAATAGACAAGGCTCCATAGCTGGCTGTAGTGTTGGAGATGGATTTACTGAACAAAGAGGAGGAAGCTGGTTGCCCTAATCCTCCTCCAAACAATGAATGCTGCTGCTCCTGCTGCTGTTGAGATCCCAAGAACAGTCCACCCATAAGATGGTCTGATGATACATGGTGCTGCTGCTGCTGCTGCTGTTGTTGTTGTTGTTGTTGATGATGATGATGATGATGATGATGATGATGATGATGAGATACCCCAGTATCAAGGGCGCCAAACAATGATGATGATTGATTCATGACTGCAGCATTGACATCATTTGTAGCTAATTCTCCATATAACAGTGAAGCTGGTTTTCCCCAAGCATTAGGTACAGCTGGATATGAATGCTGCTGCTGTTCTTGCAGCTGGTGTTGTGGTGATGGTACAGAAGGGAGCACATGAGGGGGGGGGGGGGGGGGGGGAGGCGCCATAGCCGCTGCAGCCCTCCCTACCCTTCTCCGGGGCGGTCGGGCCGGAGGTACAGAGGTCGCGCCC
>Ga0114919_10000104_pt1 | contig 51467 bp, 61 predicted proteins | sample BlataG_FD_88682 | JGI IMG/M metagenome (GOLD analysis project Ga0114919, IMG submission 88682) | Deep subsurface microbial communities from Black Sea to uncover new lineages of life (NeLLi) - Black_00105 metaG | ecosystem: Environmental > Aquatic > Marine > Oceanic > Sediment | place: Atlantic... | reverse complement strand
TGTTTCAAAGAGCATCTTCCTCTGTGTCAGTTGCTTCTGCATCCTTCTCTCTCTCGACTACGCGTTCTTCGTCTACCGCCTCCTCCTCCTCGTCCCCCTCATCATGTACCATAGTAGTAGTAGTAGCATCCCTCATCACCTCATCACCATCTTCATCATGATGTCTTCTCCTATATTGCTTTCTACCTACTACTAAGACTTCTTTATCATCTTCATCTTCATCTTCTTCCTTCTTCACACCACCACCACTAGCAGCGACTGCAGAGATAGTCCTTGTGAATCCAGATAGATCATTAAATGTCAGTTGATCCCCTCCCAATAATGATGATGGTAAAGGTTCATTTCTCTGCTTCATAAATGCAGCCTCCCTTCTTTGAGCTATCTGCTGTGCTATGTCCTCCGGTTTCACCACTGCTGCATCCCCTGCTGCTCCAGTTGTTGATTTACCACTAGTTTGTTGTGCTAGACGTCTTGCTTTGCTAAGGGATGCATATAAATCATCTTCATCTTCACCTTCTATGTGTTCTTTTTGATATGTTGGGTTCAGTGCCAATGAGGCATAATTAGCTTTAGTCAAAGCTGCATCGAATCGAGCTCGTCTTTTAGCCTCTTCTTCTGCTGCAGCCTCTGTCTCTCTTGCAGCTCTCTCTTCTCTGTCACCTCTAGAACCTAGATCACCACCTGCACGTGCATTACCTTCTTCTTCTAACATTGCTATATCTTCAGCAGTGAGAGCCTTCTTCTTCAGTTTTCTATCCTTCTTCTTCTTATTCTTCTTTGGTTTGCTAAATGCTGCCATTTCCTCAGCTGTATAATAATCACTTCCTCCTGTTGCTGCTGTTGTTGCCCTTCCTCCTGCTCCTCCTGCTGCTGAAGATATTGCAGCAGCCAATTTGGCCTTAGCAGCCAGTTTTTGCTTCTCCAAATCAACCTTCACATCCCCCCTATCCCCCAATACCAGCATCTCCTCCTCCTCTTCATCATACTTGTCCAACAAGGATCTCTTCTTGCCATCCTCTTCCCATAATAATTTAGCATGCTTCTTATTACCAGCTCTATATGCCTCTCTTCTTTCTTTATCCTCTCTAGTTTGGATGTTTTCCAACTCCAAGATAACATCTCCATCTTCCTCTTCAGCTAGCTCCCCTCTGTCGTTGAGGATGCTTTTATCCTGCAGAGTGAGAATGGTGGTTTCACCTTCAGCCAGGTCCACTTGGCGGATCCTGGCTCCTGCTAGTGCCCTCATTCCATCCTTGTCATCACCATCATTCCTTGTAGTAGTAATACCTGCTGCAGGTTGTTTCTTAGTAGTGGTGGTAGCACGGCACTTTTGGACCCATTTTTCAATATCATCCAGCTCTGGTTCTTCTTCTCCCAGGGTCTTGGTTGAATCCAGGAGTTGTTGTTGTCTGCGTTTCTCTCTGGATGCTTTTACCCTTTCAGCTAGTTGTTTGGCCTTGTCTGCAGCAAGCTGAGGAGGTTTAGCACTGCTGCTTGGTTTGTTGGCAGTGGGTTGGAGTTGGAGAGGTTTGAGGCCGAGGGAGATGCGGAGCTTGTTGGTCTCGTCGATTGACATGGATGTTTCGCCACCTGCATCATTATTACCGTCATGGATGAACCCTTTATCACCTCCCATGTTGATTGTAGTGTATTTTGGTTACTTTTGAAAGCAACAACCGTGCGATTTGAATTTAATTTGCGTTGGATTTCGGATTTAAGACTATACTTAACCCTTTAGCCCAGTATATACAATCATAAGAACTTTGAAACCACGTTTATTGGTATATTTAACATTACTTTTGTCGAATTCAAAGAAATTGGCCTTTTTCAGTTCCTTCCAAAATTTTCAGCCCGACATCATCAAAGGCATGCATGTCGCTGTCATCGACATTTAAAAAAGAAAGTTACAACTGTTCTATCCCTTTAGATTCACGAAGTATCAGTACATATTGCCGCCGCCACAGTTAGCTTGTCGATAACATCATCACTTGTTGTTTGACGTTGATAATCTTGGGTAATTCTCAATTGCTGTGAATTCTAGCCATATCACAAGCTTCACATACATATATACTTGGTGACATCATGCCCCCCAAGAAGAAGGATAAGGACAGTGAAGAAATTTTGACCAGAATTGCTATAGTCAGTTCAGACAAGTAAGTCTTTTTGAATATCTTCCACAGTATCGGTTGATTCACTCTCCTATAAAACAAAGGTGTTTACCCCAACCAAATCGACTCTTCATATCAATTCTAACGCCTCACCCGCACCTCGGTTTTCTCATCATTCATCCCCGCCCCTCTCTCTTCTGCAGATGCAAACCTAAAAAGTGCCGCCAGGAATGCAAGAAGAGTTGCCCAGTCGTCAAGGTCGGCAAGCTCTGCATTGAAGTAGCCCCCAACTCCAAGATTGCATGGATCAGTGAGGAACTTTGCATTGGTTGTGGTATCTGTGTCAAGAAGTGTCCTTTTGAAGCCATCATGATCATCAACCTCCCTAAAGACTTGGAAAAAGAAACCACTCACCGCTATGGACCCAACTCTTTCAAGTTACATCGCCTTCCCACCCCACGTCCAGGCCAGGTCCTTGGTCTTGTTGGTAGTAACGGTACCGGCAAGAGTACTGCTTTGAAAATCCTTGCAGGAAAGCTGAAACCCAACTTGGGTAGGTTCGGAACCAATCCCCCCGACTGGGCAGAGATCTTGGCCTATTTCCGCGGTAGTGAACTGCAAAACTTCTTCACCCGTCTCTTGGAAGATGATATTAAAGCTGTTATCAAACCCCAATATGTGGACAATATCCCCAAGGCGGTACGTGGTAATGTAGAGGAAGTACTCCAAGAGAAGGATGAACGTGATGCCATGGCCTTCTTGGCCAGAGAACTGGACCTGGAACAAGTAATGGACCGTAACGTAGAAAACTTGAGTGGAGGAGAGCTGCAGCGCTTTGCTATTGCAGTGGTAGCAGCTCAAGCTGCAGATGTCTATATGATTGACGAGCCTTCTTCCTACCTTGATGTGAGACAGAGACTCAAGGCAGCAGAAGTCATCCGTAGTTTGTTGTCTCCAGAGACTTATGTCATTGTAGTAGAACATGATCTGTCAGTGTTAGACTATCTGTCTGACTTTATATGTGTGTTATATGGCAGGCCAGGAGCTTATGGAGTGGTGACTATGCCCTTTTCGGTACGTGAAGGTATCAACATCTTCCTTGCTGGCTTTGTACCCACTGAAAACTTGAGATTTAGGGAAGAGTCGCTTAGTTTCAAAGTGTCTGATACTGGTGTGGAGGGAGATGAAGAAGAGAAGAGATTCCTGCACTACAAATATCCAGCAATGACCAAGACTCAGGGTAATTTTAAGTTGCATGTAGAGGCAGGAGAGTTCAATGATAGTGAGATCATAGTCATGCTGGGAGAGAATGGTACTGGCAAGACCACCTTTATCCGGCTATTAGCTGGCCTCTTGAAACCAGATGATGAAGAAGATGTAGATATTGACGAGTTTGCTGTGTCTTATAAACCACAGAAGATCAGTCCCAAGTTCCCGGGCACAGTCAGAGACCTGCTGCACAAGAAGGTCAAAGATACCTACCTCCACCCTCAGTTCCAGGCTGACGTCATCAAGCCCCTAAATATCGAGGCACTCTATGATAATGAAGTGCAGACACTGTCTGGAGGTGAATTACAACGTGTTGCCATCACCCTGTGTCTAGGTACCCCAGCTAATGTCTACCTCATAGATGAACCTTCTGCCTATTTAGACTCAGAGCAACGTATCATGGCATCCAAGGTGATCAAGAGGTACATTATGCACACCAAGAAGACTGCCTTTATTGTAGAACATGACTTCATCATGGCTGCCTACCTGGCAGATCGGGTGGTGGTCTACGAGGGGCAACCCAGTAAAGAGGCTACTGCCAAGACACCACAGAGTTTGTTGACGGGAATGAATCTGTTTTTGAAGAATTTGGAGATTACATTTAGAAGAGATCCTACTAATTATAGGCCCAGGATTAATAAGAAGGAAAGCACCAAGGACAGGGAGCAGAAGCTGGCTGGAACATTTTATTATCTGGAGGATTAAGATTAGATTTTGTTATTGTTGTTGTGGGATGAATGATGCTTCCTCTCTTTTAACAAATGAAGAAATCTATATGATCTATGTATTACACCATACTGACTCACTAATACTATAATCGATTGAGATGCTGCTGCTTCTTGGACCCTTCTTCAGTCAAACTCTAAAGAAGACGATGAAGATGCCAACAAATCTCTGCATCTAAATGCATTGATATCCAACTTCTTCTCTTTACTCAATACATTTAATGCAGTCTCTGCCTCTGTATAATGCTGATACCTAGGCAGTCCACCACTATCAGCATTTCCTTTGTAAAACTCTGCCCTGTCTTTAAGATTGTTCAACACACCTTGGTGCCATTTATAATGGTAGACAGCTATGGATATTGCAAATGGTATATCATCCCACTTATTATTATTATCTATTAGTGTGTGTGTACCGCTATTGCTACCATCATTACTGCTGCTGCTACTAATGATTGGGCTGTATACATATCTATCAGACATGTCATGGTACGGAGTCAAGTGGTACAGAGCTTCAGATCCAAAATACCCACCTCTAGAAGACAATTTCCCTACCTCAGAGCCAGCAAAATACTGTTCAGCATCCTCAGGAGCTACAATCTTATGGTTACCTTGATCAGATCTCAGATATGCTTTAAATGCTGCTATTTTCTTTGTTTTTCCTCCATACAATGTCCCTACTACTGCACATGCTAGTGGGAATTGTTCATATATTGCTGGTCTTGGTGTAATTGCTGGTAGTGAACCATCTCTTGCTACTCTATCTACTAAATATCCTCTGATATAGCTAGCTCCTTGTCTCTCTGCTGCAAATAGAAAGTCATACACTGTTATATCAGGTCCATAGTCATGAAATTCATCGCTGTCCGCCAGAATTATCCAGTCATCATTGTAATTGGTAACTACCTGGCCTAGAATCTCTAATTTCCTCTTCAAATGGGCTTCACTACTGTATTGACCATCCCAAACGTAATGATGGGTGATGTTGAAGTGGTGGACGTGTGATAGGACTGTTTGGAGGCCATTGGAGTTGGGCAGAGTTTTGGCTGAGTTGGTGTTTAGCAGCAAGATGATGTGATCTGGGTCAACCCCAAGTGATAGGTAGTGGGCTATCCAGTGAGGTAACATGAGCTCACCTCCAAAGTCTACTGATATTAAAGAGTACAGCCATACTCTCCCATATAGATCTGACGAGAGGTGGACAGGTAGGGCAGTAGCAGCGGCTGTAGCTGCCACTGTGTCATGCTGTTGCTTTTCTAGTGTTTTCATGTTGTGTTGGCCTTTATCTTGTAAGCTTTGAATCATTTTTGGTGTTGCAGTTGTAATAATTTTTCTTCCAAAGGTTGGGAGATTGGACTGGTCTTGAGCGATGATGTCGGAGGCAGAGTTGCTGACGGTGAGGAAGGCGGGGGAGACGAAGAACATCAAGCCGAGGGCGGAGATGGAGAAGAGGAATAGGAGCAACGTTTTGTTGTGTGGAGAGGCTCGTGGTGATGGTGGCTTGGTATGGTACTTGGTACTTGGATCGTCTAGTGTGGCTTGGGAGGCAACAGAAGAAGCTGTTCTCGACAGCACTGTGGCTTGGACATCGAAAATCGACTTTGGGGTGTCGCTGAATGTGGGGGTTTCAAGGCCACTTGGTAGGTTGATCTTCAAATGGCCTATTATTTGGGTTGTATTGTCTACTTCCATCATCTATCTATCTATTCACGCATGAAAGCTAATGATGAATTAATTAATGACAGTTACTGCACACTGCAGTGAAAGACATGGTTTGTATCTTGTCGGTAACTATGTGTATCTAAAAATACATTCATCACTTTTCTAAGAGTTGCTTTCAATAACGATTGCGAGCTGTTGATACCCTCTTTTTTTTTTAAATTGATCCCCGACCAAATTGAGCCTCGACGTTTATAGAGTGGTAGCTACTGAAATTCCTGTTGCACAAGGCTGGCTCAAACAAAATTTTGATTTTGAAGTAGGCTATTAACAGTTTTCTTTTTTATTTGATGCAAGAGGTAGCGAATCTTTGCATTTGAGCTGAGCTAATGAAAAAACTCATCTGTGGGCTAGCTCCTTCTTGTTCCGCTGTTGGTCTCCTCGCTCTTCAAGGTTGTAAACCCCTACACGAGGAACATTTGCTTTACTAGTTTGGACAGCGGCGATAGATAGAATGTCACAGGGTCCATCATCAGGATCAGCATTCTTCCTCCGAGGTTAGTTTTATTACTACCCGACACAAAAGCAGCATTCCAAAGACGATTTGAATCATTGCTTCTTTACCAACACCCTTTTTCCCTTCCCTCACACACTCCAGGTTTGGTCGAGGTTGGCGCCTGTGCTTTCGTAGCTTATCTCGCTCATGGTGTCCTCAGAAGGGTTTTATTAGGCCCCCGTCAATCCAGGACGATTGTCAGACGTAGGATTGTCCTCTCCCGCCCTCAAAGAGCAACCATCATCAGACGCCTCGTCACCTCCTCCAGCCAAACTGCCCTCCTCAACGAGTCTGAACTTGATGTCTTAAGGCTATTATGGGGAGAATCTAGGCTATCTGGTGATGAAAATAGAAGAGATAGAATCAGACTGCTAACCACACTACTTCGGTGTGTAGAAAGAATAGAAAACCCTGATATTATTAATAATAACAATAACAGTGGTATCAGCACTGCTACTACTACTGATGCTACTACTACTACTAGGAGCAGCAATACTTCACCAGCAGCAGTAAGGGACACCAATCAGCTATTTGTGGCCCTCCTTACCCATGAAATTGACATCCTAGTAGATCAAATGTCATATGATGACTTATATGAAGTATTTGGAGGACCAGTAGGGAGAGGCATGTCTGAGGCTGATATTGCTGCCCTCCCCATTAAATCAATACTAGATACTACTACTGCTACTATGGGAGATGCTGGGTGTGATATGACATGTGCGATATGCCTGGCTGCATTTGACAAAGGTCAAAATGTCAAGATATTACCTGCCTGTCGACATGTATTTCATACTGAATGTGTTGATATGTGGTTACCTAGGAGAGCACAATGTCCTGTATGTAGAACTGAAGTAGCCAAGCAAGTATCACCGTCATGATGATGGAGGAGTGCCGGGTGGTACTGTACTTTACTCTCTCTGTATGTACCGATAAATGTATATGTATGGCTGTATATATAATATATATTTATATCTTTTTTTGTAAAGTCGTTAAATCCACAACATTCATTACACACACTCATCTACATTTTAATTACTACTACAATTTTCAATCCTTCTCCTCAAGGTATGCAAACAATGCAGGAGCCACTTCACCATTCAATCCAGCTACTTTCTGTGTAAATAATGCATATGTGCCTTTAACACCATCAGCAGATGCCATGCCCTTGCCTACCTCACCAGCACCCAACATCCTTGTAACATCATCATCATCTTCATCCTCCTCCTCCTCCATTTGTTGCCTACCAATGAGGGCCATCTTACCCCCACTAGACCTCCTTGCCATCATCATTGCATGTGTATACTTCTTAGTCAGGCTTCTTGATCTCTTAGTAGCTTTCAATGTGGCATTGATGTACTCTCCTACCTTTGCAGCTGTCAATAAACACTTTGTTGTTGTACTACTACTACTATTAGTGACGATTGTTGCTGCTGCTAGCAATAATCTTAACACCTCTTCATGTACAACTTTATCACTATCAACCAACCTAATCAATATCTTGTCAAAACATAAAGACCACCATTGATCAAAATTAAACACAACCAATCCTGATGATGATTTAGCTGCTTCATTATTATTTTGATAAAGGTTGAGTTGATTCAGGAGGTACTTGGCAAGAGTGAACGCAAACGGAGCAAACTCCTGCTGCACCACCCCTTCCCCTCCATGCTTCAGTACCATTGCATTCAATGCAGCAGCTACACAATTCAGCAACGACCAGGCAGTGGATACATCGCTACTTCTCTTCTCCAACCTCTGCAATATCAGCGTCTCTACCAGTCTTCTTGATAATTCATCCTTGGTCATCAGTGCTACTAGGGATGCGCATTTATTACCATCCCATTCTGGTAAAACTGATACTGATACTGTAGTAGTACCATTAGTAGTACCGTCGTTGTCATCATTATCATCTCCTTCTCTCAGCATATCATCTACTATGTATTCTCCCAACTCGGGAAGAAGAGTGGCCATGACATCTGGAAGAGCTCTAGGCAAGTCACTACTACTGCCACCACCACCACCAGCAGCAGCATAAGCCACAGTACCAATGGCATGAAGTCTTCTTCTTGAAGTCACCACCATCTCTCTACATCCACACGCCAATGCCAACAATTCTATCAAGTGTTGTAACTGATCATCATTCTTAGGCAACTCACCACCTTCCACCACCTGTTCCAGCCTCATTATGACTTGGTGTAGTAAATAATGGTAGATGGGGGGGTCCCTGAGAGCCATGGATGCATCTGCCAGTTCCTTGAGAGGGTCGTGTTGTTGAGACCTGGTGTGGCCCGGAGCTCCAGCACTCTCTGCATCATCTTCCCTCGCCAAATAACCACTACCACCATTAGCTGCTGCTCTTGATGTAGCTGTTATTCTACCTCTCTTTCTCGGTAGTATCATAGGAGGCTGTCTGGCCTGATACTCATGATCAAATCCTCCACCACCATTATAACGATTGTCAGGATCTCGTTGCTTTAAGAACAAACTCAAATCACTCAACTTCTCCTCATCAATCCTCCCCACTCCACCACCACCACCACTCCCTTCCTTCACGCAGCTGTCTAATGTCAATATAAACCTATAGACACCATCCTCTCCACACACCTCAGTCACACCTTGATCATGCAATGACATCAACAGCTGAGCTCTCAATGCACAAAGACCAGATTCATACACCCCCATAATGGTACTGCTGTTACTGCTGGTGCTGGTAGTCTTGGTGGCACTGGCTACTCCCCCTCCCCCTCCTTCTCTGAACCTAGCTATGATCAAGTCCACTATGCGTTTGTATATTGCACTGCTTTGACCTACCAATTGGGTGAGCTTTTGTAATGATGCACTCCCCCGTCTCAGGGCTCTTCTGGACAATTGAGGCTGTTGCTTGTTGGCTGTTGCTTTTGAAACCAGAGCAGCACTAGTCATGTTAGTAGTATTAGTAGTAGTAGTAGTAGTACAACCACCTGGCTTATCACCACCACCACTACCACCACTCATCATCATATCCAAGGCTCTCAACACAGTAGCCACCTCGTGTGTATATGCATTCAACAATGGCAATGCATGTGATTGCAGCTGCTTCACATCCCCCTCCAGCACCTGTCTCTGAACACTAGGTGGGCATGCCCAGAACAAATCAGGATCTGCTGCTAATTGCCTTATAAATGGCTTTGGTACATTGGGGTGCAGTTTATCTAGTACAGCAAAGGGAATAGCTCGTAGTATAGGGATGCCTACAAAGGGGAAACTGGCTTCTAATAGCCGTTGCAACTTGTCATGATGATCTCCACTATTACTATTATCATCGTCATCTTTTAGTATGTACGACATGAGCTGGTCAGTGGCTGACTGCAACACATATTTATGTGATTCAGATCTAGAAAGGCCCAGCTGGTCTAGTAAGCCTAGTAAGGGGGCACATTTATGTTGATCGCCGTCATCATCTTTCAAAGCACCCTTGGTCTGTATTTCGGTCACTGCCGAGGTGGGATTTTGAGTGGAGAGACAGAGTTGGACAAAATCTTGGCCTACTTGGCCTATGAGAGGAGCATCTGAGGGGTTGGAGGAAGGGGCTGAGCCAGGACTGAATACACTAGGGCGTAGTGAAGGATCCATTGTTGTATGAGACGACTACTACTACTTTTATTATTATTTAGAGGATGATGGAGGAGGAGGAGGGTTGAATTGGGATTCTGCTGCTTGTTTTCTGAGTTTTTTGACTACTTCAGCTAATGCCTGAGTGAAAGAGGGGAGATGTGTCAGAAGGAATATGAATAAAAGAGGAACTTGGCTGGCAGCGTTCCTGGAGCGGTCGTGGCGGTGATCACTTGGATTACAACTGACCTCTGGATTGACGCCGTTTTCAATGAGAGCCACGCAAATGGATAATGAGTCCTTATCTAATCCGCAATCTAAGAGTTTCTGTATCTCGTGCAAAGTTTGCAAAGCTTCGTCTGCCATAATTTTGTTCCAAACCAAGCTCTTTCGAATTTGAAGACTGATCGTGCTTGGAAAATACAACTCACAATATATTTAACCCCTTACGTATTGATCAACCTTTTAAAGTCTTCGTAACAAACACAATTAATGAACCACAGAGATTGCAACGCCCCCTCCTCTTGCTCTCTCTGAGAGACTCTCCTTCTCACTGTGGAACATCAATGCTCCACATTCTTCTCATCTCCTCTCTCTCTCTCTCTTTACAATCTCTCCCTTTTCTCTCCTTATACACAAAGATTATAAAAATCACACTATGATACATGCATATAAGATCCAAACCCAAGATGATACATATGTATATAGATTGATATACACCCCCCACCCCCACCTCCAAATTCTTTCTCCTCTTACGACCAGCAGATGTTGGAATCAAAACACACCACTCATTTTGTCTATACAATAAATCTACCCCCCAGATATCATTAGACTACTGCATATATATCTAACATCCAAATCAAATAAATCTACCAATTCCCTTCCTCATCCTGCCTTCTTAAAGCTGAAGCCAACCTGTGGGGTAGAGGCAGCCCCTCCACTCCCCTCTCCTTGTCAACCAACACAACCACACCCAACACCTCTATAGACAACCTAAATAATGCATGTGAGTCACATTTAGCTAGTGTCAACCTTTTTGTTGTTGTTGAATATGATGATGCAGGTGTTTGTTGACCTTCTATCAGTTTACCGAATGCCTCAGCTTGGTGTTCGTCTTCAAATGTGATGATCCCATCCTTTAGTTCGGAGCATCTGATAAGGGAAGAGCCATCTGGTCTGGTTTTGTTGCCTAGGAGTTTGGTGAGTTCATCTTCTAGTTCATTTTTAGGTAGTCTTACCCTCAATGTATATGCTTGGCCAGCTGATGGACTTTGTTGCTTCAATACTGCATCTTCTTCATCATCATCATCATCATCATTAGCATTGCTATCTTGATCAGCTTCTACTGCAGACAGGATATAAAGGGGTCTAGGAACTGGCCAAGGACACCCATTTGCTAATACAGTATAACTAGATGCAACATCCTGCATGACACGTTGTTCTTCTTTCTTGTATCCATCGCTGGTCATTAGTCGAAGCAAGGCGAGTGGGGAGAGAGGGACTTCATTGCTTTCAGAAGTGTCTGGTTGTCTTGGCAGTGGATGTTGTTGTTTATTATGTTCTAATGGAGTAGGAAGAGGAGTAGTATTGCTATTCACTGCATCTATACTGGCACTGCTGCTGCTATCGCTATTCCAAATTGCATGGTTAGTCCAGGCGTTTGGGTCAAAGTCCTCGTCTTGAGAAACATAGTCGGTGGCGGCATACTCGGTGGTGGTTTCAAGTGTTGAACTTTGAGAGAGGGATGCTGATGGAACGTCATCGGAGACGGGGTAACGGATACGTCTTTCGTAGCCATCGGGGTAACGGAGAACACGTTCAACAGTGTGCTCACGACCATAGTTAAAGGGTCTCTCGATCCCTCTATGTGCGAAGGCTTTAATGGTTCCAGCTATTTGCTTTCGCCTAATAGTAGGCTTGGACGCGAAGCTTAAAGATCTCTCTAGCTTGGGAGATGATACACATCCATAAAAGATAGGGTTTGCTAAGTTGAAGGCCATTTTTCAATTCAATTCCTGTTTTTTATTTCAGGTGCGAGACCATATACACATACTCTTTAAGAAAGGGTTATCTAGGTGTACTTCTTGACATACACGGAAGATGGTTATTAAGCGGACCTGCCAGTCATGTTCTAAGTAGTTGAAGGGTGTGAGGTGGCAAGCGGACCCAACGTTGGAAAGAGAGAGTTGAGGGAGAAGCAGTAGGGCTATATGAATGCAAGGGTTCATTTGTCGTCATCAGGTGGTTTATGCCATACTGGTGTATTGTTGGTTTTAAGTCCAGGGTGTATGAAATTGGATGGAAAGGAAGGAGTAAGTGATGATGATGAAGGTCAGGGTCGGAGAAAGAGCTGGAGAGTCGGTGACGTGACTGGCACTGCCTTTGCTTAAAACAACCGGGACGTGTTTACCATAAGCATATTTAGTCTACACCAGGAAATTATAGGCAGTATAAAAACACGTGAAACAAGATTTTGTAGTCTACATCGGTTTAACTTGAAAATCCAGCTGAAATCTCAACTTAATCGCTATGTTTATCGGAGACTCAAAACTCCAAGACCAGATATTCAATCTGAAGTTTTCTGCCAAGCAATTCTCCAAGGAAAGCCAGAAGGCAGAGAAAGAAGAGCGTGCTGAAAAGCTCAAGATCAAGAAGGCTATGGACAAAGGTACATCGTTCCCCACCAACGGTCTTCTCTTGTTGGAGACGACTCGAAACAGGAGAGACAAGCAACAGCCCACCTCTACCTCGACCCTTACCTTCCAACACACCAAGTAATTACAACTAATAGCTTAACAACATCCTTTTTATGAAAACAACCTACTCATCTGCAGGCAATTATGATGGTGCCAGGATTCATGCCCAAAACGCCATCCGAAAGAAGAATGAAGCACTAAACTACCTAAAGCTCTCCTCCCAACTCGACAATGTCGCCAGCCAACTGTCCCAACAAGCCAAAACCCAAGCAATCAGCAAAAGCATGTCTGGCATAGTGAAAACGCTGGATGTTGCGCTCAAGTCTAACAACATCACCCAGGTTGCGACCACCATGGCAGCGTTTGAAAAACAACAAGAAGATCTTGCCGTACAATCTGCCGTCATTGAAGACACCTTCAACCAACAAGTTACATTGGCAGCTGATCCTCAAGAGGTAGATAATTACGTAGATAGGTATATGGAGGAGCAAGGGATGGAGCAGAGGATACATGTACCTATTGCTGGCACGGAGAAGCCTGTGCCTGTGGCTGCGAAGAAGGAGGAGGATGAAGAGGATGATTTAGCTGCTCGGCTGGCTAATTTGAGGAAAGTTTCCTAGGAATGTGGATTTTCAATGGTGTACATATATTTACATCGACATGTAACTTTAACTACTATACACGTACATACATGTATAGATAGTAAGATGAAGAGAAATTAACTAAACTTTATAATGGAGAACTGCCCTCGACAACACCAACTCCTGCTCAGAGAATAGCAGTTAATTCAAATAAGAAATCCAACTTTAAATAGTAACCATATTATCATCAAGACTTCTTTCAACATGGCTTAAAAGCCTTTGAATGACTTGGATTCACTATCAGTGCCATCAACAAACTCATGAAATACAAGTGTTAGATGCACAAGTACAAAGGGCCCCAGCTGGAATGTGGGAGAGCAGCAGGGTATATCCACCTGTCACAAAGCTAGCACATGTGAGGCTGGCATTTGGCTTCCATCCAGTGTATGTGCTGATTGAAATAGAGATGCATCATCAAACATATTAATAATGTTGGTAACTTTGCTCACATCCCATCCACTGATGTCTTGGTTGAAAGCAGAGGCCATTTTTCATATACAAGACACGTTTGTGGCACCGGATGAGATTGATGAGGGATTGACACTGACCAAATTACTGGCAAATCTGAATGGAGCACTCCAACCAGTTATGCCAAGAGCCCCAAAAAGATTCAACCTGAACCAGCTTGTCGTAATTACTAGGACTATTGTTTCTAAATGCAGTTATAGGTCCAGATATCTTTACCTGCTACCCAACACTGTCCATCACCTTCCATATTCCCATGCTCCTACCATAACCATATATAGCGCCCTAATTGTAGCCTACATCTCAATCAGGCGGGAAGTTAAGAAAATAGTTTGAGTCAGGGTAATAAGGGAGCTTTTGATCAAGGCCTAATCAAGAAGGAGGATGGTCGGGCCGGAGAGAGAGCTCAGTTGAGGTGGTGCACTTTGATTAATCTGCTCTGTGCGTCTCAATAGTCATCAAAGTCATACTCCTTAGTTCGACTGTCGAATTTCCAATCGATATAACGGCCAGTTATTCTGTCAAAACTAGAAGACTTCATATTTCTCAACTCAAAAGTTGATCAAGCGAGGGAGATGAACAATAAAGGAATAATCGACACTCCACCGCCGGGGAGATCCTTCAGTGTAGCATACTCATCCAAGTATGTATTCAAACACCAGCTTTCATATACACATAAATGAAAAATTGGCTCGATCACAGTTTCGATCGTTTCTAATCCTATTCCTGTCTCCCTCCTGCTCATTTTGCAGTGCTGCAGCTGGAACCAAATCCATTCAGGATCCAGTTGACAAACAATGGGACGATCTACGAAGAGAGGTAATAACCACACCAACAATTTTCATTTCCACCCTCTCTCCCCGACCCTTTCCTCCATGTTCCTTCTCCTCTTCATTTCACACAAAACTCCACCTCCTCCACAGGCAAGAAAGTTAGAAAGTGATCTAGATATCAAAATAGCAGCCTATGGAAAGTTATGCACCAGTTACGAATACGGATATACTAAAGGAGAAGCCGGCCTAGCCACAGATCAAGCACTCGAGTCCAAATCCTCAGAAATAGAATCCCTCCTCTCCCGACTAGATCAAGTCAACTCCTCCATGAACCCCATTGTAGCCACCCCTGGTGACCCCCGCTCACACACATTTGCTAGACACAACGACATCTTATCAGATTTCTCCCAAGAATTCCGGAGATTAAAATCAGTCGTCGCCGCTGCCAGAGAGAGAGCCAGCCTTCTGGGCGGCGGTGCCAGCCCCTCCTCCCCCATCATGCCCAACCAGAGCGGCACTGGCCTGTTATTAAGAGAGAGAGGCCTACTCGCAGGTGCCAACTCAGCTTTAGATGATGTCATGGGTATGGCTCAAGGGGTGGCTACCGGACTAGGTCAACAAAGGACAGTATTTGATGAAGTCGGGGGGAAGCTAGCAGGACTCGGGGCCAAGTTTCCGGTAGTGAATTCATTGATGAATGCGATAAGGAGGAGGAAGAATAGGGATAATACGATATTGGCTGCTGTAGTGGCTGTGTGTACATTGCTTATTTTGATATACTGGGTTAACAAATAAATAATAATATGTATACATATATATTGTGATCCTCATCTTTTTTGAAAAAAAGAAGAAGAAGGAGAATGTTCACTAAGAAATGAATGCAGTACCTTTTTTCTCTCATCATAACTATTCATATTAACTACTATTAATAACCTTCACTTTAGACCTCGTAGCAGGGTGTACCAGCTTCTTCACAGCCCCCACCAACCAACTCAACATGACTGGTAAATCCAACAATGCCATCTCCTTCAATCTCCCTGGGTAATGCCTACTTAGCTCCAACGCTACTGCCTTGAACACCCATGCTATCTTACTCGCTTCCAACGTCTTCGCTCCATGTACATCTATCACTACTCTAATTTGCTCAGGCTGTCCTATTTTATCGCTCAGTAATTCAACCAATGCTTGCTGTACTCTAGTAATGACAATATTAGCAAGTGCAACAGCTTGCTTCTTATCACCATGGCACGCTTCTAAACCAGCAGTTATTGAAATATACAGAATAGGATGTCCTTCAATGTCTGTACCCTTCCAGTATACTATATCTTTAGTACGCTCTAGTTCCTGTGGAGAGGAGAATGCATGGTGTTGGAGCCACCTAGTGGTAGCAGCTACTCCTCGGCCAGCCTTTTCCAGTGACGCCAGCTGGTCTTCTCTAGTTGTTGCTCTGAGGTAGCCGTGATGCACAGCGTGTCTCATGAGCTCAGCATCTGTGAATCGTTCCTTGGGTGATGGTGGGTAGCCTAGGATGTGTGTAGCTAGTTTTCGAATGTGTTGGACGTCAGCTGGGTTGCTGGCTGCTACTGCTGCTGCTCTGCCTCCTATAGTGGTGAGGTGTTCTGATGGTGAAGGTATGAACACGGAAGGGGAGGTGGTGGTGTAGTGTAGGGGGGATGATGAAAAACTAAGGAGTGATGTTGGTATTGCAAGTGCTACCTTGGTCAATGATGATAATGATGAGGAGGAGGAAGAGGGAGTTCTATCATCACTGTCTGGTTGCAGAGGAATGGTGTTGTCGTCGTCGTCGTCGTTGGCAATTGTCGTGTCTAGGCTGTGTAGAGGCAAGCACCGTTGAAGAGGCGGGAAATTCAAGCTCGTATGTATCTGCAGATAGTTATCCAAAGCCACGTAACACGGTATAATTGCGCCCCAACGCAGGATGTGTCTCAATTTGGTCTGCTGCATCTCCAAATCTCTGGTGATGAACGTTTTGTAATCTGGACGAATGTCTCAGCTGCGATATACAATACAACCTATAATCATGTTTCAATTGTTACAAAGGGATTCAATTATTGCTGAATTATGCACCCACCTCATCAGAAATTGTTATTCCTTTTCATCGCTCCACCAATTCCACCTTCCTTCCTCCCTCCTTCTACATCACCTTGTCAACTTCAGCCAACAAATCTTCCGCCTCACTAACTGCATCAGCAATAGGAGGATCACTTATCTTCCTAGACTCCGGTGTCAACTGCTCCAACCATCCAGCCAGGTTGCCCCTCGCTTCTCTTAGATTCAACTTCAACATGCCATCTTTAGACACATCAGAATTACCAGCCACATCACCCAATCTCACTTTTACTGCTAGTACTGCTGCTTGTCCTGCTACCAGCTCTGAAGCTAGTTGACTGCTAGCAATCTCTTGGGGAGATGGCATTGGCATCATCGATGCTTCCTCGTCATCACTGTTCATCATCACCATTGCACTTCCATTACCATTAATAGTACTATTGTAGTCATCATCACTGTTTGCATCCATTGAGGAAGAATACGTCCATTGTTGTTGTTGTGAAGTATTAGTAGACGTTTCCCTCATCCCCTTCTTCTGATAAAGTAGGTCTTTGAGCTCAGCAGGCAAGGCATCCTTGACTTCCTGAGGGAGAGCTGCAGAGACAGATTCCAATATCTCATCCTCCACTCTACTACCTTTTTCTACATAAATGGCAACCCTCTCTTCTAATTGTTCCAGTAGTTCTGCCTGTCTAGCTTCTATGGGACGGGGGTCTGAGATGAGGGAGGTGAGACGTTCCAAGTCAGATGGGAGTTGCTGGAAGACGTCTGGGAGAGAGGTTAGTGTTCCAGCGGCTAGTCGGCCTGGTAAGAAGAGGAGGTCAGCTGGGCTTCTTAGGAGTGGGAGGAGTTTGTCGCCTGGTTGAGAGGAGCAATGGATGGTGGTAAAGCGAGCAGTTCTTGGTTTAACACCAGCTATCTTGGGTTGAAACCTTGTGATTTGATTCATAACGAAGGCGTGCTAATTATATTTAATTCAAGAACCTTAAAAATACGACCCTTTTAGTTGTTGTGAAATGATTAGAATGATTGATCAACCGATAGATACAGTTCTGTAGAAGGGCACTGTCAAAAATATCTGCCTTCGACTCCAAAGTTCTTTGATTTTCTGGTTGAGAGACCGATTCAAATCTAATTTGCACATTTTTAGTTTTATTGAAGAAATCTCATACATAGAATTAAAAATCTGAATGACCTGTTGAGACCTCCTGTACAAAGAGAATAGCCTTTTGGATTGATCTGATTCAGAAGAATGAGCTCTAAAGTCCCCAAAGCAAACAAAACCATAGTGTTTGTTGCCACGGTCTTAACGATATCATTAGCAGGTATGTCAAAATCACATCTACTAATTCTACAACTCCCACTTTTGTCAAAATAACCAACATGATGTCTTTTTCAATCGCCCCCGACACCAACAGGCCTCCCTTTGCTGAACAAACAAATCTACCAACGTGAACAAGATATAGCAGCCATGAGGGATTCATCCGTAGATAAAGATGCAGCTAGAAACTCTAGATTGTCCACTTCAAGGAATATGTAGCATATAAATAGATGATATTGAGATGATGCAACAGTGCAAGATAGTTCAGGCTCGGAAAGAAATATGAGCTTTAGTGCAGCAGATATCAGATGGTATATAGATCCCTCTCTTTCTTATCTCTTCCCCAATAATTCTATCCGTTCCTTAACAGAAGGTTATGTCTTCCTTGTAATGTAATACTTCCACCGCCTCTCGCAGGCATGCATGTATACTTCATAACACTACTCCCTCCTTCTTTTTCTTAAAGATTCAATAACACCATTCCCCCCTTTACTTCTGTTTTTAATCCAGGTAATGATTTCATGATACTAAATTGCATCCACCTCCATGTGAGGGTAAGGGCAAGGGCTGTCTACGTAGTTGTGGAAAGGTCATTCTTATCATCGATTCGCTACTGGGAGCACGTGTTCCCAGTAGCGATTGCCACTCTCACCAACGATGACCCTGCCCCAACAACAACAGCCGCCCTCTCCCCCAAACCAAGGAATCAAACTACCAACCTTTGCTCACCCAAAGGAGCCCCACGCGCAGGAGGCTGGCATTGCCGTGTGTAGTCCTCCTTCCAATCATGTAATAATAGATCAAAAATAGCAAAAAACAAACAAACCGTGGCAACTGCGTGCAGGGAAAACGTTGCAAAAAAATACCTGAAATAAATACACTTCCCACCTTTGATGTCCAACTTGAAAATAAGAGACTCCAAGTCATAGGACGGTCTTTGAAGGATGTATACTAGGAGAGAGCTAACAAGGAAAAGGTTTCATATTACAATCTCAGAGATACCATCACCTTCCTAGCTTTTCTCTACTCTACTCTTCTTCTGCCGCCGTCTCTTCTTCTTCCTCCCATCCCTATCCTCACTATCACTGTCACTACTATCCGTCAGAATGCCAGCACCCTTTAGAAACCGTTTAGCTTCCTCTACCCTCTCTTCTTCCTTAGCCTTCTTCCTCCTACGTTCCATTCTTCTCCTTTCTCTACCCACATCCTCCCACTCCTCCTCTTCATCAGCTTCATGGTCGTCTGGTAACACAAACGTCTGATTATCAGCAGTAGGATCACCACCACCATGAGGATGACTTATGTTCTTTAATATCAACTGTGACGATGCTTTTATACCTTGTACCACCTTGTTGACATGCTTTGTATTTGTATTACCCTTCTTACTAGTGTCTCCATGCTGCTGCTGTTGTTGTTCAGCGGCATTTGCCCCGCCATTATTATTATTATTATTATTATTATTATTACCAGGTGGTACTATAGCGTCTTGGAACCCAGGAGGTTTGGTATACATCCAGCTAACAGCTTGTTTCTGTCTCATCATAGCCCCTTCCTCTCCTGGTAACAATGCCAATTGGTTGAACTCCTCCTGCTAAGCCTGAAACTCCTGCTTGGCTCTCTGGACAGACTTGGCTTCCTGGTATGCTTGTTGTTCTGCTTGCCATACTTTGGTTCTATTGCGGTAATTCATGGGGTGCCAATGCTTCTTGTTGAGGAATTTGTGGGACCAGGCGACTGGGGGTCCTTTGGTGGTTTCGTTGTTGTTGGATTTGATGTCTTGTTTGACGCCTGTGTGTCGTTTGGAATTGGGTTGGAGGTGGGGGGATTGATTAGGTTGGCGAGACAACTAGCGATATATGGGGTTGAGCACTGATGTATTAGACTTACCATCAATGACTCCAGCAGGGGGAGGAGGTCTAAGGGGCTCTGAGCTCCCCTGTTTTTGATCACTCATGTTGTTTCAGATCATTTTGGAATTTTATAAGGCTCTCTCAATGATGGATATTTATAGCATATATTTCGGACACCCAAGATTCGTAAGCAATCTTAAAACATCGAAATGCGTGTATCCATCGCACCAGCTCCTCTTAAAATGGAAGGGAAGTCCAAGCCTGAACAAGACTGTGTGTGGAGCTCGTGTGTGTAGGGGGGGGGTTCCCTTTTTTTTGCTGAAGAAGCGGGAAGGGGAGTCATGTCGTTAGTATCAAACATTTCATTCTTCACTGGTTAGTACGTTTTGTATCTACTGTACCATACCCATACTTTTAAACCATGAATCCTTTCTAGATTAAATTATCAGAAATGTTCTTCACTTTCCTGCTTGTTCTCCTCACTGCCATCGCCACAGATGCCATCACATCCACGTCATTCTCCCCAATATCATGGATAGTCGCTTCCACCGCCATATGGCTTGCTGTTCTATTCAAACAAGGCCTCCTCGCTCTCAACCAAGACCCTCGACAACGCATCGCCTTTGCCCAACTCGGCAGACTCGCCCTCTTGGCCCTCATCTCCAACTTTGCCTTTTACAGATTCATCAAGGTCACAGACCCCTCCTTCTCAGGGTGGGAAGATGTATACTTCTTCTGTGGCAGACCTCCTGGCCTCCACACCATCCCAAAAGAATACGTAGACAGTTCTTCTCCCTCTGCAGCCCTATCCCAACACCACTACTATAACAACGACCAAATGCACTACTGCAATGCCAACTTCCATTGGAACGCAGCAGGCTTCTACAAAGCAGGCATCCTCTGGCTCTTTGTCATGTCCAGTGCTGTAGGCCTGAGAGAGCTCCTTCTCCTGCTCTTTCTGGGCCCATTGCTACCTGGGGAAGGTATCCCTCTGTTGGAGACATGTTTGTGTGTCGTGTGGAGGCTGTTGCCGTATTGGTTAAATAACTGGGAGAGGAAGTGGGGTGCTGAGTGCGCTTCGATGTTGTTTGAGGTACAACATTTTGCTACTGAACTTGCTCTAGTTATACCGTGTGTACAGGTCTTGTCAGTTAGGCTCAGAATGTTGATCTTTGTAGAACGACCAGGAGGAGGTCGAGATGAAGGAGTTGACAACAACAACAATAATAATAATAATATCAATATGAATGTTGGGAATGAAGATGTGCCTAGACGACAACAACAGCCTCATCACCAACCCCAACGACCAAGACAAGCAGGAGGAAGAGACAGAAGAGCCAATTGGCACCCAGACTTCATAGAATTCAAAATGGTAGACGACCCTTCTCAACACCACTTCCTCCCCCGACTACGCTCCAACAGCCGAATGATCATACTCATCTCCACCGTCACAGTAATAGCTCTCCTGAATGCTCTTGTTGTCCCAGTTGGGTTGGAGAAGAGGATTAGTAGCAGTGCAAGGGGGGATATTATCGTATCTATGGAGAAGGAGTTGTCCTTTTTGCATAGAGCTGGGAAGAGCATTGTGATAGTTGAATCATATGATGGATACAAGAGCAATAGCAATAGTGGTGACGGTGATAGTGGTACGAGTAATACTGATACTAGTAGCAGTAGTAGTGTATTAACTGAATATGCTTGGCCTCATGATGATGGGGATGGTGGTGGTGGTGGTGGAGGAGAGAGAACAGGAGGAGAAGGACGAGCCGCATCCGCATCTCTTTCTACTCCTCCTCCTCCTCCTCCTCCTACTCCTAGTAGTAGTAGCAGTAGTGGAATAGTTAGCAAGAGTACCAAAAATAATACATCAGATTATCATCAACCAACTCCAACACCAAGTGATGATTTCAATGCGGTACTATTAGATTTATTACATGCAGCAAGATCATCAAAACATGGCCGATTAGCCTACCTAACATCATCAGTTCTCTACACCCGGCACAACTCTGACGATGCCAAGATAGCACTATGGTCTGGCCTGTGGAAACCACTCCTACCAGCCCCCTGGCTGAAAGCAGCACTGACGACCCCGTACTACTACAGTGGTGCCAAGCTAGATCTTGCAGTGCTGAGTGCGTTGCAGTATGAAGAGAGAGGCAGCCAGGAGTCAGAGTTGTTGGCAGAAGCTGTTGTTCATGGAGCTGGGTCATTGACTTCTCCTTCATTCAGTACAGTAGTATTAGGGCCTGTGGTTGATGAAGAATGGATGTTGAGTAGAGTTAAAAAGGCGGCAGTCAAAGAGACCAAGGCGTTGTTGGCTCAACAGGAGCAGTTCAAAACAATGGCAATGATGCATGATAATAACGATAGTAATTCCAATGATGAGAGGGGTGCGCTCAGTCTTCCTCCTCCACCTCCATTAGCAGTAAGGGAGGTGGAATCACTCCTCCTGGGCTTGCTAGCCATCAAGGCTGGTGTGAATACATCAAAACCACTCCAACTCAGAGCTACTGCTGCTTTGAAGGACTATGCAGCTGATCTTTTATCTGATAGCAGAAGTGCATTACCATCGCCAGTCACAGCCGTGACGTGGCTACGTCAACGCCAGTATTCCTACGTTTCCATTGTTGACAGAGAAGCATTCGTTGGCACTAATGGCGGTATATTTGGTACGAGCACCACCACCCGTCGTAGTGATTATGTTGGTGACCCATACGCTGTCGGTGGATGGTGGGGATCAGACATTGCTTCCCCTTCTCCCAACCATCATCATTATCATCATAATATCAATGCATTCCTACAACTACACTACCACCAAACCCAACAACACCAACGCACAGCCCCCTTAGTCAAAGCCCTCATCCGCCACTCCATTGAACTCAAAGGCATGAGGGACCCTTCCAGGAGGTCCAACCTTCCCTTTATCGAGGTGGCCCTTTCCATCATGAGACTGAGCCACGAGGGGTACTGGGGCCTGTTGGGTGCCTATGTGTTATATATACTACGCAGAGACCCAGAGGAATGGAGTAGGAAGCTGGTACTATGTATAGCCAAAGTAGCCTATCTCTTTCATGGAGCTATATTGCTAGTTTTTCCAGCTGTATGTTGGGCATATGGAGCAGGCCCTGCATTTAGTGGGCTGGTGAGCTTGATGTTTTGGAGCAGGCCGCTGTTGAAGTTGAAAAGTAGGCTGAGGAATACGGTGGCGACAGTGGAGCCTGCTAAGTGGAGGGTTGCTAGTAAGGAAGAGTGTGAGAGTACTGATACTTGTGCTATATGCTGGGGAGACTTGAAAGAAGTAGATGATGGTGGTGATGATGGTGGTGATGATGGTACAACCACTACCACTGCTGCTCCTCCCTCCCCACCAACATCAACCCCAATCTCCCTCATACCATGTGGTCATGTCTATCACAAGGAATGTGTATCGAACTGGACCCAGCAATGTTGGGTACACAGGAGACAAGCCACCTGCCCAATGTGTCAAAGCCATATAGAACTAAAAGTGACTTTCAAGAGACCTAGATTTGCATCTAGCAGTACCGGCACGGGTACTGACAATGGTAACGAGGGAGAAGATGGCAATGGTGATAATAATATGAGGAGGGGACAGCATCATCTTCAAATGGCTGATCTTGTTAGGGAGGTGTTGCAGGATGTGCTGCCTCGACAATTGGGGATGGAGAATCAAGATGTTGCACATATCATGGCTTTTGCACCTGATAATGATAATAACAATGATGATGTTGGGTGGAATGATGGTGGCGGTGAAGGGGGTGGTGATAGAGAGGAGGAAGGAGGTAATGGTAACCCTGATGATAATGTAGGAGGAGGGGACGGTGAGGGTGGTGATCAGCGTAATAATGATGATTAAGGGTGGCAAGCAAAGGGACTTCGTGTTTACATGGTTGGAAGGAGGACTACACGCAGCAATCCCAGCCTCCTGCTCGTGGGGCTCCTTTGGGTTTAGCACATTCTCCCACACAGTAACGAATTGATGATAGGAATAACATTCCCACAACTACGCAGGCAGCCCTTGCCCTTACCCTGACATGGAGGTGGATGCAATTTAGTATCATCAATCACTACCTGGAACAGATCAATAGGATAGAAGGCGGTGTTCAGTAAGACTAGAGGGAAAAGAAAAGGAAAGGAGGGAAGGGAGCTTTGTTTACATTGAGCTGTATTCTATTGGATGTAAAGAAAGATGCAAAACACTCTCGTTAGTATAAAAAAGAAGTCAGGGAAAAGAGGGGGAAGGGGGAAAGAAAAATATATGAGCAGCTACGTCAAAATCAAGGGCGAGGGGAAAGCTAACGCTCTCAGGGAGGATGGGGGGCATGTGTGTACACACAAATACAAATATCTTGGAAGAAAGAAAAGGGGGAAAAAATAGCATCACATTCTCAATAAAAATCTATCTATCTATCTGTCCCATAATGTGTAAGATTCGGAATATTCATTATTACTAAACGAACATAGCTTAGATTAGTTTTTCTTGCCTCTTGGCATATTTTTCTTATTGTTTTTGTTTTTGTTCTTCTTCTTCTTGGTATCCTTCCTTTCAGCATTCCTCTTGTCCAATTTAGCCTGTCTCTTTCTCTTTCTCTGTCTTCTCTTTTTTCTTGACACTTTAGCTGGCACTGGAGCAGGGGTCTGTTGAACAACTGGAGGAGCGGGCACATTACAATCAGGAACCCATTCCCAACTGATCCTTTTACGATCCCAGCTAAAACCAGTAATATCAAGGAGACCCTTGGTGGAGAAGTCGATGTCGCCATAGGAGCAACCAGGGCACATATCAATGATCTTGACAAGGATCTTGGCTCCAGAGGCACCTGCCTCTGTACCGTGGACAAGGACGCATTGACCGCAACGACCAGGGAACTGCATATGGAGGAGCGAGAGGGAAAAGGGGAGGTGAGGGGGGGGATGGGATGGTGGTGTGGATATATACACATATAGACATAGAAAGTCTAGATAAATAATATATTTAGATACAGGCATGATTGTACAAGGCGTATCAATACAAGAAGTAGGGACAAAAACGAATGGCCAAGTGGCAAGGGAGAGAGAGAGAGAGAGAGAAATGGTTGTGGGCGGTTGTGGGCAAAGAGTCAGTGGCAAGGGTCAAGACATCAGAAACATACCTGTGCCCAGTTCATGGCACCGTAGTATACTTCAAAGTAAGGGCCGATGTAACCGAAACCACAGGCATTCAAACCAGTGCAATCTTTGTCATTTGGACCTGCACCAGGGAGATGGGGAATCTTAGTTTGAAATCGAGATCTCGAGATTTTAGATTGACTTCGCAACTCGGTGAATTGCTTCCGTTTTGGTTTCGAAAAACTTACCACAATATGCAGTTCCTTCTCCTGCATATGTTTGAGCTGCAGCAAAAGGTGCTGCGGCCAGCAAGATCAACAACGTTTTGAACATAATTCAAAGATTCTCAAACCTTTGATGTCAATTACCATACAATTCCCAATTCAAACTTCTATCAGTATACAGTCTTTAAAAACCGTCAAAATCGAGTCAAATAACGATTTAATATTGATCACAATAGCCCAACCACCCCAACCTTTTAAACTGCCCACGGGCCATTTGGACTGACTTGCAAGTCAGTCGGACCCCTCGAGGCCAAGCGAGAGAGAGAGAGAGAGAGAGAGATACTAAACAAAATAACCTCTCCAAACCACGTACACCTACACTCTATTCAAGCATTCAAAGCTAAAAATCTATGCCTCAATGTTCTCAACACATCCTTAACTAGTGGCATATCTCCCACCTCCCCACACGACACTCCTCCTCCTCCTCCCACCATCCACCCACTGACTGCCCCTATAAACCTCTCAGCCCTCCCTTCTAATATAGCCTCCCAATCAGTCTGCACATCAGGAGGTGGAGCTGACCTGATTGGCCTCCCTAATGCCAAGAAGGCAGCATGCAGGAAGACAAATCCACAGAATGCAGATCCTCTTGCTAACGGCATGAAGTTGTACCAGCAATGAGCAAACCTCATCGCCCAATATACTGCCTGCTCCACCTCATCATCATTATTACTATTATTACTATTATTACTATTATTAAGTGACTCGATGAGCTGTGTATAAAGGAATTCAAGTTCATCACTGAATTGTTGCCATCTTGGTGGAGTGACTGGTGTTCTGATACTGAACTCGTACGCATCAGGCTGCTCAGTATCATTATCACTGTCATCGTTATTACTATCATTATATTTGTCCATCATCTGTAGCATCTTCTTGGTAATAGTACCATCACCAGTACCATCATCAGTATCTTCATCAGTATCTTCATCATCATCATTATTAGTAGTAGAATTATTGCTGGTCATCTTGACCAAGGTCAGTCTCGTACCTTCCAGTACTTTAGTACCACTATCATCATCATCAAGAGCAGGAGCAGGAGTAGGGGTATACACAGGAACAACAACCCAAAAATCACACCCCACAGCATTCCACAGCTCCTCTGGACTACTAGCACCCCTCACCTGTTCCCTTACCTTCTCATTCACCACCCCTACCTCCCTATCCCTTGCATCAAACACCTTGCCTTCCCTCAGTATTATCTCCTTTGTCACCTCCAGTGCTCTCTTCATGTTCATGTAGTATCTGACACATTTAGTCTGACCAGTGTACATTGGAGTGTGAGAGCCAAATCCTTCGGAGAATTCTTTCTCTGATAATAAATCAACCCAGATAACTTGATCTGCTGGTTCTGATAACTGTCTCCATTTGACGACAATGTCCATCAGGTCCCTCCATCCAGGGGAGTGGAAGCTGTATGGTTTGCCTGGTTTGACACCCCCCACTACTATATCGTTGCTTCTGGTGACACATGAAGATGCACCACAATCAGGGATCTCTATTGTCTTCTTTTTTTGTGATGATGATGATAGGAGGAGAAGCATTTGGGCTAATTCAATGGCAGCAAGACCAGCTGCACGCTGCTGCCTGACATTATTCAAAAAACCCTGATGACTGTACTGCATCAACTTGCCAATTGCATCAGCGACAGCATTTAACTCATCTATTGCAATGAACACCTCCGGATCCATTGCACTATAAGCTAGAGGAAGGGGAGGTTGTTGGATCGTACTATTGTTGTTGTTATTATTACGAAGCATCATTTGTTGTCTAGCTTGATGTTCCAGTATAGTTTTATACTTGGCAACAAATTCGTTACTCGGTGGCATCTTCTTGCACCATAGCTCCTTGAACTCTGGATGGAAATCACCATCTAGACAAAATTCATCTACCGGGTCATCAAGATGCATCTGAGTGTATATTGCTATTTCCTTCTGATAGAAACTAAGGCAATAGAATTGGAGAGCTTCTTTGATAACGCCTCTATTGGCAAATGGATTGTGTGGATTGGTTCTTGTGCTTTCTGCTTCTAATTCAGGCTGCATCTCCAGAACATTGAGAAAGTCAGCAGTTGCTTCCTTTATCATGCCTCTGGCGTGGTGGCTGGCTCCTCGCAGATATATCAGCTCCATCTTTAATCCGACTATAGCAAGGCCACTCAGAGTCCCATCAATACTATTCTTAGCATCACCATTGTCATCATCAGGCTGCTTGGCGTTTCGTGTGTTTGTCTTGTTTGTCGTGATGATATCCAGAGCTGTATCAAGGTATGTAACTGCTCCAAGATGATCGCCTCTACCAAAGGTCATAATTGCCAATAGACGATATGCATGCACTGCAGTCGATACCCACCCCTGACCATCATTACTACTATACTTATTAGATTGTTGCTGCTGTAGCGCCAAGTGAGCTGCTTTAAGTAGCATTTTTGTAGCATCCTCAACGTCTGACTTTTCTTTATAGACCATTCCACAACTCAATGCAATCTCAGCATTATTGGGTTCTATTGCCAAGGCTTGATGGTAGGTGGTAGCTGCATCTGCCAGATCACCTTGACTCATGAGAGCTAATGCCAAGCCTTTCAATGTTTCTATCTTTTTACCATCATTACTACTATTAGTAATGACCAGAGGTGCATCTCCATTACTACTATTCATGAGTGATAATGCAGTACGGAAGGCCTGCTCAGCTTTCTTATGGTCTTTAATACGATTATGCAACCTTCCCAGATCCACATATGCACCAATCTTCAACATAATAGCACTACCACTCTTATTATTATTCTCATCAGTAGGAACTAATTGTATCATCTTCTCGTAATCACTGATAGCCCCCCTGACTTTATTCATTGCACCCAATGCCTGTCCACGACGCTGGTAACAATCGTAGTACCCTGGTTCTAGTTGAATAGCAGTGTTAAAGTCTTCTATTGCTTTGTCTAGCCGACCAGTGAGGGCATAGGCGGTGCCTCTTGCTGCATAGCCACCAGGAAAGTGGGTGTGGTGGGAGAGGATGAGGTTGAGGAAGTCGATGGCTTTGGAGTGCTGGGCTTGGTTGACAAAGTTGATGGCAGTGGCAATGGCGGCTTTTGGGTTGCCCAGGGCAATGGCATGTTCTGCCGGAGTCAATGATGAGGGAAAGGAGGGAGAGCAGGTTGGTGGAGGTTGTGGTTGTGGCTGTGGTTGGGGAGAGGGAGAAGGAGGTTTTGTTGTTGGACTGGTGGTACTGGGGTTCATATTCTTTGTTTGTTCTACAGCCTTCTTATTGTTGAATGCAGATGAAGAGGGAGACGATTTTTGCTTGACAGTAGGAGTAGAAGAGGGAGCAACTGCAGGATCCTTCTGCTTGCCATTCACATTACTGTGACTACTGTGCTCTCCAGCACTACTTTTCTCCAGCTTTTCTTTGAATACAATCTTATTATACAGAGAGCATTTAAATCCCTCTGGTATATCTCCCGATTTCAAAGCTGCCAGGATGTGTTTTGCCTCATGGATGACAGAGAGGTGAGTTTGAGCGGGGGGGATGGGGTGGGAGAAGATGTCGGTGAGGCATTGGAGAGCTTTATCTGGCTTTGATAATGATAGATATACTTTAGCACAGCCAAGGAGTGCTGATGGATTGTAGGGATCATTAGCTATAACGGTTTCATAGTCCTGGAGTTTGGTTTGAGAGAGGTGGGAGTGGGGAATGAGTAAGGGATGAGTGAGTGAGTTGGAGGCGGACGCCGTCGGTGGTGGGTGTTTAGGTTGAAGGAAGTGGCTTACCTTGAGTCCTTTGCGGTACAGATCTAGTTGAATGTGACAATATGCTCTATTTATAAGCAATTGATGCAGTTCTGAGGGATTCTGACCGAGATTGGAGATTTCAGCTGAGAGTAACAAGATCAGTTTGGCCGGACTGGGGTCAGTTTCGCCCCTGAAATCCATTATAAATTCATTGATAGTATCTATACAAAGTAAAACACGTCAAATAAATGATTTATACAGCAATTACATAGAGTTTATAGCCGGTTTGTAAAGCCGAGATTTATTTGAAAAATAGTCTTCTAAAAGTTACCTTCTTGCTCATCATCGTCAAAGCTTTGATTTTTTTTCATACATCAGGATCATAATGGAACGTAATTTCTCCAAAACAGTGTCTTCTGTTGGCAGAGCCGCAAAGTTTGGAGATGCTGAAACTGAAGTGGCTCGTATTGTCAAGCACCAGACCAACTATTACATTGTTTTAAAAGTGCTCAAGGAAACCGACCAATCAGAGATCAGGGCAAAGTAAGTTACTCGCAATCATGTCACAAGCAAATCTCTTCTCTATTCCTCATCGCCCCCCATTTTCCACTCACCTGCCCACTCTGCCTCCCTCCTTCAGCCACTTGAGACTCTCCCGCATAGTCCACCCAGATAAATGCTCCCACCCAGAAGCAGCAACTGCCTCTGCCATCCTCAACCAAGCAGCTGACACATTGAGAGATCCCATCAAGAAGAGATTATACGACGCCTACGTCTCTGATCTCCAAGAAGTGGATGCTCCAGAAGGCATGTCATATGCCGAGTGGGAGGCTAAACAAGCAGATGTTAAGATCCCCAAATGGGTAGAGAAGATCTTGAGAATGCCTGGTGGCAAGTTCTTAATGCTGATCATATCTTTACTAATCATTCTGCTGATTTTGCTGCCACTTATTATTATTGGAGTGGTGCTAGCATTGGTGCTGTTCATCTTGTGTTTGCCATGCAACTTGGCTTCACGTATGCGTGGTAAGACTGATGGTGAAGCAGAGGCTGCTGCTGCTACAGGGGAGCAACCTGCTACTAGTGCCCCAACTCAGCAACCATATCCAACAGCAGACGCTAATGTGTAGGAAAGAGAGAGAGGTATAGGGGGAAGGGAGGAATAATTGACATTATGTAGCTGATCTTATCCAACCAAAAAACTCACCTTCATGCTACTAGTTGGCAGTAAATTGACCCCTAAAGGTTTTAATTACTTTGGGATGCATCATCATTAATGTGTTAAATGTGTTAAAAATGTGAAAAGGGGGGGAAGGGGAAAGAAGAACGTGAACATGTCTGCATTGTTCTTGTGCATCATCAAAGAAATAGAACACGTATCTGCATATGGAGGAATCATCAATATGTAATTCATGATGTGTGTGTAGGACTCATTATTCAGAATATACACAGATGTAGATAAGTGTAGTTCATGTGAGATGTGATTTCCCTTCTTCCTCTTCTTCACACCTCACTACTTCCTCTCCAAGAAAAGAAAAAAAAAAAAACCTCCCCCTCTCCTAACGACTAACATTAGCATCAAAATGACCAATACGATTCCCACCATTCATATACTGACACACAACTCTAGAGTCTCCATTGCAATACGACCACCCACATCCCAGTTGCTTAGTATCCTTCCACACCACTTGTGTGAAATGGAGAGCCCCCATGTTACCAGCAGCATCGCCACCTGGGGTGTAATACTGGGCCTCTGCATAAAAGCCTTCAAGAGCATAGCTACAGTCGTGGTGACCAAGACCCATGTTCTCTCCATAGTTGCCAGCCAATGCAGCAGGGGAGTGGGAGTTGGGACAGGAATCGGCCCAAGCCTGGGCCTGAGCGGCGAGGGCATCGTCCCACTCGAGGGGCTCAGCGTCGTGCCAGAGTCTGAGTTCATTGTGGCGGACCCAAACTTTCTCTGCATCAGGGCAGTTGGAAGTGTTGAAGTCTGGCATTTGTTTCCTCTTGATGATGACACCGGAAGTGAAGCCTTCTTGGATTCTTATTTTCTGAGGGCCGTCCTTGCCCTTGAGGTAGCAGGTGGACCTCTCGTGATTGTAGGTCCAACTTTCACAAGGGGTGAGACCTTTGCAAGCTTCTGAGCACTTGCCCATGTCTTGAGATTTGATTTTCAATAAATCATCTCCCTTAAAGACCATATTGCGTCTTGGCTTCTCTTTTCGTTCTCTGCAAGGAAATAAATCCAAGGAGGGGTGGGCATGTTAGATTCAATCCCAGATCTATGCGGAATTTGGATTGACGTTGCAAAATTCCAAAGTACCTGATAATTTTGATCTGACGGCGTATCCTTAAGCGTTTCACTCTCTCTTTTTCTGTCAAGTTATCATTCCCCGACTCCAGGAGCAATCTCTGAAAATAGCTTTGTTGCATGCCCATCATGGCGTTTGCACGTTGAAACTCGGCATTAAGGTCCTTGTAAGAGCATACAAAGTTGAACAGCAGGCATAATGTCAAAAATATAGAACTAGTGCTCCTCATTTTCAAATTTGGATGTTTCAAATCGCTGGATTCAGTTGGCAACTAACTCAAAATGTGACGTATATTCACGACGCTATCCATCTGTACACTTCAACAGGCTTCTATGGATATATTAATTATAAGTGTTTTAGTTTTTAGGTGTAGATTTATAGAAAACCAACCTCCCTGCAGATCTTGATTCGAGTTGCATCTCCTTTCTTCCTTTCCTCTCTCGTCCCACCCAGCAGTCGTCTCTCAACTGTACAGCAAGACCCAACCACCACCTCCACTTGTTGTTTCTCAGTACTTCTTTCTCCTCTATATCATATATTGATTTTTCTTTATATAACAATGTATATCATCGTTCGTTTAACTTTATAAAATGAATGAAAGGAAAAAGCAGGAAACTGCCAGATATCTTGTCCAGGGACCGCTCTCCTCTCCTTCCCACCAGCCAACCAACTCTCCATGGCCCTATCCAATGCCAGCAAAAGAATATGTGTATTTATGTATATGTATATATATACATATATGTAACTCAACTCATGTATATACGTTGAGGGACTTATTGGTGTACAATATGAAAAAGAAAGAGACAATTAAGACACCAGAACAAAAAAGGGAGTACTAGGAGATTATTTCTTTCTATGAAACTGGTCATTCCGTCATCATTGTCTTGCATGCATTTCATCTAACTCTCTATGTTTGTATATCTATTTATCTATCTATTCAGCTCTCTGTATCTAATTCTAATTCCAACCTAACCAACATTAGCATCAAAGTTGGCAGCATCACCTAAGTTTCCAGGAGTATCATATTGGCATACGACAAAGTTGGTACCACCACAGTTTGATAATCCACATCCAATTTGAGTGGTGCTCCTCCACATTATCTGAGTGAAATGACCAGTTCCCATAGTGAAACCCATACCTTGAATCCAATTAGCACCCTCTGCAATCCATTGTTGAGCACTAGCCGAACAGGATTGTCCTGCACCCCAGGAGATGTTCTCACCATAAGCAAGATAACTGTGAGATCCAACTCTGCAGCCGTCGGCCCAGCCCTGAGCGCTCTGAGCGATGGCCTCGTTCCATATCAATGGAGCGGTACCGGCAGCAGCACGAGCTTGGTTGTGAAGATTTAAAGTGGCCTCTGCATCTACGCAGTTGCCTCCACCAAGAGGAGGAGGTGGTGGTGGGCTTGGAGGTGGGCTTGGAGGTGGGGGAGGTGGGGGAGGTTGGGCACAATTTTGATAGGCGTTGATGAGCTGTGGGCATAAGAGGGCGACGTCCATGAATGATTGGCAGTTACTGTATGTGGCGATGACATTCCCACAGTCTGTATCTGCAGCAGCATCTGCGCATGAGAGGGCAGCGCTTTGGAGGGCACAACCAGTCTCTGCCTTTGCCTCTTCTCTCTTGATGGTGGCCTTTCTGGTGGCAGCAGCTTTTGGGGCGGCGGCAGTGACTTCTGGGACGACCACGTCATCGACGTATGTTTCAAAATCCTTGGCAGTAAATTGGGCAATTTTGGTTCTAAGTCTTGAGAATAGATCTTGGTCAGAAGTATCATCTCCTGTTAGGAAGAGAAGGAAGAGAAGGGCGAGAGTGGAGGGTGGTTAAAGAAACTAATTGCAATTGATGGTCGGTTAAGAGTCGGTTGGCTGGTCACCGACCACAAGCTTGACCACAATAACGTGTAGACTGACGACTTTTTTTTTCTATGATCTACTACATAAACCAAAGTGGAGTGTAAAACATACTTTTAAGTGTTCGTCTAAGCATTCTAGCTTCACTGAGGCAAGCAGCCATCAAAAACAAAATGAAGGCAAAATTCAATAAAGACTTCATCCTTTTATGTTGTTTAACGCCTTTGCTAAACGGTATCAAAGACTTATATGATGTATGACCTCAATGAATGCGTTTAAGCCTCAATTTTGTTTGACTAGAAAGGGATCAATTGAGAATTAAATATCCCTCAAAAAAAGATAGAGATGGCTTTAGTGAGAATGGAACGTTGATAGACTAAAGATCACGAAGGTAAGTTTATATATTGTTGAAATATACATTTAGGAATGAGAGTGATGGGAAACTTATGCATTGAAATAATAGAAAATTGTAGAGAGGCTGTGTTGATCAACATCAAGGTCAGTAGAGTGCACAGCATGGAAGGCAGTGACCCACATACCCCGCCACTTTGACTGCACCAAACAACAGGTTTCCATTTCAACAGGCACCTCTTTCTCCCCCTTCACCCTCCACCCTCCTCCCTCCTCTATCTATTTTCTATCCAATCACATTTATCTCCTCATCCCCTTCATAATCAACATCAAGATCATCATCCCACTCTTCACCCTCATCATTGAACCTCACCGGCCCCCTCATCGGACTCATTGTCGCCTTCTCCCCACTATACTCATCACCACCACCACCAAACCCACCTCCTCCCACCCCCCAATCATCATTCTCACCTCCCACACATAAGCTCCTTAGCCCTACATGTTCTTTGCTAAACACCATCAACATGTTGATCAACACATCAATCCCTAGTTCATCAGCAGACCCAAGATCGACACAAAAACGGCCCCATAATTCTTTGGTCTCCAACTGTGTCATTTCATGCATCACACTAGGTAGGTTTGTCCCTATATCTTGATCGTACTTCCCACTCAAGCTAAACAGCCCTTCATCCATGATTTGAGTATTACCGCCATTGAAACCTCCCAGTTTTCCTACCACATACCAAGAATTTAAAACTTCCTGGAGGATGTCCGTCTCATCTGGAGAGGGTAGAGCCCAAAATTCGACCCATATCCAAAGATTTTGAGGATCTGCTGGTCTGCGTACATTGATTGACATTGGGGCTGGGCCCATGGAGGAGGAGAGGGAGGAGAAGGGATCGTTTCCATTATCAGATGCAATCTTGCCGTAGAGGTCATCCATTTCTTGTTTCATTCTTTGTCTGACTTGATCTGGGTTGCGTTTGGCTTCTTGTAAGAGAGCTGCTATTTCTTCGTCGACTTCTGCAGTTTGCTCTAGAGCCTTGTACCATTCAGGCTGCTGCTCTTGTTGCTGGTTGTCGTTGGCGGCAGAGGCATTGCAGATGATAACGGGTGACGGACATCGATGTGAAGCAAACCCATGTTTGATAGTATGTATGGGTCTATTGTTGAAGGTTTCACTGTATGCGTGAGCTAAACAACTCTTGGGTTGAATTATATACATTCGCATGCTTTTAAATCTGTTTTATAGATGGACACCTCTCGTCTTTAAAACTACACCTCAATCCTTTATTACAAGCACATATATACACCCATTTTATTTTATCATGCATATACATCAAGAAGGGCGAGTCAACAACCGTAAAGCCTCACTTAAGAGCTTGACCGCCGTCGGAACGTCTTCAAAACTCAATGCACTCGCTGCTTGTTTTGTCATCTTGTGCGCTTCCACTACAACCTTCATTGCCGGCCTGTACCCTACAACTGCAGCAGCTTGAGGAGCAGCCGCAGGAGGAGGAGGAGGAGGAGGAGGAGGAGGAGGACTGGCTGGAACTGGATGTGCTGTCACTCCTCCTTCCCCTCTTCTCCCACCACCACCTCCGCCATTATTACTCTCAGGTCCTTTCAGCTGTAATTGGTACATAGAAACATCCCTAAACGCCCCATTTCCTCTCAACTGCACCACATAACTAGGAGGCCAATACGACACATCAACCCTATGCACTACCGCCTCCTCTTTAATATAATTATTACTACTACTGGCATACCACACCACATCGCCTGCTGCAATGTCAGGAGAGAGGCAATCACCAGGTACCTCTACTACCTTGTCTGCTAATGCCACTATATACCTTCCAGGACCACTTACACTGCTACTGGGTGATTGTAATACTTGTCCTATAGTACCTTTAAGTGGAGGTTGTTGTTTAGTATTATCTGGTGGTCTGTACAGTACCTTCATAAACTGAGTGAATTGGTACTGCTGTGGTGAGGCGAGGAAGGGAGCAGAGGTGCTCTCCTCTTCTTCTTCTTCTTCTTCTGTATCAAAGTTTAATGATGCCATTGTAGGTGGAAGGCCAGGAACGATATCATTAGTTATCGATCCAGTAGTACACGTAGGACCACTCTCAGTAGGAGTAGGAGTAGGAGCTCTTCCTGGTACTGCTGCAGTGGTCAGTAAGGAAGCAATATGTTGCTCTTCACTACCAGCACCAGTATCTATAACAGCCAGTTGACTAGCCTGAAATTCCTGCAACAGCTTATCTTCTTCCTTACTCAAGGGTTTGGCTTCCCTGGGGGTAGGAGGAGCAGGAGTTCTTCCCTCTGCTAGTGCCCTCATAATGGTGACACCCCTAGACATTGCATAATTGTAATATTGAAGATAATTCTCCTGGAGTGGACCGAATTGTTCACACGATTTGATAATTTTAGCTGCAGCAGTAAATTTCTTAGCGGTTGAAGAGGCGTCTGATTGAGCATCTCTGTCGGCCTTGTCGGCCCTGCCAAATAAAAAGAGGCCAAAGTTGAGGCAGTGTTCGGCATCAATTTGGTTGTTGAGATCAAGGGATGCTTGTTCTTTTTCTAGATGACGGGTGGTGATTTTGATGATTTCTTTGAGTTCTGGATGGAGCTGTCTACCAAACTTGACGCCCTGTTTGAGTTGAAGAAGGGAGGGAGGGAGAGGGATGAGGCGTCGGTCGGCTGAAGAGTGTCAGTAGGGGCGATCGAAATGTGATCAACAGTTGGAGTTCAGACATGTTGAGGAAGTTACTCTTGAATCCCACCTGTTCTAAAGCATACATCTTCATATAGTAAGACACCTTGAGTTGAGGAGGGGTCATTTTACGAAGGTCTTCTGCAGTGGTGATGTAAGGCACAATGAACTTTTTCTGCTTGTCCAAGTCATCTTTTGACATGTTGAATGTGTTGATACAAGTCTATTTCTAAATAGTATATCAAAATTTATGGGTTTGGACGTTAGAAAGATGGGGTTTAAATGCTTGGAAACGTGCACCGTTTTTTCGGTCTCTTCCAAGTCTTGGATAAAAAGGAAAGTGTGGTGCATTTTGAAGACAATTACATTCATCATACAGCTTATTCTTCAACTGCTGCCTCATGCACGCATACCAGTAATGTATCTTCCACTCTGTAGTAATTTCTGATTGCATTTAGAACATTCCCTCCAACAAGACCCATTAGACTCTATGCACGCCACCAAGAAGTCTCTATCCACTCTCTACACATCCCTATCGACCACTACCGCTGTATCAACATCCATATCCAAACCTCTTTCTTATGAGGCCATCATCACCACTGGTCACCGACGCTTCTCTTCCCTCCAATCCTCCTCCACCTTTTGGAACCTGTTCGCTGCCACCAACCAAGCACTCGCAGACCTAAGCACCACCACATTCAACAAATCCAAGACACATTCAGATTCAAGCACCTTAATCCTCCCATCTTCGCAGCTCTACCACCCTTATTCGAATCCTCTACCATTATCATTAAAGGATGGCTCAGGTGGAGCAGATACCTCCTCCTCCTCCTCCTCCTCCTCCTCTTCCTCCTCCCTAGTACCTTCCTCCCCAGAAGACAGGTACCGCAGCATACTAGCAGTCCCCCTCATGAGAAGACCTCTCTTCCCAGGTTCCATCATGCCAGTCACTGTCAGGAATAAAGCACTCATTGACGAAGTTCATGAGATAAAGAGAAGCGGTGCTCAGGCCTATGTAGGGGCCTTTCTTAAGAAGCCTCATATTCAAGACCCCTATGCCCAGCAACCTGGTGACGTATTGCTAAATAATAATCATATAGAAGATACTACTAGTGGTAGTGGTACTACAAGTGATAAGAAGAAGGGGGAGTTACCTGCAGATGCACTCCATGAAGTAGGAACCTTTGCCAGGGTTCATGCAATAGCACCCCAAGACAGCGGAGTCCAACTCCTGCTGCTGGGACACAGACGCATCCGTTGGACTGATGTGGAATCAGAAGATCCATTAAAAGTAGCCATCATGCATCTGAAAGATGAGCCATTTGATACTTCTGACGATGTTTTGAAAGCGATAACAATGGAGATGATCAGTACATTGAAGGATCTGCTCTTGATGCATCCACTGTATAATGAACAGATGCGGCAGCACGTACAGTTTGGAAGTGATTTTCATGATGTATCCAGAGTGACAGACCTGGCGGCGAGCTTAACTAGTGGGGACAGTGCAGCTCTGCAGGCCGTACTAGAGGAGCTGGATGTCAAGGAGAGAGCGAATCAAGCGCTGTTCTTGTTAAAAAAGGAACTGGAGTTGTGCAAGTTGCAGGCTGATATTGGAAAAAGAGTAGAGGAGAAGATATCTGCTGATCAACGTAGATATTTCTTGATGGAGCAGCTGAAATCCATTAAAAAGGAACTGGGACTGGAAAAAGACGATAAAACTGCACTGACTCAGAAATTTAAAGACAGGTTGGACGCTTTGGGGGAGGGAGGCATTCCTCCTCATGCTGCTGCAGTGGTGGAAGAGGAGCTGGAAAAGCTGGCAGCACTTGAAACTTCATCATCAGAGTTTAACGTCACTAGAAACTATCTGGATTGGTTGACCAGCCTGCCTTGGACCAAGATGAGTGAGGAAAAGCTGGATATTGGGGCTGCCAGGCATATTCTTGATGAAGACCACTATGGCTTGGAAGATGTTAAGAAACGTATCATGGAATTCATTGCAGTAGGGAAGCTAAGAGGCAGTACACAGGGGAAAATAGTATGTCTAGTAGGGCCCCCAGGAGTGGGAAAGACAAGTATAGGGCGCTCCATTGCCAGAGCTATCAATCGAGAATATTTCCGCTTCTCAGTGGGTGGTCTACACGACGTGGCGGAGATCAAAGGCCACAGAAGAACCTACGTCGGCGCTATGCCTGGAAAGATGATTCAATGCTTAAAAACAACAGCTACTAGCAATCCTTTTGTATTAATTGATGAGATTGACAAGCTGGGTAAAGGTTGGCAAGGGGACCCTGCATCTGCTCTCCTAGAGCTCCTTGACCCTGAACAGAACTCCAGCTTCTTGGATCATTATCTAGACGTCCCAGTAGACCTGAGTAAAGTCCTCTTCATGTGTACTGCCAACCAGCTAGATACTATTCCCGGTCCTTTATTGGACCGTATGGAGGTCATTGAAGTGAGCGGATACACCGCTCGAGAGAAAATGTCCATTGCTAGAAAGTATCTAGAACCACAGAGCAGAAAGGGGGCAGGGGTACCCAGGGGAGCAGTCGAGGTAAAGGATGAGGCTCTAGATATATTGGTGCATGAATATGCAAGGGAGGCTGGTGTGAGGAATTTGAAGAAACAAATGGAGAAGATATATAGGAAGGCTGCCTATAAATTAGTAGAGGAGCATCCTGACTTGGAGATTCATCAAGCTCCTGCTGATGACAGTACTGAGGAGGAGGAGAAGGGCACTTCTATTAGTACTGCTACTAGTGCTGCTACTAATGATGGTGATAATAACAATAAAGAACACGAATCTGAATCTCTAATTCAACACAAGGTGGTAGCAACATCATCACCCACAGTGGTAGATGAAAGTCAAGAAGCTACAGTAGACACCACCCTCATCACCATCGACTCTTCTTCTCTGAAAGACTATGTAGGAGAGCCTCCATTCAAGAGTGATAAGATATATGAACATGGAACACCACCAGGAGTGGTGATGGGGCTAGCATGGACTGCTCTGGGTGGTACCAGTCTCTATGTAGAGGCTGCTTCCATTGCACATTACCCTCCTCCTCTTTCATCATCGAGAGACTCCTCTTCCTCCATTACTACTGGCTACAATGGAGGTGGAGGAGGTGGTTTGAAGGCAACTGGTCAACTTGGAGATGTAATGAAAGAAAGCTCCACCATAGCCCATGCAGTAGCACGTAAAGTTTTAGAAGACAAGCTGCCCCACCTTAGTGGCTGGTTCTCCCAACACACCGTCCACCTGCACTGCCCAGCAGGGGCGACCCCAAAAGATGGTCCTTCCGCTGGTATTACCATGGTGACCGCCATGCTGAGCCTGGCACTTGGTAAGAGTGTGCCTGCTGATGTTGCAATGACTGGGGAGGTGACGTTGACGGGGAAAGTGCTGCCGGTAGGAGGGATCAAGGAGAAGACGTTGGCGGCGCAGAGGGCGGGGGTAAGGATGGTGTTGTTGCCAATGGGGAATAAGAGGGATTGGGAAGAGTTGGAAGAGGATGTGAGGAGGGGGATTGAGGCTGGATTTGTTGATAATTATGATCAGGTGTTTGATGTTGTGTTCAAGTGATTTTAAGATGGGGATAGGGAAGGAGATGTAAAGAGGAGACGCAGAGAATGAGGAGCGGTGGATGGAGAGAGGGTTTTTCACTACAGATCGGGAGAATTTGGGATAGTGCAGGATAGTTCTTTTCATTATTGTAAGGCCATTTGCTTGCAAGGCCTCATTTGATTGTTTTATTTGAATATGGCGAGACAAGAGCTCCCAGGGAAGAAAATGGAGGTAAAACCCACTTCATATCCTCTAACGGACGCGGAGTTGGCTAAATATGAAGTTTTAGAACCGCCAAGGTATGTTAGTTTAGGAATGGGTGGGCTCCAGTTCTCTAGGAATGGGTGGGCTCCAGTTCTCTTATCGAGCAATTGGGACCCAATTATTCAACACTCTTCCAAATTTTCACTGCAGGGATAAAACCTCTTTCACGATTGCTTGCACCATAGGTCCATTCATATTCAATCTATGCCATACCACGCATCAAATTGAGCACCCCACCCCACTTCAACCCGCAATTGCTCCTCACTCCACCACCCAGCTCACCCTCCTCCGTCACATGGTGTCTAGTAAGGATCCTCAGTTTGCTGAAAAGCTGGAAGCAACTGGTGAGCTCGTAGACGATATCTTCTTAAACAGATGGCTACAAGTGAAGAAGTGCAATTTAGAAGAAGCCACTGCTGCTCTTACCACTCATGTCGATTGGAGGGTTGATTTCATCGCCACTGCCTATCAAGCAGCAGCAAGGACAGATGCTCCTCTCAACACCATCACCAATAACAAACCCCGTGTTCCCAACCTAAAAATGATGGGTCCTCTCCCAGAGAGCTCTATGACCAAAGAATTACAAGCAGAAAAAGTCTTTCTACAAGGGAGCGACCGCCATGGCCACCCGGTGGTCATCATCAAAGCATCGAAACATGACATGAGAACAAGAGACCTTGGAGAGACCAACCGCCTCATCGCTTACACTCTAGACAACGCTGCACTAGCAGGCGATTCTTCCCTAGACCCCAATGCTCGGTTATGCTGTCTACTGGATCTAGCCGGCCTCACCCCTAAAAACTGTGATTACAAGGCATTGCTGGCCATCTTCGAAATGCTACAACATCAGTACCCAGAACGACTGTCAACTCTCTACTTCGTAAACGCTCCATTCATCTTCTGGGGTGTGTGGAGAATAGTATCCCCCTTTGTACCTCCAGGTACCAGGGCCAAGTTGAGGTTTGTGTCGGGAGAGGTGGCCAGGGTGACTTTGTCGGAGAGAATTGGGGAGGATGTGCTTCCACTGGATATGGGTGGTAGGGCTGGATACACCCCCATTGATGCAGCTGTAGCTTATTATCTAGATGACAATAATAGTAGTACTAGTAAGAATAAGAGTAGTGGTGGTGGTGGTCATCATCAACACAGCAACACTAAGAATAACAACAATAACAACAACAATCATCATCATCATCATCATCATGGCAAGGTGGCAGCAGTCAAGGGAGCAGCAGGTGCAGCAGGAAGGTTCATCAATAGAAGAGTCATCCGTCCAATTACTACGATGAGGCTCCCTCATAATAATAATAATAATGAAAGACAGCAATGGGAAGCTAGATTGAGAAGAAGAGGGGGAGTGGTGATGAATCATAATCATACAAGAGTCTCTTTATTGGAAAGAGTACTGCTGCCTGGTTTGCTGTTATCCATCATTCTGAATGTGATTAGGGAGGCGTGGTTGAGAGCACGTGGACTTAGTGAGGGTGGGGGTGGAAGAGGAGGTAGGCAGGAGAAGCTGACTGAAAGCATTGATGAGGATGTGGTAGTAGTAGCAGTAGAAGGGGAAGAGGAGGATGCTAAGAGTGAATGCAGCAGCAGCAGCAGCAGCAGTAGTACAGATGAGGATAGTCAGTCTGAAACTGATACAATAGAGACAGCTATTGAAGAAGAGGAAGAATGTAGGGGTGGTAGAGTGTTGCTGAACAGATCAAATACCACCACCACCACCACTACTATGATTGCAGTAGAAGTATAGTACCATTGACATGTATTCTCATAAAGAGAGAGAATGTGTGAGAGAGAGGGAGATGACTTTGAAACAGGGGGGCTTGGATATAACAGAAGGAAAGAGTGAGTGAATCCAGTTTTGTTTCATCCAGGTATGATCGATGTACTTTGATGTGTTTTGATGATTATAAATTAATAATATTAAGGATGATTGATTGATTGATTTGGAAGGGCAGAAAGAGGGAGGATGGTCTGGTTTTGACATGACCAACAACAATTTTGGCAGAAAGAGGAAGGAAAGAGAGAATAGTGAAGAATTTTGAACTACTGACTGAAAACTCTTCTCGCCCTAATATAGGTGTATATTGATATAGTAATTTGAATAGCAACAGTTTTGTAGAAGAAGATAATATGGTGATGATGACAATGATGATGATGAGAAGGAGCACGTTCCTCTCTGTCTCATATTTATGCCGAATCAATCAATCAATCTCAGATGTGTGTGTATATTTTTTTCCCTTCCCATGTGTCCTCCTCCTGTGTGTGTGTGTGCATCTTTTAACATTACAAACCTTTAAACACACACATATATCTCTATATATCTATACATACATACAACCACATCATTGCACCCTGATCAAAGCTCTCTCCCAACCAGCTGTCCTAAAGATTGTCTCTATCTGCCTTCTATTTGAAATATCAATCCTATCCAACCTGGTCTGCAACATATACTTTCTACCACTCTTATCTCCCTTCTTCATCAACATCATCCTACTGGAATCAACTCTATCAGGCTTGGCAAGATAGCCTGCTCCACTGGGTCCGTCAACTGCAATGGCTACAATTTTACCTGTTTTCTTGGAGACAACGGCCCTGACAGGGGTGGGTTCAGTAGGGATGCCCATCTGCGAGGCAATGTATGCTATGTCTTGTTTCTCTGCCTCTGATGCGGTGTTGCCTATAGAGAGGATGAAATTGACGCCAAGGGCTGCTCCAGCAGTGGCTGCAATGCCAAGGAAGATGTCTCGGCGGTCGCGGTTGCTCTTGGGAGGGGAGGAGCGGGGAGGAGGTGGGGGAGGGGGTGGGGGTGGGGGTCGTCTGGGTTGAGTTGGGACTGGTAGACGGCTCTGTCGTTCCAGTTCAGGGTCCATCATGGCATTGCAGCGTTGCCATCTGGACCTTTTCAGTGGTGAGGGAGCCACTCGGTGATTATGCATTGATGTATTCAATCCTATATGATGCATGGCGAGATGCTTGCTCAAGGGTGCGGGGTTTGCCAATTTGTTCAGTTCTAAACTTCACATATATTCATTGATCATACATCACGGTACCATTCCTCCCACGTCTTAAACAAATTGTTGTTGTTGTTACCTCACTCTGCCTCCTCACACAAACGTTGCCCACCGCCCCACTCCATTCCCACAAACTTACTCACTTCAAATATAGATACACTCCTCCTACTATGCACCACCTTATAACCTCTCTCTATAAGTAGACACATCAACTCATTCTCATCTATCTTTACCCTTCTTGGAGGCAGCAACCCTCGTCCTCCTCTTCTCATTGGTGGCATCTCTACATACAGTTCCCCCCTCAAATACCACAACTCTATTCTTTCAGATCCACTACCTTTATATCGTTCGACAAAATTAGCCCCTACAATGCACACATTATTGCCATCATCTTCATTATCGTCTGAAGGGGCGGCACATCTTTTTATAAGACTGAACACAATACTACCTGCTTCTATGTAGCTACTTCTTCCCTCTCTAAGATGATGACTCAATACTGTGCTGATATCTAGGTGTACAATAGCTGTTGATGTAGCATTTTGTAAACTAATAAATGGAGTGCATATGGTCAAAAAATTTAATAATTGGTGGTGATATGGGTGATATGGGTGGAGAGTTTTTGTAGTTTGGAGGAAGAGGTGGATTGGAATAAGAGGGATCTGAAGGTGGCTTCAGCCCGGAAGCGGCGACGGGGGACAACTTGGAAATAAATAAATTGGCCTAATCCTTGGATATAGATAGTTTTATTACTGAAACTAGTAATAAACGTGCATCGACGTGTCTGCCTTCATTCGTTGCAACACCCATAAAACAGAGCTAAATTAAAGTAAAATCTACCCAGAATTATATAAATTCTTCCAAGGTCGTTCAACAAACATGGATAATCATTCAACACATAAACATAGATCACATTCACCTGTTAGAGAACGCCATATCAGTACCACAAACGGCAACACCTCCCATCGAGACGATGATAATCACCACCGCCGCTCTTCTGCCGCCGAGCCTCTCTCTTTAGAAGAACTCCTGCAACAACGCAAAGCTGAAGAAGAACAAAAAGCTAAACCGGTATTCCTCACAAAAGATCAGAGAGCCCAAGTAGCTTTACAAAGAAGACAAGAAGAAGTCTCAGCTCAACGAGCTCGCCTCAACGCTCTCCGCCCTCCTCCTCCACCACCACCGTCCTCGTCGTCACAACATCACAACCGTGATGATGACAGGAGGAGAGATGATGGTAGGAAGAGAGACCACAACAATGACTATGATTATGATAGAAGAAGAACGAGAGATAGCAACAATGACCGTCATCATCGTGATCATGACAACCGCTACAACAATAATGGAAAATCAGCAGAAGAGATGGAAAAGGAAAAAGATCTAGAACTCATCCGACAGAATTATCTTGGCATCGGAGCCTCTCAACAAGGGGGGCGCACACAACAACAACAAAAGAGCCGTAGATTAGACAAATCAAAGGCCAAGGCCAAGTTTTTATTTGAGTGGGATGCCAGTGAAGACACATCCACAGCAGCCGCTGGCTATGGCACTCAAGGCTCATTGTATGGCAACAGAGATGCAGCATTGTTATTTGGTAGGGGCTACAGAGCGGGTATAGATAGGAGAGAACAGAAGAGAATAGGGGCAGATGTAGAAGAAGAGATATTGAAACACCAAAAAATATGCAGTGGTGACGGTAACGGTGGTGCGCCATCGATGATGCCTACAAGAAGAAGAGAAGAAGGTATAGAGAGAGTGTCTCAAAAAGCAGCAGCAGCAACAGATAGATACGATGGTGATGACATGAGGGTAGACATCCACTGGAGTGACAAGCCACTTTCCTCCATGACTGAGAGGGACTGGAGAATCTTCAGAGAAGATTTCAACATATCATACAAGGGGATACTGCATGGCGCCTTGCCTTTGAGAAGCTGGGAAGAAGCTGGTTTCCCTGACCCACTAATGAAGGCTGTCAAGAAGGCAGGGTACATCAAACCGTCTCCAATTCAGAGAGCTGCCATCCCGCTGGGAGTGAAGCAACGGGATGTTATAGGAATAGCAGAGACGGGGTCTGGTAAAACAGCAGCGTTTGTACTCCCCATGTTACTGTACATTATGAAGCAACCTGCATTGAAAGGAAACCCAGATTTAGAAGCAGAAGGACCATATGCAGTGGTACTGGCTCCTACTAGAGAACTAGCTCAACAAATTGAGATTGAGGCTAAGAAACTGTGTGAATACACTGATTACAGAGTGATTTCTATAGTTGGTGGGCAGTCTATTGAAGAGCAGGGCTTTGCCCTGAGGAGAGGGTGTGAAATAGTGGTGGCTACTCCAGGTAGATTAAATGACTGTATAGACAGAAGCTATGCAGTGCTGAATCAATGCAATTACGTAGTGCTGGATGAAGCAGATAGAATGATAGACATGGGGTTTGAGCCTCAAGTAGTCAAGGTTCTAGATGCAATGCCTTCCAGTAATTTGAAGCCGGAAAATGCAGCAGAAGAGGAGGCTAATAGAGTGTATAGAACGACATACATGTTTTCAGCAACAATGGCATCAGCAGTAGAACGACTAGCGAGAAAGTATTTGAGAAGGCCAGTTGTTGTTACCATTGGCACAGCAGGCAAAGCGGCAGCCAACGTCACGCAACGAGTGTTATGGGTGAAGGAGAATGAGAAGAATAGAGCATTGTCACAAGAGATGGAACACACAGATCCTGATGCAAGGATCATTGTGTTTGTCAACACTAAACGTGCTTGTGAAACTGTGACCAATCACCTCCTCGCAAAGGACTATGCCGTCACGATGCTGCATGGAGGCAAGACTCAGGAGCAACGTGAAGAAAGTATCAATGGCTTCAGAAAGGATAAATACAACATTCTCGTTGCTACTGATGTAGCAGGCAGAGGTATTGATGTTCCCAATGTTGCTCTTGTCATTAACTACGACATGCCCAACACAGTAGATGCGTATACCCATCGTATCGGTCGTACAGGGAGAGCAGGAAAGAAGGGAACGGCAGTGACGTTGTTGACGGTGGGCGATGTGGAGGTATTTTATGATTTGAAGAAGTACCTGGTGGAGAGTAAGGCTCCTGTGCCAAAGGAGTTGGCAAACCATGAGGCTGCTAGGCAACCTAAAGGAATGGGTGGGCATTGAGTTGGTAATGGTTGATTTAGTCGAGGTAGAGGGAAGGAGAAGAGAGAGAGAGAGAGAGAGAGAGGTGATAATAATATATTATATTGTGCATTTATAGATGTAGAGTGTAATCTAGCAGTTTTCACAGGAGTACAGCATCACTGATATTATTATTATTATTATTATTATTATTATTATTACTACTTTTGGAAGAACGATGAAAGTGCAGAATTTGACTTTGATAATAGATCGCTCAAAGATGCTCCCACCAACTCCTTCTCTTTCCCTTCCTCTTCCTCCTCTTCTTTCTGTACTTCTACTCTAGCTGCTACCTTTTGCTTATTCTTTCCTCCACTCACAGTCTTAAACAAAGTCCCTATTGTACCCATAACATCATTACCACGACTACTATCATCATCATCGTATATGGTTGGAGGTGGAGGAGGAAAGAGAACAGCTTCTCTGATCCCCTTTATTTCCTGCATGCTGAGTACCCTTGATTCACGCTGAGCTTTCTGCGCTTCACCTAGCACCGCCCTTGCTGCATCTGCTTCCCTCCTACTCTGCTCTGCACCCTCTCTCAGTCTCTCCAGCTGCCCTTCTACCCTTTCAGCCTCCTTTAGTACAGTCAACTGCTCCCTCCTCACCTCTGCTTCCGCCGCCCTCGCCTCTGCCGCCACCTCTGCTGCAGCAGCCAACTGCTCTCTACTCCTCTCCAACTCCTCCTCAGCTCTCTCCAACTCCATCTCAGCCTGTTCCAGCTCCAACATCATCTCACGTCTTGCTACATACCTCTCTACTCTCTCTTCCTGATCCTCCTCTTGTTCAGCGCCAGCCAACAAGGCCTCGTACGATTGGGCAGGTGCTGTCGTCTCTGCCACCACTTCCAGACACTTGTTTCCAGACTTCTCTGGATTAGCAATTGCACTGCTCACCAACTCTGCCACCTGCAATCGTGACACTTGTCCACCGAACAAGGTATCGCGGGGAGCTAGGCGGACGTTATGTGTCATTTTATACTCATCAGTAGGCCGTTCCATTCCTCCAGGTCTCACTATGGTATATCTTAGCCCGCTCCTCTCTAGAGCCTCTTCTGCTCTTCTCTTGAATATCAAAACACCACCAAACAGGTTGAGCACTCCAGCTGGCCATCCCCATTTACCAGTGCCCAGTGAGGTGACTAGAATGAAGTGATCAATCCTGACTGAACCAGAAGCTGCGGCTGCTTCTATAAGATTGATGGTTCCCTCTGCATCAATACGCCTGGGCGCAGTCAGGTCGGTAAATTCACTTTCTGCAGCTCCTACTGCACACACTATGCGGGAAGCATTGCCTATAGCTGGAATAATAGAATCTGGATCAGTGATATCAAGAGGTACTATGGTGAGCCTGCTGAGCTGCTCCTTGGTCAAAGCTTCTGTTTCCTCTGCTAAATCTATGTATCTGTTAGCTTTTTCAATGTTGCGGGCGCCTGCTCTTACTTTATAGCCGGCTACCAGGAGTTCTTTGACTATGCGGGCGCCTAGACGACCAGTTGATCCTGCTACTAGGACCGTATTGTTGTTAGAGGCGGTGCTGTTCCTATTCTTATTCTTAGTGGAGGAGGAGGAGGTGCCAAATTGGGGGAGTTGGGGGAAGGAAAAGGAGGAGGAGGAGGAAGAGGAATCTTTTAAGAGTGGTAGCTTGCTGAAGAAACTATTTTGTTGTTTATTATTAATATTATCATTGGAGGAGGAGGCATGGGGTGTGATGATAGAGGGTGGCGTTGATCTACTCTTGTTGTTGGGGGATTTAGGGTGCCTGGAGAGAAGAGAAGGAATGAGGGTGAGGAGGCGGGAGGAAGTGAAGAGGGATGATTGTTCGGCAAAGGAGGATAAGTGCGATTAATTGTCGGCTAACCTTCGATGCGATCTAGGTTGTCTAGAAGTGAGCGAATTACTCTGGGAACCTCTTGATGAAAGACTGAAAGCATTCATTTCATCAAATCCCTCCCTCTGAGGCAGCTGGATGGTAGAAGAGGCGAAATCTTATGTATCAGCAACTTATGAAGCTTTGATGTGATAGGTATGATTGCCTTAGATTTGCTTGGTGGACTGGTTGAACGTTGATTTTATCTCCCAAGTAGTCGGTGCACCACATCTCGATCGCAATGCCCCTCTCCTCCTCCTCCTCGCTCCATCATCACTGCTTGGTATTCCAAGTCAAAATGACCTCTATCTCTGCATACATTTATTATAACATTGTTACATGGCCCAATAGTACCGAGCCCTGAGAGATCTTCTCTTAAAAGGACCACCCACCTTCTGCAAGCTGACGTCTGACCACGTCACTTGACTTAAGCAGGTGTCAGTCTCCCCTCAACACCAACACTATATGATTAATTAAGCCCCTTGGAAGACTCTGTCAACGACTAATACGTGATTCAGAAGCATAGTCCAGTGAGAAAACATGGTGACAACTCGAAAAGGAAATCATTCAAAACGAACAAGTGATGGATCAGATATAGAAAAGCCTCGCATGAGAGGCTTATTCCACTCCTATGCCAGTGTAGCTGCCCTCTCAGCAGGCATCATGCTCTGTCTAGACGCTCAAACCAATAAAGCCCTCCTAGGCACCACCATTTACACCCTCTCCTGTTTCTCCCTCTTCCTCATCTCCTCCATCTACCACACCGTCCGCTGGACCACCCCCTCCCAACGACTCTTCATGCGCAGAGCAGACCACGCAGCCATCTTCCTCCTCATAGCAGGCACCTACACCCCTCTCACTCTCCTCTCTTTAGACACCCACAACGCTTCTAGTCTTTTAACAATTGTCTGGACCGGCGCCTTTGCTGGCATCATTCAGTGCCTGATCTTTCCACACACCCCCAAACCATTGGCTGCAAGTTTGTATGTAATACTAGGATGGGCTGTGTTGCCTTATGCAGGTCAATTACAGTCAGCTTTAGGTGCAACTAGTGCTATGTTTCTAATAGCAGGGGGGGTAGTGTATTCCATCGGTGCCTTGGTGTATGCAACGAGGAGACCTGATCCTTTACCTCATGTGTTTGGTTACCATGAGGTGTTTCATACTCTGATTATAATTGCTGCTTTATTTCATTTTGTAGTGGTTTATAGGTGTGTACATGGTGAGATAGTGGTATGACGACGACGACGATGATAATGATATTGGTGGTTGGGAAGAGAGGTGGGAGCTCTGTTGGGTCGTCGTTGTTGTTGTCTGTAAAATAAGATGTGCACGTTTTGAAACTTAATGTGATTGGTATAGACAAAACGGGCACCGAATACATATTTTAGAAGAGAAAATCCCACAAAAGACTCCTCAGATCAGTATTTTTGAAAATCTAAAACAAAATGCTAAAATTGCAATATTCAAGCCGTAAATTGGCGATTTTGCAAGACGAATCTCCTTCAATACATCATCCATCACCGCCCTGTACCACCCGGAAACCCAGTAGATGCGTTCTTGCCAAAAGTCAAGCCCCATCCTCACCGTCAACAACATCCTCTTCTTCTTCTCCTTCCATTTCCTCCACCTCTTTATCCAACACACAGCAACAAGAACAAGACATTTTCTCCTACACCTCCACAGATAGCAAGTGGACAGTAAGACCAGTCAACCGCAACTCTCCATCCGAAATAGCTAGAACAGTAGCTCTCCAAACAGAGGGCTTTTACGATACATCAGCCCCTCTCCCTTGGCTGGACGCTCTCTTCAAAAGCTTCTTCCAGGCTGAAGTTCTGTCAGAAATGAATAAAAAACTACAATTCAACCCCACTGAACGCTTCATTCTCCTCGTAGTATTACCCAATAATAATGATGATGATACTTACAGTAATAATAATAATAATAATAGCAGTACTAGTGGTAGCAGCAATATAAATATAAAAGGAGTGGTAGAAGTTTCATACCTAGATACAAAGCATGTTCTGGAAGAACTAGGGGAACCTGGCGTATCAGCAGTACCCTACATAGCCTCAATGGCAGTAGATGCATCACAAAGAAGGCAAGGAGCTGCTACTGCACTATTGGAAGCAGCAGAAGTAGTGGCCAGCTCATCTCAATGGTGGGGGGAACCTAGAGCGGTGTTGCATGTGTTTCAAGATAATAGTGGTGCAGTGGAATTATATAAATCAAGAGGGTATGAGGTTGTGTTTGGGGATGCGTCTTGGTGGGGTAAGTTAGGGGCTAGGCCTAGGTATCTTATGAGGAAGAAACTTGGTACTGATTGATTTTCAAATTATAGTTATAAATTGTGATGATGGGATGTGATGTGGGCACCAATCCCCGACTTGTATGCAAGACTGGCATATGTTTAGTAGTATTGATTTACACTAAAGAAGGACAGGAATGATATACACTCTATTATATTTATTGGCCAATTTCTTGCCTCTTCTTGGCCCACAATAGGTCAACGGCAGAGTCGGCCTCAGCCTTGGCTCTGACTTGTCCGCAAAGAGCAAGGGTGGAAAAGCTGCCAGTGTAAACACCACTCTCATCAAAGTGTCCGATGTTAATTTGGACGCTAGCATGGTCCTTTGCTGTGATCAACTTGTTAGTCCATGAGCTGTAGGAAGGGAAAGGGAGGAAGGAAGGGGAGGAGTGTGTGTCAGGTCTTGATGCCGTCGATGATGAGGGGTGGTGCTTGGTGCTGGGTGTGTAGAACGTGACTGCGGCATCTCAGTGAGCAGAGACGCTATCTCATGTCTATATTGACACTGGGCTTCCTATTGTGTTGTATAAATCATCACTTACCACTTGCGTGGGATATACAAATCAACGATTTCACCTTCGTCGTTTCTCATTGTTCCTCTATTAATCTAGATTTGAAATCTGTATATGATGTGGGATATATTTAGGGGTTAGATGGGTTCGAATAGAGAATATTCGAGCAATTTTCAAGGTGATGATGTGTCGGCCGCCGCTCCATCACACACAGAGTAGCAGGCCAGGTGTGCCAGTGTGTGCACTTACTTGTATCAATATGGTGACGACAATGGTTAGATGTGATGCAGGAAATCATCAAGCACGCTCATTTTAGCAACATTTCCATGCCTCCTTCACTTTCCAAAAATCGCTGCTCAGTGGGGAACATAAAGGAGGCCTTGTTCATGCATTTGGTGCATTGTAAAATTTAGATAAATTGTTAGCCAGAGCCCAGAGGCTCATATTGATCAATTCCTGGCATCTGACTCCCAATCCATAACAGATGCAACAGTAGTCCAAGTTGAAATCCATCTCAAATTCCCACAATATGACACTGGTTGGTGGAAGTTATGAACGCTTCCTTTTCGGATACTCCTACGACAGCACCACATCCCCACAACTAGACCGCTCATTCACCTATGCCGCCCATAAGGCAGCTGTCAAATGCCTCGCCTCTGCCGGCCCATTCCTCGCTTC